>JGI994J12354_10000253_pt1 | contig 51929 bp, 43 predicted proteins | sample IntmicLarv3ML3BL_FD_12354 | JGI IMG/M metagenome (IMG submission 12354) | reverse complement strand
AAGCGAAACTCTCGCCTGCGGCGGTCGCAATTTGCGACATATACATTGTACGCCGCAGTGTGCTCCACCAGAAGTTTTTTTATGTAATAGAAAGCAATTTCCTATTGCATAAAAAAAGCAGTCAATCTTGATAGATTGATTGCTTTTAAATAATTTTTTCTAATTTTTATTAAATTATATTTTTTAATTATTCTTCTGCAAAAAGTGGTGTAGACAAGTAGCGTTCTCCTGTATCTGGCAGTAATACTACTATATTTTTTCCCTTATTTTCTTGGCGTCTTGCAATTTCTTTAGCCGCAAATAATGCAGCACCTGAAGATATTCCTACTAAAATTCCCTCTGTTCTAGCTACTGCTTTTCCTGTAATAAATGCCTCCTCATTAGTTACCGTAAATATTTCATCATAAACTTCTGTATCTAATGTATCAGGTATAAATCCTGCACCTATCCCCTGAATTTTATGAGGGCCTGCTTTTCCTTGTGATAACACTGGTGAATCTACTGGTTCTACTGCAATAATCTTTATATCTGAATTTTTTGACTTAAGATAAGAACCAACTCCGCTGATAGTACCCCCAGTTCCTATACCTGATACAAAAATATCCACTTTACCGTCTGTATCTTCCCATATTTCTACACCTGTAGTCTTTTTATGTATATTAGGATTTGCAGGATTAACAAATTGTCCTGGTATAAATGCATTTGGAATTTCTTTAGCTAATTCTTCCGCTTTTTCAATAGCTCCTTTCATCCCTTTTGCACCTTCTGTAAGAACTAATTCCGCACCATATGCTTTTAATAAATTTCTACGTTCAACACTCATAGTTTCTGGCATGGTAAGAATTATTCTATATCCTCTCGCCGCAGCTATCGAAGCAAGTCCAATTCCTGTATTTCCGCTGGTAGGTTCTATTATAACTGATCCGTCTTTAAGAACTCCTCTATTTTCTGCATCATCTATCATAGCTTTAGCTATTCTATCTTTTACACTTCCTGCTGGATTAAATGCTTCTACCTTCGCTATAATATTCGCCTCTAACTTTTCTGCACCAGCAAATCTATCTAACTTGACTAATGGTGTTTGTCCTATAAGTTCTGTTATATTCTCATAAATTCTTCCCATATATGTGCCTCCATTTCATTTTTAATTGATTATACAGCAATATTTAATTCGCTGACTACATTCAATATGTTATACAAATAATAATCTATAAAAATACTGCTGTCAAGTCTTTTTTATTTTTCATATATGTTAAATATACATTGACCTTTTTATTTAATTTTGATAAAATAAAAGTATATTTATAGTTAGTATATATGAAATATAAGAAATGAGGTAGAATTAATATGAGAATATCTGTAAAGGCTAGATATGGTCTATCTGCCATGATATGTATAGCACAAACTTATGATACTGGCAAATGTACTACAATTATAAGTCTTGCTGAAAAACTTGATATATCCAAAATATACCTTGAACAGGTTTTTTCTTTGTTAAGACGTGCAAATTTAGTAACTTCTACAAAAGGTACTCAAGGAGGATATCAATTAGCTAAAAAACCTGCTGAAATAATGGCATATGATATACTTTCTGCCATCGAAACTTCTATGTTTGAAAAAACAGAATCTACAGTTAGTATCAGTAAGCCCGAAATAGAAGAAACGCTTCAAGACAACTTATTTACAGTTATGGATAACAGCCTTAAATCTGTATTATCTAATATAAGTCTTGAACAACTTATAATTGAAGTAGAAAAACGTGCATCAGGTGAAGGATATATGTATTATTTATAATACCATTTTCATATTTTTATCTTCCCTTAATTTATACATTATATATTACTTTATAATTTGAAAGGAATTCTTACTAATGAAAAACTTTAATACTGTTTGTGTCCATGGAAGCCATGACAGCAATAATAATACTGGTGCTATAACCGTTCCAATTTATCAGTCAGCTACTTTTGCTCATCCTGCATTTGGTAAAAGTACTGGCTATGATTATTCAAGATTACAAAATCCTACTAAAGAATGTGCCGAAATTACAGTTGCTAACCTAGAAGGTGCAAAACATGCCCTTGCCTTTTCTTCTGGTATGGCGGCTATGGCTAGTCTTATGGAACTATTTTGCATTGGTGATGAAATAATAGCATCGGAGGATTTATATGGCGGTTCTATAAGATTATTTGATAATATTTCTGCTAAAAATGGAGTTAAAATACATTTTGTTAATACTTCTAATTTAGATGATATTAAGGCACTTATTAATGAAAATACCAAGGCAATATTTATAGAAACACCAACTAATCCTATGATGCGTGTTACTGATATAAAAGCTGTTTCTGCTATTTCCAAATTACATAAACTGCTTTTAATAGTAGATAATACTTTTTTAACTCCATATTTTCAAAAACCATTATTACTTAACGCTGATATCGTACTTCATAGTGCTACCAAATATTTAGGTGGACATAATGATACTCTAGCTGGCTTTTTAGTTCTTAACGACGATAAAATTGCAGAAAAACTTAAGTATATACATAAAACAACTGGTGCTTGCTTATCACCATTTGATAGTTTCTTAATAATAAGAGGTATTAAAACATTAGCTATTCGTATGCAAAGACAAGCCGAGAATGCTTTAACTATTGCTAAATGGCTTGAAAATCAACCCTCTATCACGGAAGTTTTTTATGTTGGTCTTGAAAGTCACCCTGATTATGAAATTTCTAAAATTCAAGCCTCTGGTTTTGGAGCTATGATTTCATTTCGTACAGAAAATGTGGAACTTGCATATAAAATTTTAGAAAATACAAAGATTATCCAATTTGCTGAAAGTCTTGGAGGTGTTGAAACTCTTATAACCTATCCTTTAACGCAAACACATGCTGATGTTCCTGCCGAGAAACTTGAGAAAAATGGAATTAATAATTGTTTGCTTAGATTATCAGTTGGTATTGAAGATATTGATGACTTAATTTCTGATTTAGCTTATGCAATTTCATGCTAAATATATAATTGTTTAAATATATAATAATTACATTAGGTCTTTTAGATTAATTACATTTAGAAAACGCATAATGAAAGGAAACTTTATGACTTATAATTTTGATAAGGTTGTAAATAGGCGTGGTACAAACAGTTTAAAATATGATTTTTCAATTGAACGTGGCAAACCAGCTAATGCACTGCCGCTTTGGGTTGCTGATATGGATTTTCAAGTGTGTAATGGAATAACTAAAGCACTTTCTGACTATGTAGAACATTCTATATATGGTTACAGTGAACTTAAGGAGGATTATTTTATAATTTTAAAAGAATGGTTTAGTTTTCAATTTAATTATAAAATTGAGCCAAATTGGTTAGTTAAAACTCCTGGTATAGTTTATGCTATTTCTATGGCTATACAAGCATTTACTAAAGTAAATGAAAGTGTTATTATACAACCTCCTGTATACTATCCATTTTCGGAAAGCGTTACTAATAATAACAGAAAACTTATTACCAACCCTTTAGTTCTAAAAAATGGACATTATCATATAGATTTTACAGACTTTGAACAAAAAATTATTGATAACAATGTTAAACTTTTTATTTTTTGCAGTCCTCATAACCCTGTTGGCAGAGTTTGGACTAAAGATGAACTATTGCAACTTGGAAATATTTGTCTGAAACATAATGTTATAATTTTATCTGATGAAATTCATTGTGATTTTACTTATGAACACATTAAACATAATGTATTTTCTACAGTTGCGCCTGAATTTGAAGATATATCTATTATATGTACTTCGCCCAGCAAAACATTTAATATAGCTGGACTTCAAGTATCTAATATATTTATTTCTAATACAAAACTTCGCAATGAATTTCAGCAGGCAGTAAATGCCAGCGGATACAGCCAATTAAATACTTTGGGCTTGGTAGCCGCCAAAGCGGCATACTCAACCGGAGCGACTTGGTTAAATCAATTAAAAAGTTATTTAACTGATAACTTGAATTTTGCAAGAACTTTTCTAGCTGAAAATTTACCTAATATTAAATTAATTGAACCTGAAGGAACATATTTGCTATGGCTTGATTGTTCTTTACTTAATCTATCAAATGATGTGCTTTACGACCTTATACTCAATAAAGCTGGACTTTGGATAGATGAGGGCATTATGTTTGGCATAGAAGGCTCCGGTTTTATTCGTATAAATATGGCTTGCCCTAGAAGCACACTTTCAGAGGCTTTTAATAAATTAGCCTCTGCCTTTAATAGTTAATATATTATATATTCTTTAAATTCTTTTCTACTGTAAAATTCCTAGTTTTAATGTTTATATAAATTAATTTATGTAATTTAAAAATAAGCGGCAGATATATTTTTCAATATAATTCTGCCGCTTATATAAACTTGGCAAGTTCATTGTTGTTCTTAAATGTATTTATTTAAGTTTTTTACAAAAACTGCCTTTTTCTATTTTTTCACATATATTATCCTGTTTTACTGTTTTTTGTTACCAAATTATTGCCGCTAAACTGCAATTTATCGAATCATTTACTCGCCCATTCTTAAAAGTTGGCAACTTTGCATTCGTATTCTGACCTCAGAATAGAATACATGCTTGAATCACAAATTCCTTGATTATTCCAATCAGCTTCTCTCATTGTGCCCTCATATTTCATTCCACACTTTAGCATTACTTTTCCCGAATTGTGGTTGCGAGGGTCATGCCTTGACTCAATACGATTAAGATTAACTTTGGCAAAAAGATAATTTATAACAGCATTCAAAGCTTCGAAAGTCACTCCTTGATTCCACCACTGTTTACCTATGCAATATCCAATACGTGCCATTTTCACCTTGTCATCTTTATGGACGACTGCAATACTTCCAATCGGATTGTCTCCGTTATCCTTAACGATGATTGCCCATTGGTAGTAATCCATTTCGTTATAATGACTTACCCAATCTTGCAATATGTTTTTGCTGACATCCACATTTTTGTGTGTTTTCCACATTAAGTATTTTGTAACTTCTGCGTCACCCGCCCAATTGATGTACATTGAATTCGCATCTTGGATTGTGAATTTGCGAAGTATCAATCTTGCTGATTCGATTTTTTCAGTTCCATAATGTTTCATAATTTCACCCCCCACAAATTATTATTTATTTCTCTAATTAAGCAAATCTCTTTAGCAAAACCGCCTTACTATCTACCGACATGTGTAAAACGCCCAAAATATATACTGTCTTATTCGCTTCACTAACTAGATAGTATATTTTGTAATTCTTGTAGTAATGCTTGCGAACTCCAAGCATTGCCAATTGCTCATCTTCATCCAATGCATGCCGCATTGGGTTTACATTGAGACTATCAATTACTTCTCTAAAGCCCTTAATAAATTGCAAGCCTGTATCGGGTGCTTTTTTTGCATATGCTATATAATTTGTGTTTTGTACTATATCTTCTTCAGCTAGAGGTAGTATAATAATTCGGTATTTATGCACTTGTATATCTCTTTTCCAAAGCATCAAAAAATTCGTTATGTTCCCTGCCTTTTCCTGTTTCTATATCTTTCACGCTCTCCAGAATCCTCTCACGTACTATTTTTTGATTGTTTTGAACTTCCTCTCTATATTCCCTCGTTTGCATCATTTCCATGCTTAACACCTCTTCCTCAAATCACCTATCGTTTTGATTATTATATATTATTCGCAGAAAAAAATCTATATCTTTTCTCAACACTATGGAATATCCGTTCTTTGCTAAACTGCAATTTATCTATCTATACACTTTCAATTTTCACATCATCATCTTTAATTAAAATAGCTTGATTATTGCTGATAGGCTCTAGTTGCAGGCTTTCTCCATATGTTGCAATGATTTTCTCTACTGCCTTTTTGAACGGTGCATTTGTAGCATGGGGAACAGGATAAAAATTGATAAGTCCCAAACCCTCTGTACTATCCAGCTCAGGAGCTTTCTTAATACTATCTAACCCTTTAGCAAATTCAACATTAGGTGCAACCACCATTAAACCTGCCGACTCACCTATATACAGTTTTCCTGCTTCAATTTGTTCTGAAATAATTTTGTCTGCTCCACTCTTTTTTAGTTCTTGAAGTAGAAAAAATGTGTTTCCACCAGTAACATAGATATAATCATTCTTAGTCAATTTATTCGCTATTTCATCGGCTGTCGCTGTTGATACTTCCAGTTCGTCAACAATCAAACCCATTTTTTCAAATGCTTTTCTACCCGATTTGACGAAAAAGTTTACTTTTTCGACAACACTTGCTGTTGGAATAAAAGTAACTGTCTTTCCTTTTACATCTCCCTCAAACTTTTCAAATATGCTTGCCACGTCTTTGAATGATGATACTAACATCATTTTCTTCATTTTATTTTACCTCGCTAAATTCTTATTTATACTTCACATTGCACTTCCAGAACCCTGTCACCTTAAGTGACTATCATACCACTTCGTGTTATTTTTGGTTCTGTAAATATTGTCCCAGAAAAAGTAAATGCCAACTTCATTGTCGCTTCCTTTTTCTGGGACGATAAATTCTTATTTATATAATACAGTTCTAACTACGGAAATCTGTCACAAACTGCAATTTATCTATTCAAATACTTTTTGCCATATTCCATATAATCTGGTTTTTCAGTTCTATTTATAACATACCTTGAAGCAACATTTTGCTGATTTACTGTGTAGAATACCCCACAATATACTTCTCATTTCTGCCTTGCAATGATATAAAAAGATATAGTTGAAGTACAATGCTTCAGAAATTTTCTACTTTTTATTTCTTTCCTGTATAAACATATGGTGCAATAGCTGTAGCCACTTGGCATATCGGCATTGACTGTATCCATATACGGCCAGGGCCGCTGATAACTGTATTAAATATGCCTTCTCCTCCAAACATCATATTCTTTATTCCAGGCACTTTATTTATACTCATTGAACAAGTAGCTGTCATTGCTGCCAAATATCCAGTATCTATAACTAATTGCTGTCCTTCTTCTAAAGCATATTCTTCCACATGTCCATCAAATTCTGCAAATACAATACCATTTCCACTCACTTTTTGCATAATAAAACCTTCACCGCCAAACAATCCTGCGCCTAACTTTTTGTTGAAATGCACAGATAATTCTACACCAGCCTCTCCTGCAAGAAATGCTGATTTTTGCAATATAATTTCATTTTCAGCACTTATCTCAAACGCTTTGATATTCCCTGGGAAACTTGAAGCAAAAGCAATCATTCCTAAACCGCCCTGCGCTGTATAAGTATTTTGAAACATTGCTTCACCTGCAAACATTCTGCCAATAGCTTTACCAACACCGCCGTTAGTCCCTGTTTCCATTTTCATATTTGGTGACATCCATGCCATAGAACCTCTTTCAGTAATAACCTTTTCATTAGCTTCTAATTCGCATACTACAACCGGAAGTGTTTCTCCTTTAATTTCATATTTCATTTTATCAATCTCCTTTCATATTTTTATTACTTTTTAAATATACTTTTATAATACTTTTTAATATTATTACTTTATATTAACTGTTTATACTATTAAAATAAGTCTATATTTAAACTAATTATCTATTTATTTTACCATGTTATCATTTGTTTTATATATTCAAATATTCCAATACTTATATCTTCTTGAAATAATATCTCTCTAGCATATGCCGGCTTATCTGTAATTATATTATCAACCGACAGCAACCTTAATCTTTCTAACTCACTCTTTGTATTGACAGTCCAAGCATGAACTTCTTTACCATTTATATGTGCCTCTTGCATGAGATTTTTACTAACAAAACTTGAACGTATACTAATAAAATCCACCTCAGGTAAATTAAAATAATTACCATATCCAGCCAGTATTATATAACCTGTTTTTATCTCTGAATTTAATTCTTTAATTTCTCTTAGGTACTGCCTGCTTGTTGAAGTCACCACACAATATTGTTCCATTTGATATTGTTCTACCAATTCAACCGTTTTAGCCGGCAAATTCTGCCCTCTCTTAGTATCCTTTAATTCAATATTTATTCTTATTTTCCCTCTGCAAAGTTCCAAAACCTCTTCAAAGGTCGGAATAACTGCATATGGATATTTATCTTTATGAGTACCTGATGCACTTAATATCTTTATTTCACTATAATCTAAATTCCACACATTTTCATTAATACCTGTAATACGTTTTAAGTTATTATCATGAAAAACTATAACTATACCATCTTTGGTTTCCTGCAAATCGATTTCTACATAATCTGAAAATTCATCTATTGCTAATTGTACTGCATCTAAAGTATTTTCTGGTGCATCTATAGAACTGCCTCTATGTGCTGTAATAAATATTTCACCAAATACTACTCTCGCCATACCAAAGGCATCTATTAACCCATTTACTACCACTATCACATAAGTTGTCATTGCGATAATACCAATAATAATCGTTTGACGTTTGCGTACTCTTGACCTAAAAACAATATCATATTTATAAACATCTTCTTCTGATTTTATAAATGTATGTTCACAATAAGACACTGTTAAAAAGGCATTGTTTACTATGGAATACAATATACTTCCCATAACAATTAAAAATAATTCTATATTATTTCCAGCCACCTGCATCATTGCCAAAGAATAATTGTTGTCTGCAAAAATAGCTATTATAACAGCTGCACCAATAATAAATACAAAATATATAAATATAATTCCTATAGTAAGTACAATGTTAATTAATAATTGTAAAACCACAGTTTTAAATGGAACTCTCTTTATGATATCTAAACTATTTTTACCTGCTTCTTTTCCAGTTATCTTTTCAATTAAATAACCAACACTTGCAAATATATTGGGAATAATAAATATCAAAACAAAAATAAAGGCTACTGCCGCTATATAAATCCCTGCATTTTTAGCTTCTTTCAAAAGTGAAACCAAGGGTTTTGACATTTTTCCTAATCTTATAATCGGAAATAAACTATATACAAACCATGTTCCCATAAATAATAAAATCATTACAATTCCATCTTTTGAGAAGAATTTTCTATTTTTTGCAAATCCACGAACCAACATCTCAAATGCACCTATCTTTTTACCATTTAAAGATGCTTGATATGCAGAAACTTGTACTGACACTTCAAAACCCAAACTTAATACAAACACTATAAATAAAGCTAATAGTATGACACATGTATAAGGCTGGCTAATAAAATTCAGCAAATTCCCACTTGTTAGATAACTATATTCAGCTTTTTTTAGTGCAAATTGTAAACCTATGCTTCCAAGTTTCGCAATTCCCCATATCTGTAAAGTCCTATAAACAGTTCCAAAAATAACTATCTGCCGCCAATTATATCTTATTGCTATAATTATTTTTTTAATAATTAAGTTCATTATTATACCTACATTCTAAAAATGTATTAATTCAAGTCCTGACTACTAAGTCCACATTGCTGCACACTTTCATTTAATTCTCTCATTCTTTCATCAAGGCTATTTACCATATCTGCACAGGCTTTCAATTCTTCAATAATATTAACTGGAGCACTGCCTTCAAATTTATAATATATCTTATGTTCTAAAGCCGCCCAAAAATCCATAGCTATAGTTCTTATCTGCATTTCTACTTTAACATGAGATACTCCCTCTGCTAGGTATATAGGAATAGATACTACCATATGATAACTTTGATAACCATTTTTTTTAGGTGATTTAATATAATCTTTTATCTGCAAAACAGTAATATCTTTATGTTTTGTGAGTACATTCGCAATATTGTAAATATCCGACTTAAAAGAACATATAATTCTAATTCCTGCTATATCATTTAATTGCTCTACCATAGATTCAATACTATCATCAAATCCATTTTTTCTTAACTTTTTCACTATGCTCTCAGGCGACTTAATCCTAGATACAAAATGTTCTATAGGATTATAGTTATGAAGATGTTTAAACTCATTACTAAGTATGCCTATTTTAATTTCCATTTCACTTAATGCAGACTTATAAAGAAACATTACTGATTTCCATTTATCTACCTGATCATAATTTTTAGGAAGCTTCATATCTATCACCCTTTAAGCTTAAATCCAGAAAGCAAACTTCCAAGATTAGTTGACGCTTCCCCTTCTTCTGTATAATCAAATACCTCTTCTATTTCAGTTGTTTCATCAATAAGTGCTTTCATACTAAGGCCAATTTTCCCATTATCTATTGAAATTATTTTAACCCTAATCTTTTCGCCCTCTTTTATTACTGCCCTAGGAGTTTTAATTCTCTTATCACTTATTTGAGAAATATGCAAAAGACCTGCAAGACCATTTTCTAATTCTACAAATGCCCCATAGTCTTTAATAGTTTCTACAACACCCTCTAATATAGTTCCTACACTACATTTAGACACTGCTTTTTTATTTTCTTCATTTATTTTTTCTAAAGCTATTTCTTTTGCTGATAAGACTAATCTGTTTTCTTCCTTATCGGCTGTAATAATCTGACATTCTATAGTTTTTCCAAGCCATTCGTTCAGGTCATCTACATATACCGAATCCATTTTAGATGCTGGAATAAAACCTCTTATACCTTCAATCACTACAATAACACCAGCAGATACAATGCCTGTTATCTTGGTTTTTATAACAGTTCTCTCACTAAGCATATTAATAAGTTTATCCCAAGCAATTATATCATTAGCTTCTTTTCTAGAAAGCTCAATCACACCATTTTTACGGCCAATAACAGTAGCTGCAAGTTCTTCGCCAATGTTTACTTCATCTTTAAGATTTATTTCAGTATCACTGCTAAAATTATTTTTAGCAATCCTGCCTTCAGTATAATATCTTAAATCTAATATAACTTCCTCATCATTTACTCCTATAACAGTTCCAGTAATTACATCACCATTTCTAACTTTTTTAAATGATTCCTCAATTTCCTTTTCATAATCTGCCATACTTTCAACTTTTTCTTCATTTAATTCCATAATGCAGACTCCTCTCTAAAAACCATTGTATGTAATATATTTTATCATAGTTTTGACTCTCTGACAATAATAGAGTTTAATTATTTCATTTACAATTATTGCTGATATTAATAAATATTAAAGAGTTTTTTAACAACTTCCAAATCAACTTTTCTCTGCATTTTATTTAGTTTTTGCAAAGTGATAAATAAATATCTAAAACTTATCCCTCCAAAACATAGGAGAAAATAATATTAAGATTGGAAATATTTCTAGTCTTCCAAACAACATGTCTACACTAAATACTAATTTTGACAATGTAGAAAACCTATGAAAATCCTCTACCGGACCTACTAGCGAAATTCCAGGGCCAACATTATTAAGCATAGTAATTACAGCACTAACATTTGTTGCAAATCCAAATCCATCTAATGATATAATTAAAACTGAAACACACATTATTATGACATAAAATACCAAAAATACAAAAACTCCATTTATTACGCCCTGCTCCACTGGCTTTCCGTCCATTTTCACTCTATTTATAGCCCTAGGGTGCAGCATAACATCCATTTCTTTTTTCAAACTTTTTGCCATTATAAGAACTCTTGATACTTTTACACCACCGCCTGTTGAACCTGCACATGAACCTATCATCATAACTATCAAAAGGATAGTTTTAGAAAATTCAGGCCAATTATTATAATTTACTGTATAAAACCCTGTAGTTGTCATAAGTGAAACTACCTGAAACGAGGCATATCGCATTGTTTGCCCTATTCCGCCATATAAATGATATGTATTGACAGATATTCCAAATATCGCCATGGCTGTTATTGCAATATAAGCCAGTAATTCTTCACTTTTTAATAATGAAAATCGTCCCTTAACTAATATTAAATAAAATAAATTAAAATTAATTCCACATAAAAACATAAATACAGTCACCACTGTGTCTATATAAACACTATTAAAATGTGCCACACTGGCATTTCTATTGGCAAATCCTCCTGTAGCTACTGTACTAAGTGAGTACATAACTGCATCAAAAACTCCCATTCCGCCTGCGAGCAAAAAGAATATTTGTACAATGGTAAGTAATATATAAATGCCATAAAGAGTTTTTGCAGTAGTACTTATTCTAGCTGTAAGTTTATTCACTAAAGGCCCTGGCATTTCTGCTCTTACTAAATACATAGAATTTTTATCTGTAAGCGGCACTACTGTAAGAACTAATATTAAAACGCCCATCCCGCCTATCCAATGTGTTAAATTACGCCAAAAAAGTATACTTTTAGGCAAAATTTCAACATTTGTTATTATGCTGGAACCTGTAGTTGTAAAACCTGAAATTGTTTCAAACAAGCTATCTATAAAACTTGGAATTGTTCCGCTTATATAAAACGGCAAGGCTCCAAATACTGACCATAGTATCCATACCATAGCTACTATAAAAAATCCCTCTTTAGCATGTATCCCCATATCTTTAGGCTTATTTTTCACAAAAATTCCACCCGTAAGAGTTACCAAAATAATTGTCACAATAAATGCTGTTATTGTTTTTTCACCATATACAATACTTATAATAGTTGGAATTAAAAGTATTATTCCCTCTATAACCAACATTTTACCTAATATATATCTTAACATTCCTTGATTCATTTAGCCCTCCTGATTATAATAAAATGCTAATTATCCTAGCATAATATCTTTAAAACTTTTAATATCTTGTTTTTTAGACATTATAATTACACTATCATAAGGCTTCACGATATCGTCACCATGCGGAATAATTACTTTTCGTTTTCTAACAATACAACCAATTATTGTATCTTTTTCTAGTTTCATATCTTTAAGCGGTATATTCAAATATTTTGAATTTTCACTTATAGTAAATTCTATTGCTTGAAGCCGTCCATCGAGCAATCTATAAATAGCTTCAATATTATCATTATCATATGAATTTTGCATAGCTCCAACATATCCTGCAATTACATTTGCAGTAGTAACCTTAGGTGAAACAACACTTTTTAAGTTAAGTCTATATGCTAGTTCAAATAAAATTTCATTATTAATCTTAGTTACAACTGTTTGAACTTTATGAGTTGAAGCATACATTGACATAACAATGTTCTCTTCATCAGTGCCAGTAAGTGATACAAACGCTTCTGCTTTTTCCAATCCTTCTTCTAGTAATAATCCTTTATCTGCTGCATTTCCGCATATTATCCCTGCCTTTGGCAGTTCTGCACTAAGTTCATAAGCACGCTTATCATCTCGCTCTACAATTTTAATATCAACACCTGAATTAATAAGCATTTCTGCTAAATAATAAGTACTTCTGCCGCCTCCGCAAATCATGGCATTTTTTATTTTGCTCTTGTATCTCCCTATATGTTTAGAAAATTTCTTAATATCATTATGTGCCGCCATAACATGCAGTATATCACCATAAGAAAGTACAAAATCCCCCGACGGAACATATATTTCACTTCCTCTTTCGACTGCACATATAAGTATATCTGACTTAAATTTCTTATATATTTCTATAAGTGACATACCTGTAATATTTTGTGATTCCTCTAGTCTAATTTCTACCAATTCAGCTCTTCCTTTTGCAAAGGGTTCTACTTTAGATGCAGTAGGAAAAAGTAATATTCTAAAAATCTCTTGAGCCAATGCTAAATCTGGATTAATAGCAAGACTAAGCCTTAAATCTGACTTTAATAATTCCATTTGTTTATAATAAATATGATTTCTAACTCTGGCTATAGTATTTTTTGCTCCTAATTTCCCAGCAATAAGACAACTTAACATATTAATTTCATCAGAAGATGTACAGGCAATAACTAAATCAGAATTAGCCACTCCTGCTTCAGTTTGTATCTCATAGTCCACACCATTACCCTCTACACCATTAATATCTATAGCATTTAAAGCTCTTTGCAGCTTTTCTACGCTTTTTTCTACTATAACAACACTATGTTTGGCTTCTGAAAGCTGTGTCGCTAACATATGACCTACTTTACCATCACCTATAACTACTATTTTCATATATTTTACCTCTTTAATCTGGTATACTTTAATTGATATTTATATAAAAATAGTATACCAACTAGCAATTTTATTTCATTATACTACGAAATCACAATTATTAGTATTCATTTTTATTTAACTATATACTATTCCCTAAAAAGGAGTTACTGCTATGATTAATTTTTTAAATTTAGAATATTTCTTAGTAGCTGCTGAAGAACTTAACTTCACCAGAGCCGCTAAAAAACTTTATATTTCACAACAGTCATTAAGCTCACACATTTCAAATATGGAAAAAGAATTGGGTATTTTGTTATTTCACCGAACCACTCCATTAACCCTAACATTTGCAGGTAAAGCCATGGTAAGACGTGCAAATCAACTGCTTGATATCAAAGATGAAACAATAAAAGAATTATCTGACATTAAAGACTTTTCTTCTGGTGAATTGTCTATTGGAATTTCACATACCAGAGGACGAATATTTCTTCCCCAAATATTACCTAAATACAACAAGCAGTTTCCCAATATACACTTAAATATTTTAGAGGGCAATTCTAAGGAATTAGATAATGCACTTTCACATGGTTCACTTGACCTTATCATAGGAATGCTTCCCTTTGTAGTTCCTGACATTAAAACTACACCACTTTGTCAAGAAGAAATTCTGATGATAGTACCTGATTCTATAATTTATAAATATTTTGGCAATAGACATGATAGAATTTTAAGTTCTCTTAATAAAAAAATGGATATTGAGCTTTTAAGTAACTGCCCATTTTTAATGACTAATAAAGGTAACCGTATACGTTCTATTCCTGATACTATATTTGAAGAAGCTCAAATTACCCCTAATATTATACTAGAAACTGAAAATGTTGAAACGCTTTTAGGACTTTGTATTCGTGGTATGGGGATAACTTTTTATCCAAAAACTTTTATAGCACATTCAGATTTACTTCAAAACATTGCTGCAAGTAATAAAATACATATATTTTCTTTGTCAGAAAATCACTCACATGGAACACTTGCAATAGGCTGCCATAAAACCCGTTATCAAACTAATGCCGCCAAACAATTTATATGCATGGCACAAGAAATTTTTTAACAATACTGGCAATATATCACATATATAATTATTTTCCCTCTTTTATCTATGTAATTTATTGTATTATAACACAATATACTCACTATAGTATATTTTTCTACATTTTTTGCCAGTCAATATAATATAGTTTCAATCACAAATAATAATGAAAACCAAAAAATATTTGACTTTTTCCATGAAAAGTTTTATTATAATAATAACAATTATCATAACGCTACAGGGAGGTTTTATGAAACAATTAAAATATAGTCGTCAGCGTGAATGTATAAAAAGCATATTAGACTTATATCATGACCACCCTACCGCTGATGATATTTATATGCGTGTACGAGAACAATATCCTAACATAAGTCTTGGTACAGTATATCGTAATCTAACATTATTGAAATCATTAGGTGAAATTTCTACGATATCATTACCTAATGGAGGTCCTGAGCGTTTTGATTCTAACCTTGAACCTCACTATCATATAATATGCAAAAAATGTGGTGCTGTTAATAACATTATAATGCCGCCTTTAACATCTATAATTTATGAAGCTGCTAATTTTTACTCTGGTAATGTCACTGCTCACGAAACTATATTTTATGGAATATGCCCTAAATGTCTTGCACATAATTCAATATAAATATATAAGTCTTAAAAATAAACGACTAATGTAAAATTAACATTATATCAATGTAATGAGTTTTTACATAGTTGTTTTTATTTTCTAATTTCCCTTAATTTCCCTTGTTTCTTTTTATAAAATATAAATTTTTAATTTTTTAGTTTTGATATAACAAGTGTCTTTATTGTATACTTTTCAGACCATACATAATCTCCTGCTTTTATCTATCTTGATATAACAAGTATTCTTTCATTTATTTATAGGAGATATTATTATAATACAGTAAGAGAAGCCTCTTAATACAACAAGTATATTTATTATATGATTACGAGATAGTACAACTATATAAATTATTTTAATTTACAGTAAAACTTTTCTATAAATTAAAAACAAAAAGATTTCAGCTAAATAACAACTGAAATCCTTATAAATATATTTTTAGATTTTAATGAAGCCATACACCATTAGCATCAACAAAATGTCCTGTTGGAGTTGGTCTATTAGTAAACATAGAACCATCATCGCCCATATAATACCACTTACCATCTGTATTATGCAGCCAACCAGTATGCATTGCACCATCTGCTCTAAGATAATACCATAATCTGCCCTCTTTCATCCAGCCTGTACGCATTGCACCATCTATACCTAAGCTATACCATTTCCCATTATCCCTAGTCCAGCCTGTATACATATGTCCATGGTCATTAAAACGATACCATTTATTATCTATTCTTTGCCACGAAGATGCAAAAGCTCTATTGCTAGATACATCAAAATAATACCATGAACCATTTATAAATTGCCAGCCTGTTGCATATCCATCGTCAGTCTTAAATCTAATATTATTTCCACTTCCTTCAAATGAACCATAAACTGTATTGTCAGCAGCAATGTATACACCATCGCCATCTACCCACTCAGAGGCTTTCATATATTTAGCTTGTTCATCTGTTCTAGGTATAGCCCTAATTGAACAAGTTAATTCGTTATCACTGCCTGTTATATAGTTACTCAAATCAAACTCTATTTTGCTAACCCTTTCAACAACAGACCTTTGCCCATTATCTATTTTAATTTCATAATCTGCCACATATGGTATTCGTTCCCACTTAATTAGATAATCCTCTTCATAGTATATGGTTGTTGGTGCCGGCAACGTCATTTTAACTAAATAATTAAACCTAATAGTTATATTCTTTGAATTTATAGTTTGTGAAACTATAGTGCCGTTATTAATGGATATTCTCATATTATTTCTATCAAAAACACATCCTTCATTAGCCCTTAGCTTTACAGTGTATGTAATTTTATTTCCAGCTTTCCAATCTGCTTCTTCTTTAGAAGCAGTAAACTCTATAATTTCACAGTTGGCTATATTAGTGTTAATCTCCACTGGATATACTGTTCCTGGTTCTACTTTTAATTCAGTTATATTTATGCCAATATTTTTTATAACTGTAGCTGCTTCTGAACGTATAGGTATTAATACACTCATAAGCAAAATGATTAATGATAATTTAATCTTCATTAATTAATACTCTCCTTCCTAATTCGTTTTAATATTACAATAGATTATTTTATTAATAGTATATACATTTTATAGAATATATATTAATATAATTTTAGCTACATATCTATTCTAATACATTTTGTTAGTTTTGGCTAGAGGATATTTATTGTGGTATTTATTTATACTATTAATTATATTAACAAATTAATAGTATAAACCAAACTATAGGAGGTAAAAGTTATGAATTTACGAGGATTACATGGTGGTGAAACATATAACAAAAATATAGATTTAGACTTTTCTATCAATATTAACCCCTTAGGTATGCCTGCAAATATTATTGAGGCTCTAAAACTAGCTATTCCACTTTGTGAATGTTATCCTGACTCACAAAGTACACAACTTAAGACACTGCTTGCTGACAGATTACATCTGCCTAAAGATATGCTGGTAATCGGCAATGGTGCTGCTGATATTATATATAGGCTCGCACAGGCATTAAAACCTAAGAAAGCTTTATTAATATCCCCAACATTTATTGAATATGAAAGAGCATTAAAGTCCATTGAATGTAATATTGAATTTTATGATTTAAAAGCTGACAATAATTTCATGTTAGATGAGGACTATATTATAAAATTAAGAACATCATCAGATATTGATGTAGTTTTTATTTGCAACCCAAATAATCCTGTCGGCAAACTTTATCCTAAACAATACATTGACTTTATTATTGAATTATGCGAACAAAAAGGAATTATGTGTATAGTTGATGAATCTTTTATGGATTTTGCTGTTGAATCCGCAAAATATTCTGTTATAGATAGGATTAAAACTTATAAGAATTTATTTATATTAAGTACATTAACAAAGATGTATGCTATTGCGGGTGTTAGAATAGGCTACTTAATGACTTCTAATATTGAACTAATAGAAAAAATAAACAATGTAAGTCAGCCTTGGGCTGTGTCCATTTTCGCTCAAAAAGCAGGAACTGCCGCCCTTGAAAACATCAATTGGGCAAAAGACAGCGCTTTATATGTTAAAACTGAACGAGAATGGCTTTCTAACAATCTTTCGGCTCTTGGATATAAAGTATATGCTTCAGATGTAAACTATATTTTATTTCAAGGAACTGATTACAATGACCTATATGAACAACTGCTAAAGCAAAAAATTCTTATAAGACATTGTAATAATTTCCGTGGTTTAAATAAAAGTTTTTACCGCATAGCAGTTAGAACTCGAAATGAAAATGAAAAATTGATTAAATGTATAGCAAATTTATTATAATAATTTAGGTTCATCAAAATATTGCTTTCTTGGCTAATTGATCTGCCATTTCATTATATTTTATATTAGAATGGGCCTTTACTTTTACAAATTCAATAGAAACTTTATCTTTCACACTGTCAAAATACGATTTGTATGCCTTTGTGCCCTCTTTCTTTGCCTGCCATGCACCTGTACACCACTTAGCAACACCTTCATAATCATGATAAATTGCTACTTTCTCACAATTATGTTCTACTGCATATCTCATTGCCGCTTCTGCACCCTTAATTTCACCTGCAACATTCCTCATTTCCCCAAGTTCCGGCATATCTATTTTTTCAGAAAAACATAACTCTTTTCCTGCATGTAAAATAACCATTCCATACGAAAATTCTTTAGTAACTGCATTATAACTTCCATCTACATATGCTATTATATTGTTTTTTCCTAATTTATCACTTAAATGAACATAATGGTCATTTTCTATATCTTCACTATCTGCTACTGCTGACACTGCTCCAGACATATATATTTGTGCCTCTTCTAATGTTTCAAATCCCTTATATTCTGCACCAGAAACTCCAGTTACCAAAGATTTACATTCACTCCATGTATTATATATTCCTGTGACTTTTCCGCACCTAATTGCATAATATTTTTTAGCCATTTTAATTACTCCTTTATTTCAAACTATGTATTTACATTTTTTCTTTTTAGAATTTAATATGCAATTAGTAAACACTCAATTTTTATTATTATATAAATCTAAAAAGTCGTACACCTGCCCCCTATGCTTAAACCCTATTAATGTGTCTACATTTACTTCATGTATACTATTAAAAATATTTTTCTCTATTAATGGATTTTCCTGTTTTAATTTTTTTATAATCCCTTTTACTACCTGACGTTTTGATCCTCCACCTGCATTATCTGCAATACTGCAATTTTCGGTAAAACGGCAAGCACATTGTATAAATGTTAGTTTATTATAATTTTTCCATGAAATTATTGAATCTTCATGTATACAATACATAGGGCGAATAAGTGCCATTCCTTCAAAATTATTGCTATGGAGTTTAGGCAGCATTGCCTGTATCTGTGCCCCATAAAACATTCCCATAACTGTGGTTTCTATTACATCGCTAAAATGGTGTCCAAGTGCAATCTTATTACACCCTAATTCCTTAGCCTTACTATATAAGTGTCCTCGTCTCATTCTTGCGCATAAATAACAAGGTGATTGTTCTATTTCCTCAACTGCATCAAAAATATCTGTTTCAAAAACTTCTATAGGAATATTAAGAAGTCTTGCATTATTTTCTATTTTTTGTCTGTTAAACGGATTATACCCTGGGTCCATTACTAAAAATGTTAGTTTAAACGCTACATCACTATGCTTATGCATTTGCTGCATAAGTTTAGCAAGCAGCATAGAATCCTTTCCTCCTGAAATACAAACTGCTATATTATCATTTTCTTCAATTAACTGATATCTCTTAATAGCGGTTACAAATGGATTCCATATATCTTTTCTATATTTTTTTATTATACTTCGCTCAATTAACTGATGTGCTTCCAGTTCTCTGCCCATTGAATAACTCCCTCATAATACTTTCAAATATTTTTTTAAATTCTTCTATTTCTTCTCTAGTTGTCATATGGCTAAGGCTAAGTCTCCAAGAATATCTTGCATTCTTTTTATCTCCTGTAACCACAAACACTGGCTTAGATGGTGTCTTTGGCGATGAACAAGCTGATTTTGTTGAAATACAAATCCCTTTTTCATCTAATATTTTCTGCATTTCAAATGCTCTGACTCCTTCAACACTTAAATTTATCACATATGGAAATGCAGTTTTAGGACTATTTATTCTAATATTTTCAAAATTTTTGAAAAATTCAATTAAATCTAACTTTAAACTATCCACATATAAATATCTGTTTTCAATATCACTAAGATAAATTTCAAGTGCTGACAAAATAGAATCTGCAAGTGCTACTGCTGGTGTTCCGCTCCTAAAAATAGTTGTACTTATACCGCCATTTATTAACGGCGGAATAATTAATTCTTCTCTTTTTATCACTAAACCACAGCCATTTAAACCATAAAATTTATGCGGCGCCAAACTAATAGTATCTCCATATTCAAAAGAATATGCTATCTTTCCTACAGCTTGTACTGCATCTATATGTAATGCTGTATCAGGATATCTTTTTACAATATCAGCAATTTCTTTTATTGGCTGTATCACACCTAACTCACTATCTACTGCACAGGCTGTTACCAAAATTGTATCTTTTCTAATTAGTTCTGTTAAGTGTTCTATATCTATTTCGCCTTTTTTTGTTATATTAACCATATCTACTTCGTATCCCATTTCCTGCAAATACATTATAGATGAACCTACTGATGAGTGTTCTAAAAATGAAGTAATTATGTGTTTTCCTATATGCCTTTTGGCATTTGCAATCCCTTTTATTGCAAAATTATTAGATTCACTGGCACCAGAAGTATAAATAATTTCTGTGGGCTTTACTCCTAACATATTAGCTATTTTTTCAGTTATTTCCTCCATTTTAGCATTTGCTTCTTTCCCTGCTGAATGAAGTGAGTTAGGATTTCCTATAATTTTTGCCGCTGTATCTGCAAATCTTTCAATTACTCTTTTATCTGCTGGAGTATTTGCCGCATAATCAAAATATATCATAAAAATATATCCTTTCGATTGATATTGCTGTATTAGTTAATTGTGAAACTCTAAAACCATTGTAAATTACAGGTTTATTAAATATCACAAAATATTATCTCCTCAAAAAACTTCAATTTTCACTTCTTTAAGGTTGCGAAAAGAGGTTTTTAATGTAATAGAAAGCAATTTCCTATCACATTAAGAAATGATGCCAGCAAACTAAATCACTGACATCATATATGTTTTTTACAAATAATTCCAAAATATACAAAATAATATAATAAATGTTATAATACATGTACTTATACTTACTTGTTATTATAAATGTAATTATATATAATAATAAATTTTTAGTTTCTTATATGTAAGATTTCAACAATTCAACCTTATCAAGTTTCTCCCAAGGCAAATCTAAATCATTACGTCCAAAATGCCCGTAAGCCGCTGTTTGCTTATAAATTGGACGTCTTAAATCTAACATTTGGATAATTCCTGCTGGTCTTAAATCAAAGTTAGCTCTTACAATTTCTACAAGTCTGTTATCTGACAGCTTACCTGTTCCAAAAGTATCTATCATTATAGATGTTGGCTGTGCAACACCTATTGCGTATGAAAGTTGTATTTCACATTTATCTGCCAAACCTGCTGCTACTATATTCTTAGCTACATAACGTGCTGCATATGCTGCTGAACGATCTACTTTAGTACAGTCCTTACCTGAAAATGCTCCTCCGCCGTGACGAGCGTATCCGCCGTATGTATCTACAATGATTTTACGTCCTGTAAGTCCGCTGTCACCATTTGGTCCTCCTACTACAAAACGACCTGTAGGATTAATAAAAAACTTAGTGTTTTCATCTATCATTTCAATTGGAAGTATAGGGTCAAATACAAATTCCTTAATATCTTTGTGAATTTGTTCTTGAGTAATATCTTCATCATGCTGTGTAGAAAGTACTACCGCATCAAGCCTTGCTGGTTTTCCGCATTCATCATATTCTACCGATACCTGTGTTTTACCATCAGGGCGAAGATATTTTAATGTTCCATCTTTTCTTACCTTAGAAAGCTGCAATGCAAGTTTGTGTGCAAGTGATATAGGATATGGCATAAAATCTTCTGTTTCATTACTGGCATATCCAAACATCATACCTTGGTCACCAGCACCAATAGCTTCGATATCAGAGTCACTCATCTTACTGTTTCTGGCTTCCAGTGCCTTATCAACTCCCATAGCAATATCTGGTGACTGTTCATCAAGCACTACCATTACACCGCAGGTACTAGAATCAAAACCATACTTTGCTCTTGTGTATCCGATTTCTTTTACAGTTTCTCTTACTATCTTTTGAATATCTACATATGCTCTTGTGGTGATTTCTCCCATTACCATAACAAGCCCTGTTGTAGTACAAGTTTCACAAGCAACACGACTCATAGGATCTTGTTCCATAATAGCATCAAGTATTGCATCAGAAATTTGATCACACATCTTATCTGGATGTCCTTCTGTAACTGATTCAGAAGTAAATAATAATTTTTCCATAAACTTTTCCTCCTTGGGTATTTTAGTTTAAAGGTTAATAAACTTTTCCTATAAATCAAAATAAAGTCCACCATAAGCGGACTTGACAAATTTATATCAAAATCCTCCTATTGTTCGATTAATCGCTCAGGCTGGCACCTTCCTCAATGAGGGGTTGCCGTGACTTCATAGATCCTTTGTATCTCCATCACTCTGAATAAAAGGGATATTTATTTTTAATTTTCGTATTTAATTATATAATGACAAAACATTAATTGCAAGCATTTTATTCTTGCTTGAGAATTTTATATTAAATAATTAACTATAATAATTTATATAATAGTATTTAAAAATATCAAATACTATATATCAAATATAGGTGATAACACTAATTTACACGAGGTTATTAACCTTTAAAAATATTAAATAATGTCAAATATAGCTGATAAACTCTGATAAATGATATTCCGCACTTATCAAAGTCTATTTTTTTGTATTTAAGCATAAAATATAGGCTGATATTATAAATGTAAAGATTTATCAAATATAAATACATCAGATATATATAATATACATATAACATTTGTCTAAAAGTAATGTGATTTTATTTAAGAAATTATCATTAGCCTTTGTCTAAAGGGTATATTTCGCCAATATATCAATTAATTATTGATAAAACTTATCCTACTCTTAACTTAAATTTCTTAACCTCATGTTCATCACTTACTAAGTCTATAATTGCACCTAATGAACGGAGCTTTTCATCAAAACCTTCATAGCCTCGCATTATATATTCTATATCATCTACTACTGTATATCCGTTTGCTGCCAGTCCTGCAAGTACTAATGCAGCACCTGCTCTTAAATCTGGCGCTGAAATTTCTGCACCTGACAGATTTTCTACTCCATCAATTACAGCTACATTTCCCTCTACTTTTACAACTGCGCCCATACGTACAAGTTCTGCTACATACTTAAATCTATTTTCAAATATACTTTCTGTTACAATACTTGTACCTGATGAAAGTGCAAGCACCACTGAAATTTGTGGCTGCATATCTGTAGGAAAGCCTGGATATGGAAGTGTTTTAATATGTGTATTCTTAAGTCTATCTTTAGCTACTACACGAATAGCATCATCAAATTCACTTACTTCACAACCCATTTCCACTAATTTAGCAGCAACTGCTTCCATATGTTTAGGAATAATATTTCTAACAGTAACATCACCTTTGGTAATTGCGGCTGCACACATAAATGTTCCTGCCTCAATCTGATCAGGAATTATTGAATATTCACATTTATGAAACTTCTCAACACCTTTAATGCGAATTATATCTGTTCCAGCACCCTTAATATTAGCACCCATACTATTAAGCATATTGGCAACATCAACTATATGCGGTTCTTTAGCCGCATTTTCTATAATAGTATTACCTTCAGCCATAGATGCCGCCATCATAATATTAATAGTTGCACCAACAGATACCACATCTAAATAAATATGGCTTCCAACTAAATGCTTGGCTTTAGCTACTAAACACCCATTTTCTATGGTAGTTTCTGCACCAAGTGCCTGAAACCCTTTAAGATGTTGGTCTATGGGTCTAGTTCCAATGTTACAGCCGCCTGGAAGAGGCACACAAGCTTCTTTATGTTTACCAATTAAAGCTCCTATGAGATAATAAGAAGCTCTAATCTTCTTTAACATAGTAAAATCTAAACTATAAAGCCCTACATTACAACCATTAATTTTAACTGTATGCCTGTCAACTCTATTAACAATAGCTCCCATACCTTTAATAGCGTCAAGCATAACATTTATATCACTTACATCAGGTAAATTATCTATAGTAACTACTTCATCTGCCATAATCGCCGCTGCTAATATTCCAAGTGCTGCATTCTTCGCTCCACCAATTACTACTTCTCCAACAAGCGGACTTCCGCCCTTCATAATATATTGTTCCATAGGTCTCCCGCTTTATCTATTTATACAATTTTCTTTATTTTTCCTTACACATTTCTTACAAAAATAAAATCTGTCTTATATGATTATACCATATACGACAGATTTGTAAAGACTTTCGCAGTTCAATTTTATAGATTTCTTTAAAATAAAAACCTTCATAACACAATTAATTGTATTTATAATTCTTTAATTAAACAATTCCAAACTATCATAGGAACAATCACATAACCAAATATTTAAAATAACATTGCCGCAGTTTAATACCTATGTTACAATAAACTAATTTATATCGTTATTATTTGTAAACATATATGTCTTTTGCCGTACAGCTATGTTACAATAAATTAATTTATCTGCAATAAAATCTAAAAATGTCACCTTAGGAGGTCACTTATGAAAAATAATATACAGTCTTCTGTTTATAATCTAACTATTTCTGCATTATTAATATCTATAGGAATTGCAATTCCTATGTTTATGCCTGTCAAATTAATTTTAGAACCTGCATCTTTTACTTTAGCAAGCCATGTTGCAATCTTTATTGCTATAATGCTTTCGCCCTCTGTTGCTATTGCTGTAACTATCGGAACTACCATTGGATTTGCTATAAGCGGATTTCCGCCAGCAATTATACTACGTGCTGCCAGTCATATAGTTTTTGCCTCTGCTGGTTCTCATTATTTTAAAAATAATCATAACATTTTAAATAATAAAATTAAACTTCGTATATTTTCACTTGTAACAGCATTAATTCATGCAGCATGTGAATTAGCTGTAGTAACTGCTTTTTATTTTGGGGGAAATCTTAACAATGCCTATTATGAACAAGGTTTTATATATTCTGTTTTATTGCTTGTTGGTCTTGGCACTATTATACATAGTATAGTGGACTTTGAGCTGGCATTACTTATTTATAAGGCGATTAATAAACAGCATACCTTTATTTCATTTAGATAACCATAAATTTATGTTCTAAGAAACATCTAATATTTGCATAGTTATTATTTTTATAATAATTATAAATTACTTCTTAAGAACAACTAAGCAAATATTATATACATCATACTTTTGTCTGTTATAGAATATAATCATTACTTTTACGCAACAAGTATATATACTGATAATTGCAACTTTAAAAATTATATTTATTTAATTATCCTATATACTTCATTCATAAAAAATTCTTTTTGCATAACAATATAATTTCTTCATATAGTAGAATAATTATGAGTTTATATAACTATTCTACTATTCCTTTACGGTTTGTGTATATTACTAATGATATAATAAGCGATAACTCTATAAACACAACTACTACAATAGAACTCATCCCATAAAAAATACCCATATTTTCAGCAATTTTCCCTATAACTGACGGCATAATTATAGAGCCAAAACTTGCCATTGTAAGAATAAAACTCCATGCAATAGCATATTTTTGAATTAACTTTCCTGTAAATGATACTATAGTTGGATATATTCCAGACATACTAAAACCAAATCCTATTATTCCAGCAGTTATAAGTACTGGCGTTTTACTGCTAAATAATAAAAAGAAAAATAATACTAAACCTATACCCATACCTAGTAACAATTTACCTTGATTTACTCTTGTAGAAAGCCATGCAGTTGTTAAACGTCCTGTTAAAATAGTTACCCATAATACACTCGCCATAATTTGTGAAAATATTGGGTCGAGTAAACCTGTATCATCAAAATAAGTAATTAGCCAGCCAATTACGCCTTGTTCTACACATAAATAGAAAAATAAGGTACTTGTACATAGATAAAATAATGGAGATTTTAAAAATCCAAAATCTTTTTTACTAGATTTTTCTTGTTCTCCAGCTTTTTTCTCCAAAGTCTTTGCAACTGGCATGATAAAATATAATATCCAGCTCAGAAAGCCCATTCCAGCCATTATATAACAAGCATATACCCAATGACTTTTGCTACTTGATGTTATTAACATAAGTAGTATTGGAAATATAAATGCACCTGCTGAAAATGTTGCATGCAAACAATTAATTATCCAAGCCTTTCCCGGAGCTAATGAATTTACATTTACATTACAAAAATTACTTGTTGCTCCTCTTGCTAAGCCTGTCATTAAAAAAGCTATTGCAAGCACCCAATTACCTGTTCCAAAAATAATAAGTAAATATGAAATTGCAAAACAAGCGTTAAAAATCAAAATACATCTCTTTCTTCCTATAAAAACTGGCAGTATTCCACCTGCAAAACTTGAAAACACATTTCCAATAGAATGTAGGCTAACTAAAAGTCCGCAAAAAGCATAGGTAAGATTTCTTTCTGTTCTAATATATGGAAGTATTGAACCTATTGATAATGCTAACATTCCATTTATAAAGAATACTATATAACTAAAGTAAAATTGTTTTTTCTTATTTTTATCTTTTAAAAATTCAAACATAATCGCTCCTCACAAACCACATCGTTATTTTTTATAAACTAATAAATAAATTATTTCATATTTTCCATTTAATTTATAAGTTATATTAATATTTTGTCATAATATCTGTATTAATAATAGTATTTCAAAACTATTATTTAATATTTAATTATAGTACCGCCGCCAGCCACATAATCACCATCATAAAATACGATTGCCTGCCCTGGCGTAATGGCTCTTTGCGGTTCATCAAATATACATTCCAGCATATCTTCCTCACCTTCAACCTGCCTAATAGTACACATAGCCCCTAAATGATTATATCTGATTTTAGCTTTTAATCTAATTTGGGTTCCTTCTATTCCATATATTGAGGTCCAATTTATTTGATTGCACCTAAGCACACTGCTAAATACTTCATTACTATCTCCTATAACAACTTCATTAGTTTCTGGACGAATTTCTACTACAAAAATAGGTTTGCCCATGGCTATTCCTAAGCCTTTTCTTTGTCCTATTGTATAATGTGTTATACCTTTATGGGGAGCAATTATTTCTCCTTTAGTAGTCACAAAATTCCCTATAGGTAATTTTTCACCTATAGTTTTCTCTATAAAAGAAGCATAGTCATTATCAGGCACAAAACAAATTTCTTGACTGTCTGGCTTTGCTGCAATTCTTGCATTAATTCCTTTTGCTATCTCTCTAATTTCTTCTTTACGATATTCACCAACTGGCATAAGTGTTCGTGATAATTGCTCTTGTGTCAGATTATAGAGTGCATAAGTTTGATCTTTATCTGCTGTAACAGAACATTTAAGTGCATATCTTCCGTTTGGTAATTTATCAACTCTAGCATAGTGTCCTGTTGCTATATAATCTGCTCCTATATCTAAACTTCTTTGTAATAGTGATTCCCACTTCACATACCTATTACATGCTATGCATGGATTAGGTGTTCTGCCTGCTTTATATTCAGCAATAAAATAATCCATAACATTTTCTTTAAATTCCTTTTTGAAATTCATTACATAATACGGAATATCTAAAGCTGCTGCTACTCTTCTAGCATCATCAACTGCACTAAGACCACAGCAGCCGCCGTTTCCTTGCACCGTTTCCTCATCTTCATCTTGCCATATTTGCATAGTAACCCCTATAACATCATATCCTTGCTCTTTTAAAAGATATGCTGCTACAGAAGAATCCACTCCGCCAGACATTCCAACTACTACTTTTTTCTTCATAATTATTTCTCTCTTATCTATTTAATAATTAATTTTAACTCTTCTACTACTGTGTCTATTTCTTCTTTTTTAGTATTTTCACTAATTGTAAATCTAATTGAGGTATTAGCTAAGTCATATGGTATTCCTAATGATAAAAGTACGTGTGATGGTTCTCTTGAGCCAGATGTACATGCCGAACCACCTGATACACAAATCCCTTTCATATCCAATAATATGAGTATTAATTCACTTTCAACTGACTTAAATGTAAAATTAATATTATTAGGAAGCCTATTATTTCTATGCCCTCTTAATACTGCATCTGGTATCTCAGCTTCTATACGATTTATAATATAATCTCTTAATTTTATAACCTTACTTGCCCTACTTTCCATTCCCTCTATAGTAAGTTTTACAGCCATTCCAAAACCTGCTATAGCTGGAACATTTTCTGTTCCAGCCCGCCGTTTATGTTCTTGTGCTCCACCATGAATAAATGAACGGATTTTAACACCTTTTTTAATATATAAAAAACCAATCCCTTTAGGTCCATTTATCTTATGTGCATTAGCACTCATTAAGTCTATATGTGAATTTTGTACATTTATAGGTATATGTCCAAACGCCTGTACCGCATCTGTATGAAAAAGAACTCCTCTTTTTTTAGCAATTTCCCCAATTTCGTTAATTGGTTGTATTGTTCCTATTTCATTATTTGCATACATAATAGATATAAGTATTGTATCTTTACAGATTGCTTTTTCAAGTTCACCTATATCTACTATACCGTTTTTATCTACATTCAAATAAGTTATTTTAAAGCCTTTTTGCTCTAAATATTCACATGTATTAAGTACTGCATGATGTTCTATTTTTGTAGTAATTATATGATTGCCCTTATCTGCATATGCTTCTGCAACTGCCTTAATTGCCCAATTGTTAGATTCTGTTCCACTGCCTGTAAAGTATATTTCACTGGCATCGCCCTCTATTGAAGCCGATATTATATCTTTAGCTTCCCAAATTGCAGACTTACTTTTTCCGGCTAATGTATATACAGAAGATGGATTGCCGTAATTTTCCATAAAATATGGCAACATAACTTCTAAAACCCTGCTGTCCATTTTTGTAGTAGCTGCATTATCCATATATATTTTCGTTTCCATTTTATACCTCTTTTATATTAATACTTAAATTTTATCTTAACATATATATTACACAAAGGGCAAACAATAATGGCTAATATTTTCATATACTTAGTAGTTTTTATAAAATTTGATGCTTATATGTTATTTTATTTGTTATTTGCTTTTATAACTATATTCTTCTCTTTATGAGTGATGTATATTTATTTTTATTAATGTAGGTTTTCTTTATGAAATATATCTCTCTTTTTCATTAATATGGGGGTTCTTTACTAGGATATATATTTCCTTTTGTTAATATAGGTTTTCTTTATGAAATATATCTCTCTTTTTCATTAATATGAGATTTCTTTATTGGGATATTTTTTTCCTTTTATTAATATAGGTTTTCTTTATGAAATATATCTCTCTTTTTCATTAATATGAGATTTCCTTATTGGGATATTTTTCCTTTTATTAATGTAGGTTTTCTTTATGAAATATATCTCTCTTTTTCATTAATATGGGGGTTCTTTATTGGGATATATATTTCCTTTTGTTAATATAGGTTTTCTTTATATAATATACATATTTTATTATTAGATTATGTTTTCTAGCTGCATTCCTAATCTTAGTTCTTGCCTTATATTTTTTAGCATTTCATCTGTTTTAGTCAACTCTTCCAATAGTTCTTTTTCTCTATCTGTAGTTATCAATATTTTTTCTATTCCACCATTTTTAATTACAATTCTCTTATCTGCCGCCAATGCTAACAATGGGTCATGTGTTGCTATCAGAACAATTTTATCTTCTGCAATCAATAATTCTAAAGCCTTATTTCTATCAATTCCTGCATTCTCAATTTCATCTATAAGAATTATAGGTGATGAACTTAGTATTGCAGTATCTGCTATCATTAATGCTCTTGATTGTCCGCCACTTAAGCTAGTAATTGGTGTTGACATATCAAATTTTTCACCTGATAAATTTAATGCCTCTCTAAATATTTTGTTTACTACTTCATCTATATCCTCAATCATACGGCTTTCTGCATGAAGCCTTAAAAATTCTTCTACATTTAGGTCCATAATAAAATTCATATTTTGTGAAAGTTGTGCTACTAACTTTTTGTTAGCTGAATATCTCCACGACAAATCTGGTTCTTTATCATTAATAAGTATGCTTCTTCCAGTTGGTGTATCTTTTCTGGCAGTCCACTCTATATCCGCTAAAAGCCTGCTCTTTCCTGAGCCAGTAGCTCCAACAACTGCTATTATTTGAGATGTATAAAGTGTAAGTTTAGAAAATGTTTCAGGTTTTCCCTCCTTATTTTGTCCTGCAAGTATTGTAAGACTAGCAATTTTTGTTTCATTCTTTATTCCTAAAAATTCCTCCATCCCCTCTATATATTGTTTCAACAATTTAGGAAATGTTTTTCTATCCAATGCCTTATCAAACAATTCTTCATCAGACAACTTATCTAAAAATTCAATAATAGAAAGTCCATTACAACCTGATATATCCAATGATAAATCATCTAAAAATTCCTGAACAAATGGATATCTTTCAAGTATTGTTATAATTTGCATATTTGTTATATCGTCTGGAAGTATAGTATTAATTTTTGACATATCAAATCTCCTTTTCAAAATCCATTTTCTTTACATTCCCCATTTGATAATCGTCACCTATTCTTGTTTCCCCTAGACAATAAGAACACATTGACGAAGGCATTGCAAATCTTAAACTCATTCCTTTTACAGACTTTATAATCTCTTTTTCACTATATAAAAATGTTGCAAATTCATATGCCCCTTGTCCAGTAAGTCCATTTATATTCATAATAACAGCTCTTGGATTTACACTTGCAGCCCTCATTGCAAAAACTTCCCTCTCTGCTTGCGAAACTATGTCACCTTTAGTTATAACTATAAAATCCGCCAATTTTAACATTGGACCAATTTTTTTAGATGTATTTATTCCTGATAAATTATCAATTACACATACTGCTTTTATTCCTTTAATATACGGCGAACAACGATTACATAAGCCTGCCGATTCAGTTATAAGCATATCCAGTTTATTATCATTGCCCCATTTAATAGCACCCTCAATATTAGATGCAAAAAAATGGTCTGGGCAGAGTCCTCCTGATAATCCTTTTTTAACCAATATTCCTGCCTTTTTATATAATATATCATCATCAGTATATAAACAGTCAAATTTAACTACACCTACCTTTATTCCCTTTTGTGCTAAAGCTGATATAGTTTTAACTATTACAGAAGTTTTCCCTGAAGATGGCGGTCCCGAAAATATAATTAAATTCATATCAAACCTCTCTTATCTTTCTGAGTAAATTATTTATTCAACTTACTTCTATAAATAACTTATTATTTTAACTAATTTGTTTTTATATTAAATTCCAGTTTTTCATTTACTTAACATACATCTCTTTATTCTATTTTTTCCGCCTTGAGCATTTTTTAATCGCTTAACATATATTCCTTTATTCTATTTTGTTCTAAATCTAAACTTTTTTCACTTGCTTAATATACTAATTTCTCTAATCTCTATCGATACATGTAAATTTTACTAATGCCAGTACTTCCAAATACACTATTAATAATCTCACCTTGGCATTTTTCAACATACCATTCTTACCTTTAGTTTCCTAAAAATATTTTTTCAGTTTTCTTAATCAAATTTCCTATATCTTCATGATTTATATATTCCCAACCAATCCACATAAATTTTTTATCCTTACCCAAATCATTATCTACCTTTGGATTTGTAACTGGAAATTTTCCACCGCCTGATAAGATATTTCCAAATTCCTCACCAAAAAATAATTCTGCAAAAACCTCTAGCTCTGCTTTCTTTGAAGATTTCGTAAGTAAAAATATTGGGCTTACAATTGCTCCATCCTTTGGCCAAACTACTGCTATATTACCCTCTTTTGGTATCATTGAAGAAAAAAAGTATGGCATTACTGTTACTGCTGGAACATTTTGATTACCTTTACCACCTGTTTTAACCATTCGAGATGGGTGCATACTGCCAAATAAATTTTGCCCTAAATTCCTTATCCCCTCTTCTCCATATTCTTTATAAATATGCAAAAGTATCGCATTAAACAAATCTAAATCTTTCATTGGAAGTGCTATACTCTCTCTAAAATCCTCTGATAGCAAATCTTTCCAGCTTTCTGGAAATTTTCTATTTCCAAGTATCTCCTTATTAACTGTAAATATTGCTGGCACCACCCCTATAATAGAATATTGCCCTAAGGGATCTCTTAAAGAAATTTGCTCATTTTCAAATACTTCATTTAACTTGTCATATTTTGATATATCTTCAAAAGTATTCAATTTTTTAAATTTACCCATAAATTCTCTATCAAAAAATAAATCAAAACCAGCCGAAAGATATATATCGGATATTTCCTCTTCCGTTTCTGCTTCTAGTATCTCTGCTTTCATCCAATCAATTCCCATACTTGCAGATTGTAATTTATAATCTGCTGTTATATCGTACTCTTTTTCAATTTCTGTTATTCTTTTTTCAAAAAGTTCTATTATAGGCATTCTAACAGGACAGGGTAATATTCCCTTAATCTTAATATCTCCTGCCTTACTGCTTGAACAATCAGCTCCGCCCCAAATTTCTTTTGATTTATTCTCATCAATAAAATCTACTATTTTTCGTTCAAATAATTCAACATTTATTTTTTTCATATTTAATGCTTTTTCCAAAGTTATAGTTTTTCCTAATGTCTTTCTTAACATATCATTATTTAAATTTTCAAATCCATGTTCAGAAAACACATCTATTACCTCTGGATACTTTTCTGTTATGTCAAAAATTGTTTCCGTTATATCAAAGTACTTATTCATTATATACCTACCTTTCGGATGTATTTTTAAATTTCAAGTTTTCTTGTTATTGTAACTCGCAATATTATTATTTACAATTAATACAATATAAATTTTTAATAATCTTATTTAACTTATTAATTTTGAACTTCTCCCAATATATATGCCTTTTCAAAATCATTTTAGTATTATTAAATATGAGGATAATACAACTTATTATTACTAAATGATTATTAAATACCAGATATCATTAACACAATATAATTTTTTTCAAAAATGCATTATTAACAGTACTATTTCGATAAATCCTCTCCTTATTATTACAAAATAATTATTAAATTATGTAATAATATCATCAAAATATCTAATTTTCATCTAACAAATATGCACAATCTTTTATAATAATAAAATAGTTCATTTAATCTCTGCACAAACAAAGTAAATTTTATTTCCATAACAATATGATTTCTTAATATTTATATTAATATGATGAAGTATTTTTATACAAAAGTCAACTTCTTTATCAAGTAATCTATCATAAAACTGATTTGAATTTTCAAAGTAAATTAATTACATTCACCCCGTTTTTTCACATTTTTCTTTATACATATCTTCAGTTAAATCTCATACATTTCTTTATTATTTTCAAAGTTTACAACAATATATATAAACACTAAAGATTTTGCCAAACAATTTTGTTAACAGGGTAATTTTTCCAGTTTAATAATATATATTTATATTTTATCAAACAGTCCACATATTAAATTGCTTCTACTTATTTATTCAATTTCTACATATTTTAAATGCTTCTTTTACAGACGCTAAATCAACCTCATTGTCCTTTTTATCTATTTTAGTCTTTTTACTATTTTAAGAATTTTTCAAACAAATACATCAAATATATAAAAGAATGACCCCTCAAAAATTTGAAGAATCATCCTCTATCATATTTATATGCACTTTTTGTTTCCTAAACCCATTTATTCCTATTCAATAATTATTTTAAAGCTTCATGTAATACTTCAATATTATTTTTCATAATATCTACATATGTAATTCCTGCTTCAAAATCATCTTTAGACACATTATGAGCTGAATGAAAAGATACTTTTTTAGCTCCAGTTTCTTCTGCAATAACATCTGCAATTTTTTCATTTGAAAATTCTATAGTTATAACTACTGGAATTTGTTCTGTTTTTACTTTATTAATTAAAAATGCAATAGTTGCTGCATTAGCCTCTGTTCCCACTGAACACCCAGGAAACGCCGCTGAATATTCTAAACCATAGGTTTCCACAAAATATCTAAATGGAAATCTATCAGCAAATATTAAATTCTTCCTGTTTCCATGTTTTACAATTTCCTTAAACTCTGTATTAATTTCATCTACCAGCATTATATAGTTATCAGCATTATTCTTATAAAACTCTGCATTTTCTGCATCAGCCTCCATAAATGACCTGCTTATTTCCTCTATTATAATTATTGCATTAACTGGTGAAGTCCATACATGTTCATCATATTCACTATCTTCATGACTATGGTTTTCTTCGTGACTATGGTCATAATTATCCTGCATTCCTTCTACAATTTCTTCATCTAATGTTTCAACAATATCCATTAAAGAAATTATTTTCATATTTGAAGTATCCATAGAGTCCAGAATACCGACTACCCAATTCTCAGATTCACCACCTACATATATAAATATATCACATTCTTGAATTGCAATTATATCTTGTGGAGTAGGTTCATAAGAATGGCTTTCAGTTCCTGGATGTAAAAGCATTTTTAAATCTATCTTTTCTCCTCCTATCGCTCTGGCAAAATCATATTGAGGAAAAATTGTTGTTACTACTTTAAGTTTTTCTTCACTCTTATCTCCATTTATTTCCGTTAAACTGCTGGCTATACTTTCTTCTTTTTCTGTTTCAATAACATCTACACTAGAACAGCCCAATATTGATAACATCATCACTACTGTAATTATTACAATTGATAATATCTTTTTAATCATTTACTTTCTCCTTGTATTTTATCCAAATTGCTAGTTTTAAATTTGATTTTGTTTCTCATTTTCATTAAACTTATGTAACAGTACCAAAAATTTAATCTCATGTCAAGTCTATTTACTACTTAATATAATATAAAATAGCTAGAAACCTAATTTCAAAAATTTGATTTCTAGCTTTAATTATTATTTTATTATCTATTATAACATTCAAAATCACACCTATAAAAATTTCTATAATATAAAGAAATTGAATGTTTTCTATATTTTATTAAAATTATAATACATATTTTCTCTTTAATATTAAGCACATATGCTTCTTTTTTTATTTTTAACTTTTTATACATATTTGTACTATACTATTAAATACATATATTCCTATTTTTATTCTCAACTTCTTATACATATTTTCTCTTTGCTATTAAGTACATATCTTTCTTTTTTTATCTCCAACTTCTTATACATATTTTCTCTTTGCCATTAAGCACATATCTTTCTTTTTTATTTTTAACTTTTTATATACTTTTTCACTTTTCTATATAAAGACATATATTTCTTTTTTATTTTCAACTTCTTATACATATTTTCTCTTTGATATTAAGCACATATGCTTCTATTTTTATCTTCAATTTTTTATGTATATTTTTACTTTACTGCTTAAACACCACATTTACAAAAAATTTTATATATCTAAATGGCTGTTCCTTTTTTAGGTACAAATAATTTGGACATATCAGCGCCCTCAAGTCTAAGCAATTCTTCTTTTATTCCAACTCCACCAGCATATCCCGTCAAACTTCCATTAGCCCCTACTACCCTATGACAAGGAATTATAATTGAAATAGGATTGTGTCCCACAGCACCACCTATTGCCTGACTTGACATTTGTTCTCTACCAAGTTCTAATGCCACTTTCTTTGCAATATATCCATAAGTTACAATTTCACCATATGGAATTTCACACAACATTTTCCATACTTTCTGTCTAAATTCCCCGCCAATAGGTGCCAAAGAAAGTTCTGAAATTTCTACTTTTTCTCCTGCAAAATATCTATCCAGCCAATTTTTAGTCTTTCGAAATATTTCTATATCTGAATTTTCATACTCATTTATCTTTTCTAATACACCAGCACCATAATATTTTTGTCCCTCTATCCAAAGTCCTATGAGATTTTCCCCCTCACAGGCAAGTACTATTTTACCCACTGGCGATAAATATGTTGTTTTATACATTTTTATACCCCTCACTTTTCTAGTTCTTACATTAATTTTATAATGTACTCTTTGTTTATTACTTTTTCTACATCAATAAAATCAGTAACTTTATATGCTCCTCTCTTTGTTTGCCGTTTTCTCTATATTTTTTTTAAATTAGTAAAAATACTGCTGTTAAAGCTACAATACTTAACAATATTAAAATATCTATTATTTCTTTCTTAGAATGTTCAAAAATTCCAAAAAACATTACAATATCTTAATTAAAATATTTATTGTTTCTTTCTTAGTTCTCGACAATTTTTCTCAACTAACTTACGTGAAACCATTATTTGATGTTCACAGCCCATACATTTTAGCCTAAAATCTACACCCACTCTAAGAATTGTCCATTCATAATTTCCACAAGGGTGTGGTTTTTTAAGTTTTACTATATCGCCTACTTCAAAGTTCATATGTACCTCCTCAAAATTTCAATGACATCTTAAAATATATTTATATAAATTATACATCATTTCTCTTAATTAAAATATATATGCATATTTATAATTTCTTTATACATTGAATATTTATACATATTTGCAACAAACACTAAAGCTTTAACATTTATATACAAATACATTCTTTTACACTATATTAAAAATAATTTTACTTACTGCAAACATAGCATTTAATACGAAAATATGATAATTAAATATAACTGATAAAAATCAATTTAATTAACAAAAGATAAGACTACCAAATAACACTAATTTCATTGTACCTGTCATTAAACTACATTTACAATATCAAAAATTAGCCCTATATGGCAGCCTTATATTTATAAATCTACTAATTTACTATTAATTCAATCTATTAATACCACTAAATAATGCCCTAATAGACGCTCTGGTAATATTTGAACTAATTCCAACCCCAAAAGTATCTTTCTTAGTTTCTTCATTCATAACATGTATATATGCCACAGCCTGCGCATGAGAACCTGCTGTAAGTGCATGTTGTACATAATCAAGTACCTTGACATTTACGCTTCCATATTCTTTAAGTGCATTTCTAGCCGCATCAATAGGACCATTCCCTATAGCCTCTGCGGTGATGATTTCCTCATTTATCTTGAATGTCATTACAATTAATGTATCTTTCTCATTCACATCTGAAACCTTACAGCTTATAAATTTATATTTACACTCCTTAGAAAGATATTCATTTCTAAAACTATCCATAATCTGTTCAGATGCCACTTCACCTTGTTTTTCAGCAATTTTTTGTACAACATCAGCAAATTCTTTATGCATTCCCTTAGGTAACTTAAATCCATACTCTGAATCCATAATAAATGCAACTCCGCCCTTTCCTGATTGACTGTTAATACGAACAATAGGTTCATATGCTCTCCCTAAGTCAGAAGGGTCAACTGGCAAATAAGGAACTTCCCAATATTTATTTTGCCTGTCTGTCATTGCTTTTACACCCTTATTAATAGCATCTTGATGTGAACCTGAAAATGCTGTAAACACCAATTTACCCGCATAAGGATGTCTTTCATGTACTTTTAATTTAGTACATCTTTCATAGACATCTATAAGTTCATTAATAGATTCTATGTTAAGTTCTGGATTAATTCCCTGTGAAAACATATTGTAAGCTAATGTAATTATATCCAAATTACCAGTTCTCTCACCATTCCCAAATAAAGTTCCCTCTATTCTATCAGCTCCTGCTAAAAGTGCAAGTTCTGCCGCAGCAGTTGCAGTACCCCTGTCATTATGAGGATGTACGCTAATAATAATAGAGTCTCTATTTTTAAAACTATTGTTCATCACTTCAATCTGATCTGCATAAACATTAGGCATAGTCATCTCCACCGTAGCAGGAAGATTAAATATAATCTTATTTTCTGGAGTTGGCTGCCAAACATCTTGAACTGCATTACATACCTCAAGTGCGTAATCAATCTCTGTTCCTGTAAAGCTCTCTGGCGAATATTCTAAAATAATCTCACCTGAAAAACTTTCAGCATATTTTTTAACTAACTTAGTACCCTCTATAGCAATTTGCTTAATTTCTTCTTTACTTTTACCAAAAACAACATCTCTTTGTAATGTAGAGGTTGAATTATATATATGCACTACTGCCTTTTTAATTCCCTCAAGTGCTTCAAAAGTTCTCTTTATCAAATGTTCTCTGCACTGAGTAAGAACTTGTATTGCCACATCATCTGGAATCAAATCCCTATCAACTAACTGCCTTAAAAAATCAAATTCAATTTGAGAGGCTGATGGAAAACCTATTTCAATTTCCTTAAATCCCATTTTAACAAGTAAGTTGAACATCTCTACTTTTTCTGCAACTACCATAGGTTCAATCAATGATTGATTGCCGTCCCTCAAATCTACACTACACCACATAGGTGCTTTTTCTATTTGCTTGTTTGGCCACTGTCTTTTTGGATAATCCACCACAGGATATCTCTTATATCGTGTATAATTCTTCATTTTATCTTCCTCCTAAATTCTATATGTCTAATATCATTATTATCTATGTTCTTACTAATTTAGACTTTGGAGTCGATAAATCACGCTATAATGCTTTACAATAAATAAACTGGTCTTATCTATTCTAGCCCCATCTGTAATTATTTCCTTTCTTAAACAAATTTTATTAACTATTAAATAATTATAACATAGCATGCAAAATCAAACAAGGTTGACATAGGGTAATAAATTATATAATTTTCATCTAAACATTATATTATCCTAAGCCACCATAATATAACATACTACATCATCTTTTAACTTTCATTAATAAATTTTACTATCTTTTTATTTCTTTATACTTAAATATACCCTACTGCTATTCGTTACTACAATATAATATATTTATCTTATTTACAGTTTAACATTTTAATCAGTACATTTTACTATCTTTTATTTCTTTATACTCAAATATGCCCTACTGCTATTCGTTGCTACAATATAACATATTTATATCATTTACAGCTTAATATTTTATATCAGTACATTTATTTTACTATCTTTTATTTCTTTATACTCAAATATGCCCTACTGCTATTCGTTACTACAATATAACATATTTATATCATTTACAGCTTAATATTTTAATCAGTAAATTTTACTATAGTTTTATTTCTTTATACTCAAATGTGCCCTACTGTTATTCGTTACTACAATATAACATATTTATATCATTTCCAACTTAATATTTTAATCAGTAAATTTACTATCTTTTATTTCTTTATACTTAAATATACCCTACTGCTATTCGTTACTACAATACATCATATTCATCTTAAAACTTTAATAAGCAAATTTCCTTATATTTATATAATAATTTTATCACCCTTTACTACTGACAATGCCCTTTACTTTTTAAAATTTCAATAATTCTATCTACACAGTTCTCACAAATTTCCCTAGTCTGTGCCTCAACCATAACTCTAACCAGAGGTTCTGTGCCGCTTTGTCTAACCAATATTCTACCCTTATCTCCAAGCTCCGTTTCTACTGCTCTTACTTCATTAAGCACATCTTCATCACTTTGAGCTAACACCTTATCCTTAACACTAACATTTTTTAAAATTTGAGGAAATATTTTTAATTCCTCTGTAAGTTTTGACAAAGGCTGTTTTTCTTCAAGCATAACTTCCATAATTTTAAGGGAAGTAAGTATCCCATCACCTGTAGTTGCATGTTTGCTAAATATAATGTGACCTGACTGTTCTCCGCCTAAACAATTCCCATTTTTTTGCATATTTTCATAAACATATTTATCTCCTACAGCAGTTTTTTCATATGAAATTCCCTCTTTATCAAACGCCTTATATAATCCCAAATTAGACATAATTGTAGTAACCACAGTTTCATTAAATAATGTTCCGTTTGATTTCATATATTTTCCGCATATATAAAGTATCGAATCACCATCAACCACATCTCCGTTATCATCAACAGCAATGCATCTATCCGCATCACCGTCATATGCAAATCCCACATCTAAGTTATTATCCTTAACAAATCTTTGCAAAACTTCAATGTGAGTAGAACCACAATTAGTATTTATATTAGTTCCATCAGGTGAATTATTAATTACATAAGTTTTTGCTCCCAAAGCATCAAAAACATTCTTAGCAATAGATGAGGCACTTCCATTTGAGCAATCCAATCCGACCTTTTTGCCCTTGAAAGAACGTGTAGCAATAGATATTAGATATCCAATATACCTATTACGTCCTGCTGAAAAATCCTCTGTACGTCCAATTTTTTCTTTGGTAGCAAATGGGATTTCTCCCATTTCTCCATCCAAATAAGCTTCTATTTTTTCAATAACTTCCTCTTCTAACTTTTCACCCTTTCCATTTATAATCTTAATTCCATTGTCATAATATGGGTTATGACTTGCTGAAATCATAATTCCGCAGGCAAAACCTTCAGTTCTTAGCACATAAGATACACTAGGAGTAGCAGTAACATGAAGAAGATATACATCAGCACCTGAAGCAGTAAGACCTGCTACAAGTGCATATTCAAACATATAACTGCTGCGTCTGGTGTCTTTGCCAATAACAATTCCCTTGTTATTCTCTCTGCCATAATACCACCCTAAAAAACGCCCAACTTTATAAGCATGTTCTACGGTTAAATCAACGTTAGCTTCTCCTCTAAATCCATCAGTCCCAAAATATTTTCCCATTTAAAAACTCCTTTAATTGTCTATAGATAAGCTAACTATTCTTTCCACTCTTTCAAGTAATGCCCTAAAGCATTTTTCCAATCTGGTAATAGCACAAATCCATTCTCTACCAGCTTATTTTTATCCATTCGGCTATTCTTAGGTCTTACTGCCTTAACTGGAAATGCAGTACTATCTACTGGAGTAACTTTTACTTCTAATCCCGCCTGATTAAATATCTCCACTGCAAACTCATACCATGAACAAATGCCCTCATTTGAAGCATGATATCTTCCATATTTATCTGTTTGTATCATATCAACAAGCAAACGAGCTAAATCATAAGTATATGTAGGTGAACCAAACTGGTCATTTACCACACTTACAGCACCTCTAGTTTTACCCAAATTAACCATAGTATTTATGAAATTTTTCCCTTTAAGTCCAAAAACCCAAGAGATTCGCACTATAAAATATTTTTCTAAATATTTTTCAACTGCAAGTTCTCCCTCATATTTAGTCATTCCATATACATTACAAGGCTCTCTGTCTGTATCATCTGGTTTCCAAGGTTTATCACCTTTTCCATTAAATACATAATCTGTACTAATATACATCATAGGTATATCCATTTCCTTACACACCTTAGCTATATATTCTGTACCATAAGAATTTATACTTCTGCAAAGTTCTTCATTATCTTGTGCTGCATCTACAGCCACATATGCCGCACAATGAATAACAGATGTCGGTTTTATTTCATTAATAACCTGAATTACTGCCGTTTCATCTGTAATATTCATCTCCTCAATATCCACACCAACTGCTTCTATATTTCTAAGAGCAAGTTCTGCCATTACATCACTTCCAAGCTGTCCTTTAGCCCCTGTAACAAGTACTTTCATTATAAACGTTCTCCATACATAGTTTTAAAATAATTGTTGTATTCTCCGCTAAGAATATTTCTCCACCAATCCTCATTGTCCAGGTACCACTGTATGGTTTGTGCAATGCCTGTATCAAAATTATATTTAGGTTTCCAACCAAGTTCTGTTTCTAATTTTTTAGGGTCAATGGCATATCTCATATCATGCCCTGGTCTATCTGTCACATATTTTATAAGACTTTCAGGCTTATTTAAAGCATTCAAAATAGTCTTTACAACTTCAAGATTAGTTCTTTCATTGTGTCCGCCCACATTATAAACTTCACCTGCTTTACCACTGTGAATAATTAAATCAATAGCTGAACAATGGTCCTCTACATGCAGCCAATCTCTTACATTTTCGCCTTTCCCATAAACAGGCAATTCCTTATCTGCTAATGCTCTGCTAATCATAAGCGGTATCAATTTCTCTGGAAAATGATATGGTCCATAATTATTTGAACATCTTGAAACACTTACCTCTAGTCCAAAAGTTCTGTGATATGCAAGTACAAATAAATCCGCTGAAGCTTTACTTGATGAATATGGGCTTGATGTATGAAGCGGTGTTTCCTCTGTAAAAAATAAGTCAGGTCTGTCAAGCGGAAGATCGCCATACACTTCATCTGTTGATACTTGGTGATAACGTTTTACGCCAAATTCTTTAGAAGCATCTAATAATACAGTAGTTCCCATAACATTAGTTTGCACAAAAATACCCGGATTTGTTATTGAACGGTCAACATGGCTTTCAGCCGCAAAATTAACTACTATATCAAACTTCTCTTCTCTAAAAAGTTTAAATATAAAATCTCTATCAGCAATATCACCCTTTACAAATTTATAATTTAGCTTATTTTCAACTGATTTTAATGTTTCAAGATTCCCTGCATATGTAAGTAAATCAAGATTCACAATATCATATTTGGGATACTTATTTATCATATAATGAACAAAATTTCCTCCTATAAAACCTGCTCCGCCTGTAACTAATATTTTCATTAACACTACCTACCTCTCTTAATTAAAATTTCATTTTTACTTATTACAATTTTAATTCAACCGCTCGTCTACGATGTTACTAGATATACTTTCATCAACTGTCTAACTGAATATTATTGTCACTTACATAAATAGTCTTAATTACATCAACACACTATTTTCACTATGATTGACGATAAATAATTTATATTTATGTTTATCAAAATAATATTATTTCTTTTTATGCTTTATATCTATATATTTTCCGTCTAAAATATCTTTTAAATATGCACCATAGCTATTCTTTTTAAGTACTTCATAAGCCGTTTCTAATTCTTCTCTGCTTATCCAGCCTTTAAGATATGCTATTTCCTCAAGACAAGCTATTTTTCTATTTTGATGTGTTTCCATTGTGTATACAAAGTTAGTAGCTTCTACAAGCGACGCATGAGTTCCTGTATCTAGCCATGTAAATCCCTGTCCAAGAAGTGTCACTTCCAATTTCCCGTTTTCTAAGTAAATTCTGTTAAGATCAGTTATTTCTAATTCCCCTCTGGCTGATGGCTTTAATTCTTTTGCATATTTCACCACTCTGTTATCATAAAAATAAAGCCCTGTAACACAATAATTAGATTTTGGATTTTCTGGCTTTTCTTCAATAGAAATAGCAGTACCTTCCTCATCAAATTCAACTATACCAAAGCGTTCTGGGTCGTCTACATAATAGCCAAATATTGTTGATTTACCTTCATTTGCTTTTTCTCTGGCTTCTGTAAGTCGCTTGTCAAGTCCATGTCCATAAAAAACATTATCTCCAAGTATCATCGCAACTGTATCACTACCAATAAATTCCGCACCTATAATAAATGCCTGCGCAAGTCCATCTGGACTTTCTTGAACTGCATATTCGAGATTAATTCCAAATTGTGTACCTTTTCCAAGCAATGACTTAAATCTTGGTGTATCCTCTGGTGTTGATATAATCAAAATATCTTTAATCCCTGCATTCATAAGCACTGATAATGGGTAGTAAATCATTGGTTTGTCATATATCGGAAGTAACTGTTTTGAAGTAACTTTAGTCAACGGATATAGTCTAGTTCCACTTCCCCCTGCAAGTATAATACCTTTCATAATAATCCTCCTTAACAAAACTTTCTTTAATAAAATTTTAGTATTTATACAACTTTATTTAATATCTTAATCAATTAATAATGTACTTTATTTTTTCATACTGCTTATCTAGCCCGACTTTATGACTCTGGTTCATCTTTATTCGCTTATTTTTTACTTTATAGCTTGCCAACCCTTATTATTTCATGTTTTCTTATCTCTCTCGACTTTATAACTGGTTCACCTTTATTCGCTTATTTTTCTTATTTTTTTACTTTATATCTTGCCAACCTTTATTATTTCATGTTTTCTTATCTCACTCGACTTTATAGCTGGTTCATCTTTATTCGCTTATTTTTCTTATTTTTTACTTTATAGCTTGCCAACCTTTACTATTTCATACTTCTTATCTAGCCCGACTTTATAGCTGGTTCACCTTTATTCGCTTATTTTTCTTATTTTTTACTTTATAGCTTGCCAACCTTTATTATTTCATACTTCTTATCTAGCCCGACTTTATAGCTGGTTCACCTTTATTCGCTTATTTTTCTTATTTTTTACTTTATAGCTTGCCAACCTTTACTATTTCATACTTCTTATCTAGCCCGACTTTATAACTGGTTCATCTTTATTCGCTTATTTTTTACTTTATAGCTTACCAGCCTTTATTATTTCATGTTTTCTTATCTCACTCGACTTTATAGCTGGTTCACCTTTATTTACTTATTTTTCTTATTTTTTACTTTATAGCTTGCCAACCCTTATTATTTCATGTTTTCTTATCTAGCTCAACTTTATAGCTGGTTCACCTCTGCTTGCTTATTTTTACCTTATAGTTTACCAGTCTTTATTAGTTTATTAAATTATCATCTCATTGATTTTATAGCTTATTAACCTTTATTTGCTGGTTTACTATCTTAGGCTAACACTAACCCCATTCTTTAATAAACCTATTTCTAAATATAACATATCTATTTGCCTTTTACAATTAATTAATGCTTAATAAAAATATTACAAAGTTATTTATTTGCAACTCCCCTCAACACATTCAACAAGTATTTACGTTTTAGAAATATTGCAAGGTTATTTATTTATAAAATATCTTTCACATAATACATTTACACAAACTAAATAAATTGATATTATACATATTAGATATATTTACAATACTAATTTTTTTTAAAAAACTTATGAAGCATATTTATTAGGAGGAAATATTATGGATATAAAAGTAAGAAAAGCAGTAATACCTGCGGCTGGACTTGGAACAAGATTTCTGCCTGCTACAAAGGCACTTCCAAAAGAAATGCTGCCAATAGTAGACATTCCCACAATACAATATATTGTAGAAGAAGCAGTTGCCAGTGGTATAGAAGAAATTTTAATTATTACTAATTCTAATAAACACTGTATGGAAAATCATTTTGATACAAATTATGAATTAGAAGCAAGACTCCAAAAGTCTGATAAACGTGACGAACTAAATATCATTAAAAATATCACAGGACTTGCAAATATATATTATGTTAGGCAAAAAGAGCCTAAAGGCTTAGGTCATGCTATATTATGTGCAGAATCCTTTATAGGTAATGAACCGTTTGCTATACTCCTTGGCGACGATATTGTGGTAAATAAAAATAGCAAACCAGCACTGCAACAGCTAATTGAAATTTATAATGATGTAAATGCTTCTGTCATAGGTGTACAGACTGTTCCAAAAAATCAAGTCAATAAATATGGTATAGTTGCTCCTTTTATTGAAACACTGCCTAAAACACTATCCTCTGACAGATTACAAAAACTATATGATATGATTGAAAAACCTCCTATTGATAAAGCTCCCAGTCAACTTGCAGTACTTGGCAGATATATCTTATCACCTGCCATATTTACATTCCTTAAAACTCAAGAGGCTGGTGCAGGCAATGAAATCCAACTTACAGATGCGATAAAACGTCTTATGAGCATACAATCTGTATATTCATACGATTTTGAAGGTATAAGGTATGATGTTGGTGACAAATTTGGATTTATTAAAGCCACTATAGATTTTGCATTAGATAAACCCGAACTTAAAGATACTGTGAAAAATTATATAATTGAACTAGCTGAATCTTTTAAATAATTTACATTTATTCTGGAAATATTTGTATCTAATTATATTAAAATAATTTAAAATTTACTTTTTTAATATTAAATAGTTCTTAGTAAAATAAATATTCATAATTAATAATATTCAAGTAACATGAAAAATCATCATTAAAAAGCACACTTTTTTAATATTTTCTTATTGACTATAAAAGATACTTTTGATATAATGAAAAATGAATAGGAAATACTATTCTTTCCTATTCTTCTTTTTATTTTATATGTTTATTTTTCATTTTCAATTCCGATAATGAATGGAAATACCTCGTAGAAATACGAGGTATTTTTCGTTATTATGAACATTTTATATAATAAATTCTCAAAACAAACTCTATAAATGTAATTCAGAATATAAAGCAAGTATCCAATATTTGAAATACAACATTTCCAGATAACACCATATTTCTTTTACAAAAATATTATATATAAAAATAATAATAACTATTCTTCCAAGATTTTTTATTATATATAGCCAACTTTCTATATATTTAAACGTTCAAACACCATATCATAGCCATCATTTCCATAATTTAGTGAACGGTTCACCCTACTTATAGTCGCCGTAGATGCTCCCGTTTTCTCTGCTATTTCCAAATATGTTTTACCCTCTCTTAACATCTTAGCTACTTCATATCTTTGAGATAAAGATAATAATTCATTAATTGTACAAACATCTTCAAAAAACGTATAACACTCATCTATATTTCTAAGTTCCAGTACCGCTTCAAATAAATGATCAACAGCTTCTGTTTTAATTTTTTTGTTCATTTCAATGCCTCCATAATCTAATCTTACATTTCAGTTTAACACATTAACGTTATACAATCTAGCATTTTTTAAAAATAAACTTTTCAACTACATGAGCTATTCCCTCATTATTATTAGATTCAGTAATATAATCTGCAATACTCAAAACTTCTTTAATTGCATTTCCCATAGCAACCCCTAAACCAGCAGCTTTAATTAAACCTAAATCATTATATCCATCTCCGCAAGCTATAGTTTCCGTCATAGATATTCCTAATTTTTTTGCTAAAATTTCCATTGAATTTGCCTTATCTATGCCATATGGCATAATTTCTAAGAAAAATGGTGCTGAACGATACACACTAAACGCAGGCAAATCTTTTGCTACTTCGGGTTCAATTTTTTCTAAATAATCTCCCTCTTCTAAAAAAATAAATTTATTAACAGGATATGTAATATATTCCTGCATGTTTTTAACTTCAATTAAAGGAATTTTATTTATTTCAGCTTCTATTTGCACAAATTTATTTTTATCATTATTAGTAATTACAGTTTCCTTATCATAGCTTAACAAATCAACATTGTATTTTTCCGCCATTTTAAATATTTCCTGCATTTCATCTGCTTCTATAATTTTATTATATACAATTTCACCCGTCTTACAAGATATAATACAACCACCATTATATGAAAGAATATAGCCATCATTTTTTTCTAACTCCAATTCTTGTGCTAAGGATACCATCCCTGGTGTTGGACGTCCTGAGGCAAGAACTACTTTTATGCCCTTACTCTGTGCTTTTAAAAGTGCTTCTTTAGTTTTCGGCATAATTTCATGTTTACTGTTGACAAGTGTTCCATCTAAATCTAAAAATATCATTTTGTATTCCATAATATATACTCCTATCTATTGCAATATATTTATTGTTAAAAATCGACAAAGTTACAAACAATAAAGTTTATGTTATACATTTAATATTATAACTACTGTCTAATCTGCTTTTTACAGTATAACATAATTATATCATACTTTTATACATTAGTGATATTTGCTTCATTGACAAACTAATTCTTTTTATTTATAATTTTTATAAATGTTTCTTTAACTTTTAATAAAGTCACATATTAACGATTAAAATAATTTGGGGGTATCTATGAAGAAATTTATTATAACTACAGATTCAAATGCAGACTTACCCATTGACTATATTAAGCAGCATAATGTTACTATTATTCCACAATATTATGTCTTTGGTGATACAGTTTACGGTGATGAATTAAATTTATCACCCAGTGAATTTTACAATAAAATGGCTAATGGTGATTTACCTACATCTATGGCGAACAATCCAGCTATTATTCGAGATAAATTTGAAGAATTGATAAAAAGTGGTTTTGATATTCTACACCTTGCCTTTTCTTCCAAACTTAGCGGCAGTTATAATAATATTTGTATGGTTGCACGTGAACTTGAAGAAAGTTATCCAGCTGCTAATATCTATATAGTTGATACTTTAAATGCAACACTTGGTGAAGGTCTGCTTTATATGAGCGCTATGGACATGAAAGCAAATGGAACACCTATTGATGAAATCTGCAAATGGATTGACAATAATAAAAACTTTTGCAAAATGCAATTTACAGTTAATGATGTAAAACATCTGCAACGCGGAGGCAGAATTTCTAAAATGACTTCATTAGTACTTGGTGTTGTTAATATAAAGCCAATTATACAACTTACTAATGAAGGTACCCTAACCTCTGCTGGTACTGCCAGAGGACGAAAAAAATCACTTTCTTCTCTAGTAACTGCCATGGAACAACAACTTGAAGCAGACAAGTTAACGCTTAAACGCATAGGAATTGTACATGCTAATTGTTTTGATGAAGCTAAAACTCTAGCAGATACCATTAAGTCTAAGCATAATGTAGAAATTATTATCAATGATATCAGCCCTAGTATCGGTACTCATGCTGGACCTGGAGCTATAGGCTTGTGTTACCTTGGTCTGCCAGAGTAATCAAATTTTGAAATAATTTCAAAAAATATCAGAGTATAAAGTATAATATTGTATGACATATGGGGCTCATATATATATGATTTTCAGTCTTATTTAACACTAAATAAAATAATCCTATTAAAATCAAATTTTGTGATACCCCCTTAAAGTTATACTCTCAGTTGAGAAGTTTTAAAAATACTGATGTAAACACCACCAGTATTTTTAAAATTCAAACATTATACATTTTAATTGCCAAGCCTAACTTTCTTTATAATGTAACAGCTTTTCGCTATGTATTATAACTTACTTTATATTGAATTAGTTTCTTTCTCTATTAACGCAACAGTTTTTGGATATTTATTACAAATCACTTTATATTGAATTAGTTTCTTTCTCTTTAACACATCAGCTTTTGTCTATGTATTATAACTTACTTTATATTGAATTAGTTTCTTTCTCTATTAACGCAACAGTTTTTGGATGTTTATTACAAATCACTTTATATTGAATTAGTTTCTTTCTCTTTAACATAACAGCTTTTAGCTATGTATTATAACTTACTTTATATTGAATTAGTTTCTTTTTCTATTAACTTAACAATTTTTAGATATTTATTACAAATTACTTATATTGAATTAGCTTCTTTTTAATGTAGCAGCTCTTGGCTGCTACATTATTATTCTATGTTGATATATGATTAATTTATGTACCCTACATGACTAATTCATTTTAATTTTTCCTTTTTATTCGCTGTTCCTTTTTCATTTATAAATCTATAAGACTGTCTATCATAGAATCAAAAGAAGCTTCTTTAGGTACTACTATTTTATCAAATCCTTGATTTATTGCTTCTTTAGCAGTTTTATCACCTATGCAAACTGCCTTCAAATTTTTCTTATCCACACTAGAAAACTGCTCTACAAACCCTTTTACTGCCGAAGCACTTGCAAATGTAATATATTTTTCTCCGTCCTCTAAGTATTCTGTAAAATATTCTAAAACATCGCTTCTCTCTTTAATCTTGGTTCTATATATTACTGCTTCATCAAACATCACTGCATTTTCTGTTAGTAGTTCTTCCAAATCCCCACTTCCATTTTCCGCCTTAACTATAAGTATCTCTTCATTTTCTTCTACTGCTGATAAAAGTTTAAACCCCAATTCCCTCGCAGAAAATACATCAGGAATTAAATCTGCTATAATACCATAATTTAGTAAAGCCTTTGCAGTAGATTTACCTACAACAGCAATTTTTAACCCTAATAAATTTCTTATATCAAAATTTTTCATAATAAGTTCTTTAATGAAAAAATTAACACCACTTGGAGAGGTAAATACCAACCAATTATACTTGCTTACATTATATAAATTATTTTTTAACATATAAGGATAAGGATATACTGTGTCTTTAATCAAATCATCTTCTATTTTATTGCTAAAGTCCCCTCTATTATCTGCCATTTTTAATAACTTAACTATAATATCACTACTATCTATACTCTCTAACTCAATAGCTGGCAACTCAATAACACTCGCCCCTGCTGATTTTAACTTATTCTTTAATATACTCTCACCAATTTTTGGTCTTGTAACTATAACTTCTTTTCCAAAAAGCGGCATTTTCTCAAACCAATTATTGATATCTCTTAATTCACAAACTTGCCCCACAACTATAATTGCTGGAGGTTTCAGTTTGTTTTTTTGTGTAATGTTTTCTAATGTACCTACTTCAACCCTTTGCCCTGATAGAGTACCCTTTTCAATCACTGCCACTGGCATATCTTTAGGCATACCATTTACAATTAAGTTATGACATATGCTTTCTAATGATTTAAGGCCCATTAAAAAAACTAATGTACCTTTACTTTCAGCCAATAACTTATAAGATATATTGGGCTCTTCATTATTTTTACCATGTCCTGTGACTATCTGCACCGACGCAGATATATTCCTATGAGTTAACGGAATTCCTGCATAGGCAGGAACTGCCATTGCAGAACTTACGGCTGGTACAACCTCAAAAGGCATACCTTTTTTATATAAATATTCAGTTTCTTCTGCACCTCTGCCAAATACAAAAGGGTCTCCTCCCTTTAACCTTACAACTTTCAACCCTAAATTTGCCTTTTCCCAAATCGCCCTATTTATATCATCTTGCACCATTGCATGATTTCCTGCTCTCTTGCCTGCATATATAAGTTCTATGTTAGTTTTAAAGGTTGAAAATATCTCCTTGCTTACAAGTGCATCATAAATTATTACGTCAGCAGTTTCAATTAATGATTTAGCCTTTACTGTCAATAATTCTTTAGCCCCTGGACCTGCACCAACTATATATGCTTTTTTACCAACAAGTTTATTACGCAAATATATCGCTAAACGCTCTCCTAACAAACTAGCATTATCCACAGTACCTACATCATAGCCATAAATGTATTTTTCAGTATTTACATCATAATACAATCCCTTGATATGTAGTTTAGTTGTACCTTTCTCTTCAATATTTTCTATCCAAGAATAAGCTGCTGTTGGCAAACTACAGCCACCGCCTAATGTTCTTATAAAACTTCTTTCAGCTTCCGCCACAGTTCTTGCTTCTTTATTATCTATATTTTTCAAAAAATCTAATGTCTTGTCATTTCTGCCTTGAAGTACCATAATTCCTTGACCAGCCGCTGGCAAAATTTCTTCTACCGAAAAATATTTGCTTATTCTATGTTCTAAGCCTAATCTTTTAAGCCCT
>JGI994J12354_10000252_pt1 | contig 51996 bp, 39 predicted proteins | sample IntmicLarv3ML3BL_FD_12354 | JGI IMG/M metagenome (IMG submission 12354) | reverse complement strand
AGCGTGTTTTCGTTTTAAAAGAGACTAAAGCGGAAATCTTATAGGAAAAATAAAGCCTGCAAACAGAACGCTTGCAGGCTTTGGCCTTTTTTGATTTTTATATCCTTTATAGTCCGCTGAAATCTACTCCTTCAAATGCAAGGGATGGGATTCTGCGACTTGATGACAATCGTGGGTCGTTTCCTACCTCTGCCAGATTGTTCCATAATGTAAGAATATTTCCTGTGATATTCATCTCCGAAATAGGCTTGGTAAGTCTGCCGTTCTCTATAAGGAAGCCTTCCACACCATAAGAGAAATCTCCTGTTGTGCTGTTGCTGTTTCCTCCGTTGAAGCCTGTTACAAGGATTCCTTTTCTCGTAGAAGCAATCAATCCGTCGGTGTCCTTAGTTCCCAATGGCATAGTCAGGATTGACGGCGAACTGATTGTTTGCGCCACGTCCATTTTGTTGGCTGCGTATGTGTCGATGAAGTAAGTCTTCAAAACACCACCTTCGAATATTTTTACATTATTCGTAGCTACGCCTTCGCCATCGAAATAGCGTGCGCCTGATGCTCGCTTGATGTGCGGCTCGTCGTTCAGCGTCAATTTGCTGCCACCCACCTTTTCGTTCAACTTATCTATAAGAAAAGAATTTCTTTGTTGGATAGAAGAACCGGAAATAGCAGAAAGCATAGGCGAAAGCAGGCGTGATGAATTCATATTATCAAGAATCATCGTGTATTTGCCTGAAGCAACTTTCGACTGACCAAGTTTGCGTAGTACGCGCTCGAGTGCCTTCTTTCCGTGTCCTTCCTTAATTAATTTATCGAAATATAATGACGAATCATACCAACTTGACGAAGGACGTGCATCGCCTGCACCCCTCACGCTGACTCCAGCCGAAGCCGAGAACACCGTGCGGGAATCTTCTCCCTCGAATCCGTTGCTGGCTACCATGTATCTGAAAGTCTCAGCATCGCCGTAGGATGCGTTAGCCGAGATAATACGCTCGTCTTTTCCCATTATTTCGCTACAAGTATTCATCGCTATTTCGACGCGAGTGTCTGGTGTGACAGAATCGAATTTGTTGTCGAAAAGTTCCAGACTTTCTTTTCCTCCTTTATAATATAGAGAAGCATCGGGAAGCGTGCGTGCCGTATCTTCCGCTAAATAACGAGTTGAGTCAATACCATTGCGGATGAATGATTCAAGCTCTTTCCTGTCCAAGCGGTTTGTCGAGATAGAACCATAGCGTCCGTCTACGTATAATTGTATTCCTAAGCTGTTCTCAGACTCTTGTAGGAGGGTGTCTATCTTCATGTCGCGCACTTGTATTGAATTGCTCGACGCATTGTACAACGTTGCTCGCGCACCTTGACAACCATTCTTTTGGGCAAACTCTATCGCCCATTGTGCTAATTTTTTATTGTTATCTGTTATCATATCAACTTTCTCCTCCTACTGTTAATTTGCTGACTAATGCTGATGGCATACCGCAGGTCACAGGGCACGACTGTCCGTCCTTGCCGCAAGTCCATGATCCGTTGTCCATCTTATAATTATTACCAACCATTGTGATGTCTGCCAATGCCTTTGGCCCGTTGCCAATGATATTGATGTCCTTGATAGGTTGAGTCAGTTTTCCGTTCTCAATAAGGTAACCATCTTTTACGAAGAATGTAAAGTCGCCCGCACCAATCTGTACCTGTCCGTTGGTGAAGTTTGCAGCGTAGATACCATTCTTAACAGTCGAGATAATTTCCTCCTCAGAGTAATTACCTGCTTCCATATAAGTAGCACGCATACGAGGTATAGGCTTCATGCGGAATGACTCACGGCGACCGTTGCCGGTCGACTTGATGCCGTAATGCTGTGCGCTTAGGCGGTCGTGCAGATAGCTTGTCAGCACGCCATCTTTTACGATGTATGTCTTTTGTCCCTCAACGCCCTCATCGTCAACATTGACAGAGCCACGGTTGAACGGTATCGTTCCATCGTCTAAGACAGTTATATTCTCGTTACAAATCTTCTTGTTCAACTGATCAGAGAAGATTGATGTATTCTTTCTGTTGAAATCCGCCTCGAAAGCGTGTCCGATAGCCTCGTGAAGCAATATTCCCGAGCCACCTGCTCCCATAACGACAGGCATTTCTCCGCCTCTTGGCTTAACGGCGTTAAATAGTATCGCGGTTTTCGCAACAGCTTCGTTAGCCATCTCTTCTATTACTGCATCAGTAAGAAATTCAGCACCCATGCGGTAAGAGCGTGCAGATGATGAGTTCTCAAGTTTTCCGTTCTCCTCCATGATACATGACGCTCTGAACGTCACCATCGGGCGGTAGTCGTAATAGATTTCGCCTTCCGAATTGCAGAAAAGGATGTGCGATGTAGTATCCCCTTGCGAAGCCGATACTCTTGTCACTCTGCTATCCAACTCAAAAATGCGGTCGTTGAGCTTTTGTAGGAATGGAGTTTTCTCCTTAATCACAATCTCGTCCCATGCTGACTTAACAGAGTAGAAATTGTTAGCGAAAGTTTTCTCCGTAAGATTCACAGGACCTTCTCTCTTCGTGCCATTTGCTATTCGCGCAGCAGTTTGCGCCGCCTTAATCATTTCCTTCAAGGTAACGTCCTCTACATAGGCATAGCCTGTCTGATCTCCTGACAAGACGCGAACACCTACACCGAAGTCGATATTAGACGAAGCACGATTAACGGCTCCATCCTGCAATCCAATGTTATTACTATATGAATGTTCAAAGAACAAATCAGCATAATCTCCGCCCTTTTCCAAAGCAGCAGATAATACCTTTTTTAAATCAGACTCACTCACCCCAAAATGATTAAGGGCAAACGAGACGCCGGCTGCTTTACTTGCCGCACCACCGGAACAACTCCCTAAAAAGGAAGGAGCAACCAACGAACCCAGCATAGCCATACCTCCAGTTTTAATAAATTCACGTCTGTTGTAACTCATCTCTTCACGATTATATAATTTGTGTAAATATTCAATACGATAATGATTGTTAATAAGACAAAAGTAACTGTTTCTTCTCAGAAAACGTAGAAAAGTCCAAGTTTTTAGGAGTGACAAAATGTTAGAGATTCTCGAAAGCTTAAATGCTACTCGGAAAATGATTTAAATTGACAGCGTTAAAATGATAGCAAAAATGTAAAATGAATAGCAATGTGTCAAAGCTGTTTTTGGCAAATAAGCGTTGATTTACTATATCATATATTGTTTTTTGAAGATGGTTCTTTAGTTTTTTTAGGATTTAGTTTATGTGACAAAGTTTTGACTGTCCTAGATAATTGTTAAATTTGGTACCTCTTGTTAACTAATACTCTCAGTCATTATGTATAGGTGTGTTAATAATTTTCGGAAATTATCAATTATATTGCTTATTTGTTGTTGTTCTATGTTGGCATCAGCAGATAATTCTCCATTATTTCCTACAGGCATCGCCCTAAACAATAAGGGCGAAATCGTCATAACACATAAGGGCAGGAAGAGTGTTGATGTCTTCTCCGCTGATGGGACAAGCCTATTGCGCTCTTTTCCTATTGCAGATGTTCCTACAGGATTAGCTGTTGACGGGGATAGGGCTTATGTTACTACGTTTGAGACCTCGGGAACTTTACATATTATGTCGCTTACCTCAGGACAAATAGAAGCAAGTATTCCGGCAGCCTCCGGTGCTTCAGCGCCACTACTTAGCCCTGATAAAAATACTGTTTATGTATGTAATCAGTTTCAGAATACAGTTTCTGAAATAGACTTGAATCAAAATAAAGTGTTGCGCTCAGTTACTTTGTTGCGTGAGCCAAAGTCTATGGTGCTGAGTAAGGATGGGAGATATTTGTTTGTAACAAACTATCTGCCTGCACAGCGTGCTGATGTGGACGTCGTTGCTGCTTGTGTATCTGTTGTCGATGTGAGGACTTTCAGGAAGGTAAAGGATATACAGCTTGCGAACGGAAGTAATGCTTTGCGTGCGATATGTATTTCTCCTGATGGGAAGTACATATATGTATCTCACAATCTCGGACGCTTTTCTGTACCCACTTCCCAACTACAACAAGGGTGGATGAATACAAGTGCCTTCAGTGTTATAGATGTAGCCTCACAGACATATCTTGGCTCGATACTTGTCGATGAACCGGAAAGAGGTGCAGCAGGGGTATGGGATATTGCGTGTAATGAGGAGACAATGTTTATAGCCCACTCAGGAACGCATGAGGTCAGTGCAATAGATCATAAAGCGATGCTGGAAAAGTTTGAAGCATATCCACAGAAGGAGAATTTGAATTATGATCTAAACTTCCTATATGGCTTGCGTAATAGAATAAGAATTGAGGGCAATGGCCCACGTAATATTATTCTCGCCGGAGATAATCTAATTGTACCGACATATTTTGCAGATGTATTAAACTTTGTCGATATAAAAACATTTGATGTTACACATTCTGTATTAAACCCGGGACGAGTAGAATCGATGGTTAATAAGGGAGAGCGTATGTTTAATGATGCAGAGAAATGCTTTCAAGGCTGGCAAAGTTGTAACGGATGCCACCCTGGCGATGGACGTACAGATGCGCTGAACTGGGATTTAATGAATGACGGAGTAGGAAACCCTAAGAATTGTAAGAGTCTACTGTATAGTCATGTCACTCCTCCGAATATGATATCAGGTATACGTGCTTCAGCAGAGGTTGCTGTACGTGCAGGCTTCAAATATATACAGTTCTTCCAGATAACAGAGGACGATGCAAACTTTGTAGATGAGTATATCAAGTCACTTCGCCCTGTCCCAAGTCCATACTTGGTAAATGGTGAATTGTCAGAAAAAGCAAAGGCAGGAAAGAAAGTTTTTGAAGACCATAAATGTGGTGATTGTCATAGTGGTCCTTATTTTACAGATTTGAAAATGTACCGTATTGGTGATGATATAGAGTTTGAACAAGGATGGGATACTCCAACACTAATAGAAACATGGAGAACTGCTCCGTATTTGTTTGACGGACGTGCTGCCACTATGGAAGAAGTATTTGAAATACATCGCCACGGAATAGAAAAAAAGATTTCGAAGAAGGATATAGAAGCTCTTTCTGAATATGTGAAATCCTTATGATTTAGAAGATGAGTTATTGCAATAAAATAAAGTATAATATATTAAGAGCCGAAAATGCCGAGTTCGCATTGTTGGTAGATCAGTTGTTAGCTGAACTGCCATGTGATGAGTCTATTGTTCGTCTGACCTTTTTTGGCAGACCAGCTGATAATGTAGAATATCTGAATCGATATTCTATCTTGAAAGAAAAGACAGGTGCTTTCTTTGGTTCTAATATGCCTGCATTAAGCTATGTTTCTCAACCGGCATTAGGAGCAACCCTATTGTTGGAAGTCCATAGTTACCAAAAAGAGGAGAGCGAAAGCCTTTCTTACAAATCGCTTAACGGTTTCCCTTATGTTATTCTGGAAAGCAAGCATGGTAAAACTCTTTTTGCCGGAGGCTTTCAGGGAGATATCATAAATGATAATATGGACAAGCAGTCTGTTGATGTGCTTGGCTATGTAGAACAACTGCTAAATAAGGAGGGTTTCCCTATAAATAGCATAGTTCGTCAATGGAACTATATAGAACAGATAACTAAGTTTAATGGAGAGGACCAACATTATCAGTCTTTCAATAATGCCAGAGCAGATTTCTACGACAAAACAATATGGGTTAAAGGCTATCCTGCAGCAACAGGAATAGGTACTAACCTTGGAGGGGTGCTTATTGATTTTGATGCTGTAATGTTAACTTCTGATAGCGATTCTATAACACCAATAGACAATAAGCTGCAAATTGCCGCTCATGCTTATTCTGAAAGAGTGCTTGAAAGTGCATTGTCTCAGAAAAAGACTCCGAAGTTTGAACGTGCTAAGAGTCTGACAATAGATGGCAATTGTTTGATATATGTATCAGGAACGGCAGCTATCCGTGGAGAGGAAAGTCTAAAGGGCGTAGGTGTTAGTGAGCAACTGCGTATAACGATGGAAAATATAGCTGTCTTAATAGATAATGCTAAACTATCATTATTAAGAGTATATCTTAAAAATAAGGAGGACTTTGAGGTAACTCGTGAGCAGCTTAGTATAATGCAACCTGATATTACAGTTTCATATATGTGTGCAGATGTATGCCGCGATGAACTATTGATAGAGATAGAAGGAATTGCAGTAAAATAAAGAAGAATAATAATCAATAATAAATCAATCATGAGAAACAATTTAAACAAGAATTTGATTGCAGCGTTTGTGCTTCTATTTACACTTGTATCTTGTACAAGCAATGATGATGCTAATAACTCAGCAAAACAAACTAATATCAAAAAAGAAACAACTATGACTTATTCAAAGAAATTTACAAATGCCGATTTTTATACAGACGGCAAGTTTAATCAGGAAGTGGCAATGGATGCCTTTAAAGATATGTTTGCAGCTTATGATGTTCCTTTTACAGAACTTATGGCTAAGGAAATGTGGGTGACAGACTTTGGCTTGGGCGATTTTGAAAACTTAGGTATGGGTGGTATCTTTTGGGTTAACGACCAAGAGCATGGATATTTCGCTCATGCAATCTATTTGTTGCCGGGGCAGATGATTCCGGAGCATGCTCATGTGAAGACAGACTTTTCTCCTAAGTTTGAATCATGGATGGTTACAAAGGGATGGGCATATAACTTTTCTGAGATAGGTGAGGAGACACCAAATCCTCCTGCGATACCTGCAACTCATGGCGCAATAAAAAGTAAGAATTTTGTAATTCAAAATGTAGGAGAAGTGATTCATCTTAAGAAAGCTGAGTCTTATCACTTCCTTCTTGCAGGACCTGAAGGTGCTATTATTGATGAATGGGCAAGTTACCATGATAACGCTGGTTTACGCTTTACAAACCAGAATGCATCCTTATAATTAAAGATTTCAACGGTTGCTATATAATCCTATTATTATGAAAAAACTCATTATAATAACAATCTTACAATTCTTTGTCTTTGGGGTTGCCTTTGCACAGACTTCAGCAAGGAAGAGTCCCTCCGATACTTGGATTGATGCTGCGATTAAGCAGAAGACAGAGTATCGCAAGATTCTGCAAAACGCAGGTATGCCCGTAGAAAGCGTCTGGATGAAGGCTAAAGAGAAAGCTCAACCAATATCTGCTGACCTTACAGGGCAGGATAATCTTGTATTGGTGACAACTGCCGGTCCTGATGGAAATGATTGGGACTGGGGTACATGGGCTAATGCCAGATTAATAAAGGCTGACGGAACATTTGTATGGTTGGATGAATTGACTCCGGACTACTGGGTTTCCGGTTCGGGTTCTATCGCTAAGAACAGAGATTTGCACGGTAATCCTATGTCTATTGGCGGAAAGAAATATGAACATAGTGTGCTTTGTCATGCTGATGGAGTAATGATTTTTAATATCTCAAAACAATATGTTCGTTTCGAGGCAGAGGTTGGTCTTGCAGATCAATCTACTGTTGGTAGTGTTTATTTCCGCATTCTTAATGTTTATCCGAGAGAAGCAGCCGCGAAGCTTTTGGCTTCATATCCTAATGAAATAGGATCTTTTGTGGCTAATACAAATGGTCTGGAAAATTGGCTTACTGCAAGTGATGCATCTGTGGAGCGTAATGCAATACTGACAATGACTTCACGTCTCAAGGACAATTCTTATTTTAAGAATACTGTTGCAGAGATAGAAAAGGAAAAGGATATAGAAAAGCAGATTCGCTCTTATCTGAATTTGTTTGAAGTAGCCAATCATATTTGTAATATTCAGGCGGAGCTTGATTGGTTGAATATAGAGTCTGTAACTCTTGCTTTTGAAGACCTTAAAACAAGAAGAGGCTTTGATGTTGCTAAGTATCAACCTCTGTATGATGAGTTGGTAACATTGGTTGGAACTGGCTTCGATGGCATATATAATGTTAATGAAGATGCGATAGCTAAAGCAGAAAAGGCTATTGCTAATAAGCGTGCAATTCTTTTGGCAAATCCATTATTGGATGGTGATAAGATTGTGGCTACAAGATTTAGACTTGGTGCAAAAGCACATACTGCTATGGGACCAAGCTTAGGTACACAGGCTAATAACTGGAGTAACCAACAATCTACGAGTCGTGATGGCTTTGATGCAGATATCATTGAATTATCTAATCTTAGAGGAGATATTAAGACTCGTACAGTGTTCAAACCAGAAGGAACGGCTTCTATTGCCGACTTAAAGTTGCATTGGGACGGAGACAAAGTGATGTTTACTTCTCTTATGCCTGATAGGCGTTGGAATGTGTTTGAAGTTAAGCTTGACGGATCGGGATTTCGCCCTATGGTAGAAACAGTAGAGCCTGATCTTGAATTCTATGACGGAACATATTTACCTGATGGACGTGTTATTGTTAATTCAAATATCGGTTATCAAGGTGTTCCTTGTGTAAGCGGTGATGACCCTGTGGGTAATATGGTTCTATATACTCCTGATACGAAAGACATACGACGTCTGACTTTCGATCAAGATGCTAACTGGAATCCTGTAATTATGCATAATGGTCGTGTAATGTATACTCGTTGGGAATATACAGACTTGACTCACTATTTTTCTCGTATAATTATGCACATGAATCCTGATGGAACAGAAAATAAAGCATTGTTCGGAAGTGGTTCTATGTTCCCTAATAGTACGTTTGATATACAACCATTGCCAGGACATTCTTCTGCGTTTGTNGGTATTATTTCAGGTCATCATGGTGTCGCTCGTTCAGGGCGATTGATGTTGTTTGATCCTACTAAGGCGCGTACAGGTGTCGAGGGTATTATGCAAGAAATACCATTCCGCAATCGTACTATCATTCCTGAGATTAAGGATGAATTGGTTGACGGTGTTTGGCCGCAATTCTTGAAACCAACTCCGCTTGATGACAAATACTATCTTGTTGCAGGAAAGTTGAGCCAAGATGATTTATGGGGTCTATACCTTGTTGATATATATGATAATGTCACTTGTCTTCTAAAAACAGAAGGCATGGGATATATCAGTCCTATTAAAGTGCGCGAAAGTGTAACTCCTCCTGTTATACCAGACCGTGTAAATCTTAATGATAAAGAATCTACAATATTCATTCAGGATTTGTATGAGGGTGAAGGTCTTAGAGGTGTGCCTCGTGGTACTGTTAAAGAATTACGTATTCATGCTTATGAATATGCTTACCTTAAAACTCCGTCAGACCACGTTGCTCAAGGTATTCAAAGTGGATGGGATATTAAACGTTTGCTTGGAACAGTCCCTGTTGAGGAAGATGGTTCTGTTATCTTTAAGATACCTGCAAATGTTCCTATTTCGATTCAGCCACTCGATGAAGATGGTGCTGCTGTTCAATGGATGCGTAGTTGGTTTACAGGTATGCCAGGTGAAGTGGTATCATGTATCGGATGTCATGAAGACCAAAATCAGATACCTATCCCTAAACGTGTGATTGCTTCGCAAAAGGCTCCGGTTAAACTGACTGTTCCTGAAGGAGGAGTTCGCTCGTTTACTTTTGATTTGGAGGTACAACCTATCTTAGATAGAGCTTGTGTGGCTTGTCATACAGGAGAAGGTCGTGCATTCAGCTTAATAGGTGGAGAAAAGGATAGGAGAGGTTTTGGAACATCATACTTAAATCTTCATCCTTACGTACGTCGTCAAGGGCCAGAAGCTGATATTGTTGTATTGCAGCCATACGAATACCATGCTAACACAAGTGAGCTTGTCCGTATTCTTAAAACTGATCACTATAATGTTTCTCTGACAGATGAAGAGTGGAGAGTTCTTTATAATTGGATTGACTATAATGCGCCTGATAAAGGTCGCTTTGATGCAAGACCTTATGCTGGTTTCCCATATCAAGGGTTTGATCAAATCGCTCGTCGTATAGAATTAACTGATAAATACGCTAATGGTGCAGGTGTAGACTGGCAAAAAGAATTGTCAGACTATGCAGACTATTTGAAGAGCAAGGGAGAGATCACTCCGGAAAGACCAAAGAAGCTACCTCCAGTTAAAGCTAAAGAGGTTAAAGTAAAAGCTTGGCCTTTTGATGCTGATGCAGTAAAGGCAATGCTTGCTTCAGAAGCTGAAACTAAGAGAGTGGTGAATATAGCTCCTGGTATTGACTTAACTTTTGTTCGTATCCCTGCCGGGTCATTCGTGATGGGTAGTTATAAGGGTCTTGCGGATAATCGCCCAACATCAAGGGTTAAGATAGACAAACCATTCTGGATGGCTGAGGTTGAGATTACAAATGCTCAATACAATGTAATATACCCTGAGCATGACAGTCGTTATGTGGATCAACATTGGAAGGATCATACTAATCCTGGTTATGTGGCAAACTCGCCTGAGCAACCGGTTATAAGGGTTAGCTATGAAGACGTGATGAGATATTGTAAGTTGCTGAGCGAAAAACTTGGAATGAATATTACATTGCCGACGGAAGCACAATGGGAGTGGGCTTGTCGTGCGGGTAGTGATTCTGACTTTTGGTTTGGTAACTTGAATACTGACTTTGGCAAATTTGAAAACCTTGCCGACGAACAGCTTAATAATATGGCTGTAAGTGGTATTGATCCTCAGCCGATGTCAAAAGAAAACTCGTGGTATAAGTATTATAGCTTCCTTCCTAAAGAAGAAAGTGTTAATGATGGTAGTATGATTCAGGTTGACTCAAAGACTTATGCTGCCAATCCATTCGGACTATACAGTATGCACGGGAATATTGCGGAGTGGACTCGCTCTGACTATGTTTCGTATCCTTACACAGAGAAGGTTAGAACGCCATCAGAATATAAGGTTGTGCGTGGAGGTTCTTATATCGAACGTCCTAAGTTCTCGACCTCTTATGCTCGTAAGGCATATTATCCGTGGCAGCGTGTTCATAACGTTGGTTTCAGAGTAATAATCGAAGAATAAATAAAGAAGCCTATCATGAAAGGGAATTACCTTTCTATGATAGGCTTTATTTTAATATATATACAATGAGAGCGACAATAGAGAGATTCTTGTCTTCATACAAAACGACAATCGTATTACTGATTATTTATGCTGTACTTCTGGCAATAGCCACTTTTATCGAGAAGTCTTTCGGTACGGCAATGGCTAAAGCTGTGGTGTATTATTCTCCAGTGTTATTCCTACTACAATTTCTGATGGTCGTGAACTTTGTCTACATACTGATAGAACGCCATTTGTTGAGAAGACGTAAATGGGGTGTTCTCTTTATCCATTTCTCATTTGTAATTATATTACTTGGTGCTCTTGTTTCTCACTTGTTTAGTCAGGAGGGTATACTTCATTTGCGTGAGGGACAAAGAGACGACCGAATGGTAATTTATACCGAGGAGGGCGGACAATATTATGATTTGCCATTCTCCGTAGAACTTGAAAAGTTTACATTGACACGTTATCCAGGTTCAAGCAGTCCTTCGGCTTTTGAAAGTGATTTGATTATTTATGTTGACGGAAGGATGTATAAAGACAGAGTTTTTATGAATAATGTCTTAGATATAAAAGGATATCGCTTGTTTCAGGCTTCTTATGATCAGGATGAATTGGGAACAGTTCTGTCCGTTAACAGGGACGTTGCCGGACGTAATATAACCTATACCGGATACGGACTTCTTCTGCTTGGCTTTATTCTGTTTCTGATAGAGCCGAACTCTCGTATGAGAGAATTACAGAAACAACTAAAGGTTTTACGTTCTGCGGTGAAGATTCCTACGGTAATACTTCTTCTGATTGCCTCTTCGATGACTGCTAATGCTCATCAACATCATCAACACCACCACCACGATACTGAGTCAATGCTTAATCTCGTGCGTCAGAATACTATTAATCTGGAACATGCTGCCAAATTCGGTGCTATGCCTATGCAATCGAATAGCGGGCGTATGATTCCTATTAACACATTCTCGTCGGAAGTATTGAGGAAGCTGCATAAGGACTATAAAATTGAAGGAATGAACCCTGACCAATTCTTGCTTAGCTTATTGGCTATGCCTGATGTATGGATGAACATTCCTTTTATCATAAATACTAACGATGAGATTGCAGAATATTTCGGACTAACTCCGGATGCTTGCTCATATATCGAAGTTATTGAACCGACTACAGGACGATATAGATTGCAGGAAAAACTTGAAGAGGCTTATTTCAAAATGCCTTCTGAACGTTCGGCATTCGATAAGGATATTATTAAGCTGGACGAAAGAATAAACATCTTCCACCAGCTTGTTAGTTTGCAAATGCTTAATCTTTTCCCAAGGGAAGATGATGAAAACCATAAATGGTATGCTTCGGGCGATGATTTGTCTGTGTTTGAAGGACAGGATTCTTTATTCGTTTTCCGTATTATCCCTTGGTATTTGGGAGAAGTGCAAACAGCATTAAGCAGTCGTGATTGGAGTAAGGCTGATGAGGTCTTAGGTATGATTGCGATATATCAGAATAGTAAAAATACTGTAGCCGAATTAGATCCTAAGAGGATTGAGGCAGAGCTTAAGTATAACCGATTAGACGTGTTTCGCTATTGCAAGATAGGCTATCTCGTACTTGGAGGACTATTGCTTATACTTGCTTTCCTTTCATTGTTTGAAACAAAGAAATGGATGTCTGTTGCTAAATACGTTCTTGCTGCGGCAGTATTGATTGTATTCCATTATCAGATGGTTGGAATGGGTTTGAGGTGGTATATCGCAGGTCATGCTCCTTGGTCTAATTCATACGAGACTATGGTTTATATCGCTTGGGTAATGATAACAGTCGGATTAATGTTTATAAGACGAAGCATAATGACTTTCGCTCTTGCTACACTATTTGGTGGAATCGTCTTGTTTGTTTCCGGCTTGAGTTGGATGGACCCTCAGATAAACCCACTTGTTCCGGTATTGAAATCGCCATGGCTTATGTTTCACGTCGCCACCATTGTTGGAGCTTACGGATTCTTTGGCGTCAGCAGTTTATTGGGGTTGACCAATCTTGTGTTGATGTGCTTGAAGAAAAAGGGTAGGGAAGACCTTTTAATGTTCCGTGTGAAGGAATTTAGCCTTATCAATGAAATGTCGTTGCACGTTGGAGTTGTACTTATGACTATCGGTACTTTCATCGGAGCAGTCTGGGCAAACGAATCATGGGGACGCTATTGGGGATGGGATCCTAAAGAAACATGGGCATTGATAACCATGATCGTATATGTTATTGTAACACACCTACGCTTCGCAAGAGGTTGGTACAACTATTGGGTCTTTAACTTCCTGTCGGTTATATCCATATTGGTTGTGCTAATGACCTTTTTTGGCGTGAACTACTTCCTTAGCGGAATGCACTCTTATGGATCAACAGGTGCTGCTAATGGAGTCCTTGTTTATCTCTTATTAGCATTAGCTGCTGTTACTGTATTATCAATACTATCCTATATCGGTTGGAAGAGATGGCCGGATGATAAGAAGAAAATTATAAATTAATATATTAACCATAAAATTCTAATATTTATGAGAACATTAAATCACATTGGTATCATTACCACAGAAAAGAAAGAAGGAGCATTCCTTAACGAAGGTCTTGGCGTTTGGCTGACAGACTTTAGTAAGAGTCCTAATAAAATCGAGTACTTATTGTTCGAGGACAATAGCTGTATGCCTGATATAATCAAGCAGAATTCACATATCGCCTACGAAGTCACTTCAATGGAAGAGGAGTTGAAGGGAGCAAAGGTATTGTTTGGCCCAGTCGGCGACGAAAACCTTCAGATTGCCTTTGTCGAAGAAGAAGGCATCGCAATAGAGTTAATGCAATTCAAGAAATAATAAATTAAATACAAAAAGACTATGGGAACTATTAAAACAAAATTTATAAATAACCCTGATAACATAACAGCCGAACTATTGGAAGGCTACACATTAGCATATCCAAGTCAGGTAAAACTTGCGGCAGAGAATATCGTAGTACGTGCAAACCCAAAGAGCGAGGACAAAGTCGCTATCGTAACATTAGGCGGTTCTGGTCATGAGCCTGCGCTTAGCGGATTCGTTGGCGATGGTATGCTGGACTGCTCTGTTGTAGGCGATATATTCGCTGCTCCGGGTGCGCAACGTTTGCTTCAGGCATTACAAATGATGAAGCGCGAAGCAGGTATTCTGCTTGTTGTCCTTAATCACTCAGGTGATGTGATGAGTGCTAATATGGCTTGTCAGTTGGCTGAAAGAGCTGGCATCAAAGTAAAGCAAATACTTACTCACGACGACATCAGCGCAGGCATCGATGCAGCTATTGACGACCGTCGCGGACTTGCAGGCTGTATCCCTTTGTATAAGATACTTGGAGCGGCTGCTGATGAAGGCAAATCTCTTGACGAACTTATCGAGATAGGCGAGCGATATAATAAAAACGTGGCAACTCTTGCTGTCGCTATGAGATCTTGTTCTCACCCTCAGAATGGTGTTACTATCACTGATCTTCCTGATGGAATTATGGAGATTGGTATGGGGCAGCACGGCGAAGGCGGTGGCGGACAAACGCCTCTTGTGTCTGCCGACGAGACTACTGCTCAGATGGTGGAACACCTTTGTAAGCAGTTGAAACCTAAGTCCGGACAAAAGGCTTTGCTTGTAATCAACGGCGTTGGTGCTTCTACTCACATGGAGCTTAGCATCGTTTTCCGCAAGGCTTATAAGGAGTTGGAGGCTCGTGGTATCACAGTTGTTTCTTCTCGCATACAAGAATTGCTGACTGTTCAGGAGCAAGCTGGATTCCAGATGATTATTGCATTGCTTGACGACGACCATATTAACTATTTGAACAATAAACCTTCTAATGCTCCATATTGGACAGTGATAGGTAAATAAGAACAGACGATGAAACACCTTACTATTGATATTTTCAAACAACAATTGGAAAATGCTCTTTCAAATATAAAGGAGCGCGAGGAAGAATTCTCGAAACTTGATGCAATCACCGGCGATGGCGACCATGGTACGGCTATCGTTACTGCTTTCTCGGCGGCTGTAAACGCTGCTGCGAAGGCTGATGAATTCAAGGCGATGCTTACCGACATGGGATTTGCAGTTATGACCGAGACAAGCGGCTCGACAAGCACTTTACTTGGCGCATTCTTCCTCGGCATGAGCGATGGTGCATCGGGTGCGGAACTTAATGCCGACCAGATAAAGGCTATGTTCAACGCAGGATTGACCAACGTATGCAAGCAGACAAAGGCAGTAGTTGGCGATAAGACAATGATGGATGCATTAATCCCAGCTGTCGAGGCTATCGCGCAAAGTGGTTCGGACAACATAAGTGAATTGTTTGACGCAGCAGCAAAAGCAGCCCTCGAAGGGGCGGAAAAGACTGTCGAAATGCAAGCTAGATTCGGACGCGCACGTAATTATGGCGAACGTTCGATTGGCGCGGCTGATAGCGGAGCAACCTCTTGGGCGTGTATGTTCGATGCCTTTGCAGATGCATTAAAGACTAATTAAATAAACAAAAAAGATATGGCAGATTTAGATGATTTGAGAGAGGGTAAGAACTTTGGCGTAGGCATGGAGCAAGGCAATAAGTCGTTTCACGTAAAGGGAGCGGCAAACTTACCTTGGGGAATGAAAGACCGCCTTTCCCGTATCTTCAACCCAAAGACCGGCAAGAGNGTNATGCTTGCTTTCGATCATGGTTTCATTATGGGACCAACATCGGGAGTGGAGCGTATCGACCTTAATATCGTGCCGCTGATTGAGTATGCAGATTGCCTTATGTGCACGCGTGGTATCCTGCAATCAACGGTTCCGGCTGACATGAACAAGCCTATTTGCTTGCGTTCTGATGCGGGGACTACTATCCTCACGGAGCTGAACAATAACACATTGATTGATGTGGAAGATGCTATCCGTATGAATGTCTCTGCGATGGCTATTATGCTTGCCATCGGCGACGAGGCATACGAAGCGAAGACTATTGCCAACCTTTACGAGGCAGCCGACAAGGGTTCTCGCTATGGTATTCCTGTGATGGGAGTTACTGCGGTGGGTACGCAAATGGCTCGTGATGCCCGCTATTTTGGCTTGGCTTCCCGTGTTTGTGCTGAGAACGGGGCGAACATTGTGAAGACTTACTACTGCGAAGGTTTTGAGAAGGTGGTAGCTGCCTGTCCTGTTCCAATCGTTATTGCGGGAGGAAAGAAACTTCCTGAGAAGGACGCTCTTACGCTTTGCTACAATGCAATCAACGAGGGCGCGGCGGGAGTAGACATGGGTCGTAACGTATTTCAAAGTGAATCTCCAAAGGCAATGATTCAGGCTGTCCACGCCGTCGTTCACGACGGACTGACGCCCGATCAAGGCTACGAAATGTTTTGCGACTTATCCAAGTAAAAACAGAAATTGTAAAGGAAGGGTGTAACGCTCTTCCTTTTTTTATGTCTCTTTCTTTTCTTGTCTATACTCTCTGTCCTTTGGACAGAGAAAAAGTAGTTCCATCTCTCTGTCCAAAGGACAGAACCATGAAAAAATCCGCAACCTTCTGTCCATTGGACAGAACCTCCATGCAGACTGCAGCGACCTTCTGTTCTGTGGACAGAACCTTCCTGCGGGGTACTGCGATCTCTGTTCTGTGGACAGAACCTTCCTGCAGATTGCAGCGACCTTCTGTTCAGTGGACAGAACCCTCCTGCAGATTGCAGCGACCTTCTGTCTATTGGACAGAACCTTCCTGCGGGGTACTGCGATTTTTGTTCTGTGGACAGAACCTTCCTGCAATCGTCCGCGACCTTCTGTCCAATGGACAGAGAAATAAAACATCTTTTTCTCTGTCCAAAGGACAAAAAAGAGTCCTAAATGCTAATCTCTCGCTCGATATTTATGCTTTCCAGAAAAACACTGTCGTGGGATACTATTATCAGTGTTCCGCTGTATTCATTGATGGCATTTGTCAGTATTTCGATGTTCCGGATATCAAGATTGTTTGTTGGTTCGTCGAGCAGAATCACTTCAGGCGAATGTATTATGATTCCTGCGAGGAATACTTTTGTTTTCTCGTCGCCACTTAGTGACCACATTAGCTGAGTTGCGTTGATATGTTGGATTCCCCAGAAGGCGAAAACACAAATGGAAGTCCTCCAAACGCTAATCTGTGACAGGCATATAGTGGTAAATAGATGCGTGTTCGCAATATTGTTGGCAGAACAGTTTGACATCCTCTTGTGAAACGGCATCAGGGTAAGTCATAAGCATTAATGGAACATAGTCGCCGTGCTTTGTATGTGGCGGTTGCTCGTATTTATACTCATTTAGGACAAAGCCTATCCGCTGATAAAAATCTATCCGACGCTTATTAATCTCCGTGTCGGGATGTTCAACTTCCAGTAATATCGGAGAGTTTGCTCTTGAAATAAACGTTTCTATGATATGCTTCCCATAACCCTTACCGCGCAATCGTGGCAATGTTGCGAAATGTTCCAGATATCTTCTCTTCTCAAAATCCCACCACATGATAAACCCAACAAACTTACCATCATCAGTGATTATTTCGAAATGATACAATGGATTATTCATAATCTTCTTTTGTGTACGAATTATACGCCGCTCTTCTGACGGGAAAGATTTTACATAAAGACTCCATGCCTTTGTGAAGAGTGGGTGTTCCGTATTTTCTATTCTTGTATATTCCATTGTAACTTATCGTTTAAAAAAGATTACCCCTCTTGCGTCATTGCAGGAGGGGTAATCTTTAGTATTTATTTAATATCCTCGTTACCCATTCATAGATGCGAGGAATTCGCTATTGTCTATTGTTTGTTCCATACGTTTCTTGACAAAGTCCATCGTTTCGATTGAGTTCATATCCGACAGATACTTACGCAGAATCCACATACGGTTTAGAGTGCTCTCATCCTGCAACAAATCATCACGACGAGTACTTGAAGCCGTGATATCAACAGCAGGATAGATACGCTTGTTGGACAATCGACGGTCAAGCTGTAACTCCATATTACCTGTTCCCTTGAACTCTTCGAAGATAACTTCGTCCATCTTGGAACCTGTCTCAGTAAGAGCTGTTGCAAGGATAGTTAGACTACCGCCATTCTCGATGTTTCTTGCTGCCCCGAAGAATCTCTTAGGCTTTTGAAGCGCATTCGCGTCAACACCTCCGGAAAGAACCTTACCTGATGCAGGTTGAACAGTGTTATAAGCACGAGCCAGACGAGTAATCGAGTCGAGCAGGATTACTACATCATGTCCACATTCTACCATTCTCTTAGCCTTGTTAAGCACGATGTCGGCAATCTTTACGTGTCTTTCAGCCGGCTCGTCGAATGTAGAAGCGATCACTTCCGCATCAACGCTACGCGCCATGTCTGTTACCTCCTCAGGACGTTCGTCGATAAGCAAGATAATCATATATACTTCAGGGTGGTTAGCCGCGATAGCATTTGCGATATCTTTAAGCAACATCGTCTTACCTGTCTTAGGTTGTGCCACAATCAGACCACGTTGTCCCTTACCGATAGGCGAGAACAAATCAACAACACGAACTGCGATATGGTCGTGTACCTTTGGCGTTTTGCGTGCGGTAAGCATGAACTTTTCGTCCGGGAACAATGGAGTCAAATGGTCGAAAGGTATACGGTCGCGCACTTCCTCAGGAGAACGTCCGTTAATCTTATCAACCTTAACCAATGGGAAATACTTTTCGCCATCCTTAGGAGGACGAATCGAACCTTCCACTAAATCGCCGGTCTTAAGTCCGAACAACTTTATCTGTGATTGTGAAACATATATATCATCAGGAGAAGTAAGATAGTTATAGTCTGACGAACGAAGGAAACCGTATCCGTCTGCCATCATTTCCAACACGCCTGTTCCGGTAAGGATACCGTCAAATTCGTATTGCTTCTCTTGCGAGTTATTATTGTTGTTGCGATTGTTTGCGTGAGAATTATTCTGACGGTTGTTATTATTCTGGCGATTGTTATTGTTATTATTCGCCTGAGCCTGTTCTCCCTGAGGAGCCATAGCACGTCCGTTCTCTTGCTTAGGAGTAGGAGGCGTAGCGATAGGGAACATCTGATCTAACAAAGAGTTAGCGTCAGAGTGTTTGAAAACTACTCGCTTAACATCTGTATTTGATTCAGCCTTCGCAGGACTTTCGCTTTTAACTTCTACTATTTTAGGCTCTTCCTTTGCTTCTTCTACAACTTCTGCCTTAGCGACAGGAGCCTCTGCCTTTACTTTCTTAGCAACCTGAGGAGTTTCCTTTTCTTTTTTAGGAGCATTCTCTTGGGTTGCTCCGACAACAGCTTCTTTTTTGTTTTCTATGCGAGATCTTTTCTTGCGTTCTGTTGTTTTTTCTTCTTGTTCGGCTTTCGCTTCTGCTACATCTTCTTTCTTGCTTTTTGCAACAGCTCCTTTTGACGTTGCAGTAGATTTACTTGTCTTTGTTGTAGCTTTCTTTTCAGCTTTTTTTGCTTCTTTCTCAGCCTGAATTCCTGCGAATGAAATCGCTTGTTCGTCTAAAATCTTATAGACTAATTCTTCTTTACGTAATGCGCTGATTTTTTTGATTCCTAACTCTTCGGCAATCTTTTGTAGTTCCGGAAGGAGCTTTTCATTTAACTCGAGAATGTTGTATTTCTGCATATTGAGAGGTAATAATATAGGTATGGCATAGACCAAGTTATTTCAAACAACTAAGCTGTTGCCTTTATTATCATAAATTAAATTGAATTGTTTTCTAATTGGATTATTAGTATTTACGTCTGTGGAGTAAAACTGATACAAATGTAGCAAGATTTTTCACAAAACGAAGTTATTTGTTAGAAAAAATGCACAATAAGTGCCTTGCTGCTGTCCTTTTTTATACAAAAGCGATCATCTGGTCGTTCGCCAATAACCCATATAATATCCTCGCCACTACAAAGCAACCATACATTCTCTTTATCGATAAGACTATACTTTGCATCGGAGAAATAGTCGCTTAGTTTCTTCTTTCCATTCATTCCGAAAGGTATAAACCAGTCGCCTTTTTTCCATCGTCTTAGGACAAGCGGATATTTGATTTTGTTGTAGTCGAAGAATGCAATGTTCTTATTTTTCTCAATTACAAAATCTTTTGTTATATCTTCTTTATGGAATGATAGATTTATCGGATTGTTGAACTCGTCGTCATTCTCTTGTATAAGATACTCATCTTGATTGACGACTTCGATTGTGGTTAATTGCAGATATTCGCGGTCTTTTATCAGGCGATGGGTTGGCGAATAGAATGTTCGCCCTGATTCCTTATCTAATGATGTATATATGTTAGCAACGGTCGAACTATTAAATCCGTAAGGCTTCAGCAGCTCATACAATACAGTTTCAGGAGCAGGAGAGGCGAGGAGAGGCGTGATTGAGAGAAAGCCTTCCTTTGTGATAACCTTCTTGCGGATATTGTCGATTGCGTATAGGTAAATCTTCTCGACCTCCGAGAGATACTCAGTAGTCTTTGCAATATTCTTTCCTGCCGACGGATTAACTTTCTCCAGCAAGGGGATAATGTTATGGCGGATATGATTGCGAGTATATATGTCGGTCAGATTTGTGCTATCTGTTACGTACGATAAACCTTTCTCGGCTACCCATTGCATTATCTCGTTTTTAGTGATACTTAATAACGGGCGGACAACGAAGCCATTTTTAGGACGAATTCCTGTTAATCCTCTAATGCCTGTTCCCCGACAAAGGTTTATCATTAATGTTTCTGTGCTGTCTTCTTGATGATGGGCTATAGCTATTGCTTGTGCATCGGTTTCCTGACGTAGCTTCTCGAACCATTCATATCTTAAATCGCGGGCTGCCATTTCGATAGAGATACGCTTCTCTTTGGCATAACTGTTTGTGTTGAAGCTAATCTTATGCAAAGGCACGCTAAGCATTTCTGTTAATGCTTCGCAAAAGGCTTCATCCCTTTGAGACTCTTCTCCACGTAGATTAAAATTACAATGGGCGGCTATGCAATCATATCCCAACTTACATAAAACAGACAAGAGTACAACCGAATCGGCTCCTCCGCTTAATCCGACCAACACAGGTTTGCCGCCTGTCAGGAGATTGTATCTTTCTATGTATGTATGAACAGTATTGTGCATAAAAAAATATAGGGATACAATCCGCACCCCTACATTATTTATAATAGAATATATTCTTAATCTTCTACACCTGCCAATTCAGAGTCAATCATGATGCGTCCGCAATATTCGCATACAAGAACCTTCTTGTGCAGTTTGATATCCATCTGTTTCTGTGGTGGGATTTTGTTAAAGCAACCACCGCAAGCATCACGTTGGATATAAGCAACAGCCAAACCATTGCGTGCTCCTTTTCTGATACGTTTGAATGCCGCCAATAGACGAGGCTCAACAGTTTTTTCTAACTTCAGAGCTTTTTCTTTTAGCTTTTCTTCTTCTTGCTTCGTTTCAGAAACGATTTCTTCCAATTCTTTTTTCTTTTGATCTAAATCACCTTGGCGACCATCAAGCTTTTCAGAGATAGCAGTTATCTCAATCTTCTTTGCTTGGGCTGTCTCGTTAAATTCGCGAATCTTCTTTTCAGAGAATTCAACTTCCAATCCTTGGAATTCTATTTCTTTAGACAGATTGTCATACTCGCGGTTATTGCGAACATTCTCCAATTGTCCTTTATACTTCTCAATTAGTCCGGCAGATTCAATGATTTTGTTCTTTTCGTCTGAGATAGAAGTTTCGTATTCCTTGATTTCGCTTTGATATTTTTGCAAGCGAGTTTCTAAACCTGCAATTTCATCTTCTAAATCCTGAACTTCCAAAGGTAGTTCGCCACGAAGAGTCTTTATCTTATCAACCTCTGTCATGATTGTTTGGAGTTGATATAGCGTAGAAAGCTTCTCTTCAACTGTATATTCTCTTTCAGCTGATTGTTTACTTGTAGCCATTTATAAATATTTTACCGGGTTTGAATTAACATTCGAAAAATGTACGGCAAATGTAGGGAATTTTTTCAATATTATGTTACAAAATATATCTTTTGTACTTACTTCAGACTCATAATGACCTATCACAGCTAATAGAATATGGTTCTCTACGTCATAGAAATCATTGTATTTGGCTTCTCCTGTGATAAAGATGTCCGCACCGTATGCGATGGCGTCTTTTATCATGAATGCCCCGCTGCCTCCACAGATTGCTACTTCGCGTATCGGCTTTTCGAGCAATGAGGAGTGCTTGATGCATCCTATATTAAACAACTCCTTTATGCGCTCGAGGAATGTTTGTTCGTCTTCGCTCTCTTGTAACTCTCCTACGACGCCTGAGCCTACTTCGTTCCATGTGTTCTTTAATGGATAGAAATCGAATGCCGGTTCCTCGTATGGGTGGACTGATAATAATGCACGGGTGATGGATGCTTTTCGGAATGTAGGCAATATTAATTCAATCCTCACTTCTTTCTCTGCGTGTACTTCTCCAATCTCTCCGCAATATGGGTTACAGCCTTCGTTTGCGCGGAAGCTACCTTCGCCTGTCAGGTTGAAGCTGCATGAGTCGTAATTGCCGATATTGCCTGCTCCGGCATTGAAGAGGGCTGTCCTCACTATATCTGCTGATGCTTCGGGAGCAAAGGTTACCAATTTGAGCAGACTATCCTTCATCGGACTAAGCACGCGTATATTCTGCAAACCAATCAGCTTCGCAAGATGAAAGTTCACGCCATCATTAGCATTATCCAGATTGGTATGAGCGGCATATATCACGATGTCATATTTACAAGCCTTTATTATGCATCTTTCTATGTAGTTTGCTCCGGTAAGGGATTTAATAGGCTTGAAGATCAGGGGATGATGAGTGATAACAAGATTGCAACCCAAAGCAATGGCTTCGTCGATAAGCTCTTCAGTGGCGTCTAATGCTATCAATGCTCCGGTCGCATATTGATTAACATCGCCCACCTGAACACCTGCGTTATCATAGCTCTCTTGCAATGGCAGGGGAGCATACTCCTCAATCTCCCGTAATATTTCTTTAATCTTAATCATCGTACTAATAATTAATGTTTCCTGCGAAAATAGCTAATATATCGCATTTTATTTGTGTGTGACAGTATGTTTTCTTTAAAAAAGGAGGTTGATTTCCTCTGCCTAAAGGTCTTTTTCCTGCGGACGGCGTCCGCGACCTAAACACCTTTAGACAAAACCCCGCAGACATTGTCTGCAAGGAAAATACCTTTAGGCAGACGCAAAAAGGGGCATTTATGCGACATTCTGAGGGTTTGTACAAAATAACTACCTTTGTAGCATTACGGATTTATTAAAACAGATTGATTGTGCAACGTTATTTTATATACTTAGGTTATAATGGCAAGAATTTTTGCGGATGGCAGGTGCAACCTAATGGGATGTCGGTGCAGCAGTGCATTGAAGATGTTCTGACTACGCTTTTGCGACAAACTACGCCGATTGTCGGAGCAGGACGGACAGATGCCGGAGTGCATGCCCGATTGATGGTTGCCCATTTTGATAGTGATGTTGCTATCGATGATCTTTTATTTTTTGCCGAGAAGCTGAATCGCATTCTTCCTCGTGATATTGCTGTGTATCGCATCGTGCCTGTTACTGCTGAAGCTCATGCTCGGTTTGACGCTACAGCTCGTACATATAAATATTATGTAACTACCCGCAAGGACCCGTTTAATCATGAGCTTGTTTGTAAGTTGTACGGCTCGATGGATTATGATTTGATGAATGAGGCTTGCAAGATTTTATTTGAATATATTGATTTCACCAGCTTTAGCAAATTGCATACCGACGCGAAAACGAACAACTGTCGTATCATGCATGCCGAATGGACAAGTCAGGATGATGGCAATGCTTGGGTGTTTACGATAAAGGCAGACCGATTCCTTCGTAATATGGTTCGTGCAATAGTGGGGACGCTCGTCGAAGTAGGGCGCGGAAAACTAACCCTCGACGGCTTCCGCAATGTGATTGAGACGAAAGACCGTTGTGTGGCGGGCACATCGATGCCAGGGCACGCGCTTTTCCTTGAAGATATTTCTTATCCTGATTCTATTTTTCTTAAAGACAACGATAATATAAATATATGTGGGTAATATTTGCCTTTGCCTCGGCATTCCTTCTTGGGTGCTATGAAATAAATAAGAAGATTTCACTTAATAATAATGCTGTCATTCCGATACTGTTTGTTAATACGCTTGTCAGCAGTCTGATTTTCGTTCCCTTTATCCTTCTCTCTTATTGCACTACGCAGCTTGATGGCACATTATTATATGTGCCAAGTGTTCCGGTGGCAACTCACCTTGCTGTGTTTCTTAAAGCTGTTATTGTATTGCTCTCGTGGATATTCGGATACTTTGCCGTGAAGCATCTGCCGCTTACGATTAACGGACCGATTAAGGCAACTCAGCCTGTGCTGACACTGCTTGGCGCATTACTGATATTTGGCGAACGTCTCAATATATATCAATGGATCGGAGTGTCGCTTTCTATAATGTCGTTCTACCTGCTATCCTTTGCGGGCAATAAAGAGGGGATTAAGTTTACGAGCAATAAGTGGATATTCTTCACAATCCTGTCAATCATGTTCGGTGCAATGAGCGGACTGTATGATAAGCATCTTATGCGAGAGCTTGATGTTATGACTGTGCAGGTTTGGTTCAATGTCTACCAATGTGCCATCATGTCCTTAGTCCTAATCTTCATGTGGTATCCTCGTCGCCATAATAATACTCCGTTCGTTTGGCGTTGGAATATAATCCTTATATCGATCTTCCTTGTGCTTGCCGATTGGATTTACTTCTATGCCTTGACCGACCCCGACGCGATGATATCAGTGGTTGCAATGATAAGACGCAGCAACGTACTTGTCACATTCCTTGTAGGCGCAATCTTCTTCAACGAGAAGAATCTGAAGAGTAAGGCGATAGATTTGTTCTTCGTGTTATTAGGGATGTTGTTCCTTTATCGGGGAAGTGTAGGGGGGTAGATTTTCTCGTCCGAGAAAAAATGCGTAATATTGTCTACCCTTAGAAATATAAGATATGACTATTCAACGAAATATAAACTTAGCCTACCATACATGGGCGCTTATGACCCCTTGGGGGTTATATTCTACAAAATAATAACGCCGGCGACCAAGTCGCTGCTTTATTTGCAATAGCGTCCTATTGCTTTTTTCTTTAACAAAAACATTCATACTTAATTTATATTCACATGAAAGTATTAAAGTTCGGCGGAACATCCGTAGGTTCCGTAGGCAGTATTCTGAGTGTAAAAAATATTGTCGAATCAGTAGACGAACCTGTTATCGTCGTCGTTTCGGCATTGGGTGGTATAACCGACAAATTGTTGAAAACATCGGAGCTTGCTTCGAAGGGCGATAACAGTTATGAAGAGGAGTTCTCCGGTATAGTTTCACGCCATACAGATGTAATCAGTGGACTTATAACTAATACAACTCTTTGTGCAGAGATGCAGGCAAAGACGATGGGACTTCTTGATGAACTTAAGAATATCCTGAAAGGAGTTTATCTTATTAATGATTTGTCCCCTAAGACGAGTGATACGATTGTCAGCTATGGCGAGCGTTTGTCGTCGTTGATAATATCTAACGTTATAGAAGGAGCCGAACTGTATGATTCGCGTAAGTTCATTAAGACTGAACATCAGTTTGCGAAACATATGGTTGCCTTTGATCAAACTAACGCTCTTATTCAGGAGACGTTCAAGGAATTGCCGAAAGTGGCGATAGTGCCCGGGTTTATTTCATCGAGTCTTGAGAATGGCGAGGTCACTAACCTTGGTCGCGGAGGGTCGGACTATACAGCTTCTATCCTTGCTGCGGCATTGGATGCTTCCGTATTGGAAATCTGGACAGACGTTGACGGATTCATGAGTGCCGACCCAAGGGTTATCAATTCCACTTACGTTATCGAACAACTGAGCTTCACCGAGGCGATGGAGCTTTGCAACTTTGGGGCAAAGGTTATCTATCCGCCAACAATATATCCCGTTTATCACAAGAATATTCCTATTCGTATTCTGAATACATTCAATCCGGAAGCGAAGGGAACGTATATTTCTAAAGAGAAGTCTGCGGTGCATGGTAAAGCCATTATCAAGGGTATATCGTCAATTAATGATACTTGCCTTATAACTGTTCAGGGACTTGGTATGGTGGGAGTCATCGGTGTTAACTATCGCATCTTTAAGACTCTTGCAAAGAATGGCGTGAGCGTCTTTATGGTTTCTCAGGCAAGTTCGGAGAATAATACAACTCTCGCAATACGAACTGCCGATGTTGATGTTGCCATTGATGTACTTAACGAGGAGTTTGCACTCGAACGCTCACAAGGTGAAATCAATGATATAACTGCCGAGCGAGAATTGGCGACAGTCGCAATCGTTGGCGAGAATATGAAACGTACGCCCGGTATTGCAGGGAAGTTGTTCGGAACTCTCGGACGTGCCGGCATCAGTGTGATAGCTTGTGCGCAAGGTGCTTCCGAGACGAATATATCGTTCGTTATCCGTCTTAAATACTTACGTAAGGCGCTTAACTCTATCCATGATTCCTTTTTTCTTTCAGAATACAAGGTGTTGAACCTTTTCGTAGCAGGTGTGGGGACGGTGGGGCGCAAACTTCTTGAGCAGATACGCATACAGCAACCTAAGCTGATGTCGCGAAACGGATTGAAATTGCGTGTAGTCGGGATAGCAAGAAGTAATCGTGCGATATTCTTCAGAGAAGGTCTGTCGTTGGATAATTATATAGAAGAACTTGATAAGAACGGAATACCATCTTCGCCCGAAATACTGTGTGATGAAATATTGAAGATGAACATCTTTAATTCAGTATTTGTGGATTGTACGGCGAACGAAGGAGTCGCTGCCTTGTATGAAACCTTATTGCAGAATAATGTCTCTGTAGTTGCTGCGAATAAGATTGCAGCATCGTCCTCGTACGAGAGTTATAAGCGGCTGAAAGACATTGCGCGTAGTCGTGATATGAAATTCCTTTTCGAGACAAACGTAGGAGCGGGTCTGCCTATCATCAATACGATGAATGCTCTAATCAATAGCGGCGACCGTGTGACGAAGCTCGAAGCCGTTCTCTCTGGAACATTGAATTACATCTTTAATATGATGAGCGCAGAGATTCCATTCAGCAAGACAATCGAAATGGCTAAGGAAGCAGGCTATGCCGAACCGGATCCGCGTATTGACCTTAGTGGCAAGGATGTTATCCGCAAACTGGTTATCCTTGCTCGTGAAGCTGGCTATGAGATAGAGCAGGAAGATGTCAAAAGTAATCTGTTCGTGCCTGAACATTTCTTTGAAGGACCATTGAATGAGTTCTGGGAGAGGATAGGCGACTTAGATAGCGAGTTCGAGAGTAGACGTCAGAAACTGGAAGCTGAGAATAAACGCCTACGCTTCGTTGCTAAGATGGAAGAAGGCATATGCGAAGTAGGACTTCAGGAAGTTGATAGCAATCACCCTTTCTATGAATTGGAAGGAAGCAATAACATTATAATGATATCTACCGAGAGGTATAATGACTTCCCGATGATAATAAAAGGCTACGGCGCAGGAGACGGAGTAACGGCAGCGGGAGTATTCGCTGATATAATCTCTATTGCGAATATCTGATATAATGAAGCATATTATTATTCTTGGCGATGGGATGGCGGACGAACCGATTCCTGAATTGGGCGGTAAGACTCCGCTACAATTTGCCAAAACACCATACATGGATAAGCTCGCAGAGATTGGTGTCTCAGGACTTCTTTGCACAGTGCCTGAAGGCTTCCACCCCGGGAGTGAGGTTGCCAATATGTCAGTCTTAGGATATGATTTGCCAACAGTTTACGAAGGTCGCGGAGTATTGGAGGCGGCGAGCATGGGCGTGGATATAAAACAAGGCGAACTTGCAATGCGCTGCAATCTGATTTGTGTAGAAGGTGAGGCGCTGAAGAATCACTCAGCAGGGCATATTTCCACTGCTGAATCTGCTGAACTAATCGAATACCTCAATGAAAAGCTCGGTTCGGATAGAGTAATCTTCCATGCAGGCGTATCATATCGCCATCTTCTTGTGATTAAAGGGGGCGACAAGCTAATAGCGACAGTACCTCCCCATGATATACCATTGCATCCTTTCCGTCCGAACCTTGTTAAGGCGGAAGTTCCCGAAGCACAGGCAACGGCAGATTTGCTTAACGACCTTATCCTGAAATCTCAGGAGATATTAGAGTCTCACCCAATTAATAAGAAGCGCATTGCTGACGGCAAAGATCCTGCGACAAGCATCTGGCCGTGGTCGGCAGGCTATCGTCCTGCGATGCAGACAATGCAGCAGATGTATGGCTTCAATAAGGGAGCAGTAATCTCGGCTGTCGATTTGATTCGTGGCATCGGACGCTATGCAGGCTTGGAGGTTCTCGAAGTCGAAGGCATCACAGGCTTGTACGACACAAACTACGAAGGCAAGGCTGAAGCTGCAATCGAAGCATTAAAGACAAACGACTTTGTATATCTACACGTAGAAGCAAGTGACGAGGCTAGTCATGAAGGAGACGTCAATATGAAGATACTAACAATCGAGTATCTCGATGACAGAATAGTACGTCCGGTTTACGAGGCTTTGCAGACATGGACAGAGCCTGTGGCAATTGCAGTGTTGCCTGACCATCCAACACCATGCGCTATCCGTACGCATACAGCCGTTCCTATTCCGTTCGTAATCTACAAGCCGGGGCAAACTCCCGATGAAGTAACAGCATACGACGAATCTTCAGCGAAGAGGGGCAAGTATAGTATGCTCGACAAAGACCAGTTTATTAGAGAATTCTTAAAGTAAGAGCAATCAGTATGAAATATTATAGCACGAATAAGCAATCTCCTGCTGTATCACTCGAACAAGCTGTTGTAAAAGGCTTGGCAGGAGACAAAGGTTTGTTTATGCCGGAGCGCATCAACAAATTGGACGATGAAGTGATAGCCAATATGAAGAATCAGTCTTTTCAGGAGATAGCCTGCATTGTGGCACGTGCATTCTTCGGTGAGGACATCGAACATGATACGCTCGACCAAATAGTATGCGATACCCTTTCGTTTGATACTCCGGTGGTTCACGTTGGCGGACGTATTTATACGCTTGAACTGTTTCATGGTCCTACGCTTGCGTTTAAGGATGTGGGTGGTCGCTTCATGGCTCGTTTGCTCGGCTATTTTATCAGGAAGCAAGGTTTGGCAGACGTCAATGTGCTTGTTGCCACTTCGGGAGACACGGGAAGCGCTGTCGCCAACGGATTCCTCGGCGTGCCTGGCGTTCGTGTGTTCGTCCTTTATCCCAAAGGTAAGGTTAGTCCGATACAGGAATGTCAGTTCACTACATTAGGACAGAATATAACAGCATTGGAGATAGATGGGACATTCGATGATTGTCAGTCGCTCGTTAAATCAGCATTCATGGATGCTCAGCTTAACGAACACATGATGCTCACATCAGCAAATTCAATAAACGTAGCTCGCTTCCTTCCGCAATCGTTCTATTACTTCAACGCCTATGCGCAATTGGATAAAATTGGTAAGGCAGACAACCTTGTGGTTAGCGTTCCGAGCGGCAACTTTGGAAATATAACTGCCGGGCTCTTTGCTGCCCGCATGGGACTACCTATCAAACGCTTCCTTGCGGCAAACAATCGTAACGACGTCTTTCTCGAATATCTGAAGACTGGTATTTATACTCCACTCCCTTCGGTGTCAACGATTGCTAATGCGATGGACGTAGGCGATCCAAGTAATTTCGCTCGTATCCTTGAATTGTATTTCGGAGCAGAAAATATTCATGCTGCCATTAAAGCCGACATCACAGGATATTGTTACGACGACCAGCAGATTAAAGATATGATGAAGCGTATATACACCGGCACAGGATATATTCCCGATCCACATGGAGCATGCGGTTCTAATGCTTTGACGGACGACCGCTTGGCGGAGGACGAAATCGGCTTATTCCTCGAAACAGCTCATCCTGCAAAGTTCAAAGAAACGGTAGACCAAATCCTCGGCATAGACATCGAAATCCCTGAAAAGTTAAAGGCTTTTATGAAAGGCGAAAAGCAAAACACCGAACTAAGCAAAGACTTCGACGAATTCAAACAATACATGTTGAAGCAATAGGCTTACCTTATTTAGAATAATGCTTTTGATAAATAGGATTTTTAACTGAATATGGATATATTTGTCTTTAATCATATTTAGTTAATGAAAAATATATTATTTGTGGCACTTCTTACATTAAGCGCGAGTGTTTATTCAACAGAGATTCCAGAATCCCTTCGTGTAAAAGAATATAAATTAAGTAATGGTTTAACCGTATGGTTGAACGAGGATAATAGTCAGCCGAAAGTTTTTGGCGCTGTTGTTGTAAAGGCTGGTGCGAGGGATTGTCCGAATACGGGTATTGCTCATTACTTCGAGCATATGATGTTCAAAGGGACAGACAAGATCGGAACAGTTGACTATGAGGCTGAGAAAGTTTACCTTGATGCCATAGCCGATAAATATGACGAACTCGCCGAACAAACTGACCCACAGATAAGAGAACAAATACAACAAGAGATAAACGAACTAAGCCTGCGTGCTGCCGATTATGTGATTCCTAATGAATTCGATCATCTGATAACTCGTTATGGCGGCAGCAAACTGAATGCAGGTACTTCATACGACTTTACGGTTTACTTCAATACCTTCTCTCCACAATATATTGCTCAATGGGCTGAGATTAACAGCGAGCGATTGTTGAACCCTGTCTTTCGTCTTTTCCAAAGTGAACTGGAGACAGTCTACGAAGAGAAAAATATGATGACAGATAGAGTAGGAGGACAGGCGATAGAGCATCTGACGCATCGTTACTTCACGCCGCATCCTTACGCTTATCCGATTATCGGTAGCACTGAGAACCTGAAGAATCCACGCTTGTCGGAGATGAGAACGTTCTTCGAGCAATACTACGTGGCATCCAATATGGGCATTATCCTGAGCGGAGACATTGATACGGAGAAGGTCTTACCGATATTAGAGAAGACTTTCTCAAGAGTGCGTCAAGGAGAAGCGCCAAAACGTGAGAAGATAGAGCTGCCTCAGTTTCAGGGGAAGGAAGAGGAAAGGGTCAAGCTTTCTATTCCGTTTGTGAAGGCGTTGGCAATTGCCTTCAGAGGTATTCCTGCTAATCATCCCGACGAGGCAGCGATGAAGATTGCCGTGGGATTGCTTAACAACGAGAACGGAACAGGCTATCTCGATAAGCTGATGGTCGAGCATAAGTTGACCGGTGCAATAGCAATGATGGAAAGCCTTAACGAAACGGGGATTCTAGGGGTCGGGGCTGTGCCGAAGTTGCTTTTCCAAACATATAATTCGGCAACGAAGCTGATATGGAATGAAATTGACAGGTTGAAGAACGGCGACTTCTCCGACGAAATGTTTAACAGTCTGAAGCTGGAGTCGGTTAGGACTTACAATTCCGGACTCGAAGATATAAGCTCGCGGGCTCAGATTATGATGCGCCTTTTCTCACAAGGAATATCTTGGGAGGAATATGTCACCGACCTCGACCGCATCAACGCATTGACGAAGGAGGACGTTATGAATGTAGCTCGAAAATACTTTACCGAGAATCATCTTTACGTGACAAAGCAGACAGGGAAGTATCCTAAGGATAATCTGCCTAAGCCAAACTTCAAACCTATCGTGCCAAAGAATGCCGGAGCTAAGTCTGCCTTCGCACGTAGCTTGGAGGAAATACCGGAGATAAAGATTCCGCCTAAGGCACTCGACTTTGAGAACGACGTGGACTGTCGGGCGTTGTCGGAGCACGTCACGCTGTACACCAAAGCCAATCCGGTGAACAATATCTTTTCCCTTCAACTTTCCTATGGCATTGGTTCGCTGGAGGCTCCTATCCTGAAACAGACGGCAAACTATCTACCTTATCTTGGGACAGATTCGCAGACTTTCCACGAATTCCGCGAGGCATTACAGGCTCAAGGTGCTTCGATGTCGTTCGATGTTGACGATAAAAGCTTCAATGTGTATGTAAATGGCTTCGACGAAAATTTCAGCAGCACTCTGGAGCTTATCGCCTCGTTCTTAAACACTGTAAAGGCGGACAAGAAGAAAGTCAGACCTGTGCATGATAACGAAAAAGTGAGTCAAAAGGCTTTCTCTAAATCTCCCGACAATATACTTTCTGCCATAGCCGAGAAGGTTAAGTATGGCGACGAGTCACAATACCTCAGACGACTTCCATTGAATGTTTTGAAGAAAATGAACGGCAGCGAATTTATCGAGGCTTTCAAGGGAGTGCAGAAAATAGCGTGCAATATACATTATTGCGGAGTTTTGCCGATGGACGAATTGAGCGCATTGCTTGCCACGCATCTTCCGCTCGAAAACATCAGCAAGGAATCTTTCTCGCCATATTATCGTCCGCTGAAGAATTACGACAAACCGATTGTGTTCTACTATAATCTTTCGGACGCATCGCAATGTCTTGTTTCGGCATACGTTTCAGGCGAAGCTCTTGATAAGCAGAGCGACCGCCACACAGCAAAGATGTTCGGAGGATATTTCGGAGGGGATATGTCGTCGTTGATGTTCCAAGAAATACGCGAGTTTCGCTCGTTCGCATACCGTGCGAATGCGGGATATATGGTAATGCCGCTCGTGCATAAGGATAAGCCCGGCTATCTTAGTGCTTTTCTTGCCACTCAGGCAGATAAAACGTACGACGCGATGACAGTCCTCGATTGGCTGATTAAAGATATGCCTCTCAAACCTGAAAAGGTTGAGTCGCTAAGGCATTTCATCTTTAATAGTGTGAATAACAACTATCCATCGTTCAGAGAAATCTCGCCAAAGATTGCGAACCATCGCATGGGCGGCTACGAATCTGATCCTAATTATCAATTTATAATAGATTTGGACAATATAGGCATGGATGAAATATCTGAATTCTATAAAAGGAACGTTGCCGACCGTCCTGTTGTCTACATCGTTGTCGGTAATGCGAAAAAGATGAACCTCGAAAAACTATCAACCTTCGGAGAGTTGGTACAAATCAAGAAAAAAGACATAATAAAATAATTCTTCCCCATAAATGTACAGTAAGGACGAATTGAAACAACTAAAGGTGGAATTCTGGGAGAGTTTCGCCTCTTTTTGTGATGTGCAGCCATATTTAATTGGCAGAAAAAAGATGTGGGTGCTTTACGATACCAAAATAAAAGGCGTAGAATTGAAGTTCGACGCCACCCGTCAGGGAGCCTGCGTGATACTCGAAGTAAATCATCGCAGCGAGGAGCAACGCCTCGAGATGTTCGAGCGCCTGACGTGGTATAAGGACGCTTTAGAACAGGATTTTCCCGAAGGATTGATTTGGGACATCTGTTTTGTTCGGGAAACAGGCAAGCAGGTGGCGCGTATCTACGCTTCAAAAGAGGGAATAGACTTCCACCGGCGTTCTGACTGGGGAGATTTTTTCGGTTTTATGGCAAAACAGATGTTCGTCCTCGAAAGAAATCTGATGCAAATAGCCGAATATCTTCGCGACTAACCTTTTTTTTCAAAAATATATGATGATTTGAGTTCTACCGGAGCTTTCGTTCCGGAATTTCTTTACGAGCACTATAGGATTTGTAAAGAAATTCCGAAATTTATTATTTAGAAAGAGTTCGGGCGATGCCAAGTTCCAAGCCGCGAAGCTCGGCAAGACCTCGCAGGCGTCCTATGCAGGAATATCCTGGGTTAGTCTTCTTCTGCAGGTCGTCTATCATCTGGTGACCGTGATCGGGGCGCATCGCTATCGATTTCCCTCTGCGTTGTTGCAGCTCGAACAATGCTCGCATTACAGAATACATATCAACATCACCTTCCAAATGGTTCGCTTCGTAGAAATTTCCGTCTTTATCGCGCTGAGTGCTGCGGAAGTGAACGAAATCGATGCGATCGCCGAAGCGTTCCATCATTCCTGCAAGGTCATTATCCCCACGAACGCCGAACGAGCCTGTGCATAGGCATAAACCATTGCTTTTATTTGGCACGGATTCGATTATTTTGCGAAAATCTTCCTCAGTACTCATTATGCGGGGCAAGCCTAGTATCGGGTAGGGAGGATCGTCGGGGTGGATAACCAATCGGATGCCTGCCTCGTCGGCAATAGGCGCAATCTCTTTGAGAAAGAAGATTAAGTTGGCGCGCAATTGCTCGGCATCGATATTATTGTATCTGGCAAGCTCGGCACGAAACTGTTCTATCGTAAAACTTTCCTCCGAGCCCGGCAATCCGGCAATCATATTTCTTGTCAGCGTATGTTTTTCGCCGTCGCTCATGCTTTCGAAGCGAGCCTTTGCCCTTGCTTTCTCGTCGGCAGAGTATTCCGCTTCGGCAGCAGGGCGTTTGAGGATAAACAAATCAAATGCCATAAAAGCAGCTCGCTCAAAGCGCAAAGCCTTCGAGCCATCGGGTAGGGTATAGGCGAGGTCGGTGCGTGTCCAATCCAATACCGGCATGAAATTATATGTCAAAACCTTGATGCCGCAAGCACCAAGATTGCGAACGCTTTCTTTGTAGCTCTCGATATATCTTTTGAAATCTCCTGTTTGTGTTTTGATGTGCTCATGCACGGGCACGCTTTCGACAACGCTCCAGACTAACCCTGCCGATTCTACCTCTTGTTGGCGTTTCTTGATTTCGTCCTTAGTCCAAACCTCTCCGTTAGGAATATGATGAAGTGCGGTCACGATTCCTGTTGCGCCCGCCTGACGAATATCCCATAAGCTGACAGGGTCATTAGGTCCGTACCAACGCCATGTTTGTTCGAATAGATACATATTGTTTCTTATTAATTAGTTAGATTGAGAAGGCGTCGAAGCCGCCATCGATAGGTATAACAGTTCCGGTTACAAATGCCGAGGCATCGCTAGCAAGCCATTGTAAAGTGCCGAGTAATTCGTCGGGGCGACCAAGGCGGCCGAACGGAGTATGGTTGACCACCGACTGACAGCGAGCGGTAGGCGTTCCGTCAGGATTAGTCATCAACGCACGATTCTGGTCGGTAAGGAAGAAGCCGGGAGCCATCGCATTAACGCGCAATCCCTCGCCAAACTTAATAGCCAACTCGCCAGCCATGTATTGAGTGAAGTTATTTACCGCAGCCTTGGCTGTTCCATAACCAACCACGCGAGAAAGAGGTCTTAAGGAGGACTCGGACGAGATATTAATGATGCTTCCCTTATTCTGCTGTACCATAACCTCTGCGAAGACAATCGTCGGAAGGACTGTCCCAAAAAGATTCAGGTCGACAACGCTTCGGAAAGCATCAATATCAAGATCGAAGACAGTCTTATCCGGTGGGATAGTTGCCCCCGCCATATTTCCGCCAGCCAGATTCACCAGCACGTCAATCTTGCCGTAGGCTTTCATAATATCGACCTTGTTCTGTGTCAGTATATCCTTTTTCATAACGTCAGAGTACAGGTATAATGCGCTATTGCCTTCCGAAGTAATCTCTTTCGCCAATGCTTCGCCTTTCTCCGTATCTCTTCCGAGGATAACAACGTTTGCACCTTCCTTGGCAAGATGTTTAGCCATGCAGGCTCCTAATATGCCATACCCCCCTGTAAGAATGATGACTTTGCCTTTTAAGCTGAATAGTTCGTTCATGATATTATTATAATTTGATTGTTATAGTCTGTTATTACGTGTTGTTATTGTTCGCATAGGTCTAAAAACAAATATAGATTAAAAAACTAAGCAATCAAAGCCTCAAAAGCGAAATAGCCCGATGATAAAGTACCATCGGGCTATTCCATGTTTTATTTAATAGGATAATTATCCTAAAACTTCTTGATGGCTATCAACTTCCTTAGTAGGACTATCAAAAAGAGCAGATGCTTTCAACTTACGGTAAACATATAATTGTATTATGCGTACTAAAGGAGCAGCAATAAGGATACCAATACCTAATAATAATGCACCGGCGAAAGTGATACCAATTACAACCAATGCTACAATAAACAGAGGAAGAACATCATCCTTAGTAATATCCCAGCTGCGTTGTAGAGATTCAATTATACCAGCATCTTCGTCAACGATTATTGCAAGGAAGAATTGCAAACGAAGAGCAATGTAGATACCAGGAAGTATCAACAATACTAATCCTATAACTACAGCTACCCCGCAAAGAAAAGAAGCAACGAATGCTTTAACGAATTTACGGCTCTCTTGTCCGTATGCTGAGAACTGTGGTTCTTCGCCATCTATTGCCTGGAATATGTTTCTCGTATATCCCAAAGTGAATATTATATTAATAATCGTTGAAACAATACTGGAAAGAGTACTAGAGAAACTTAAGACAAAAGTCAGGATAAGAGATACTATCGTGTATCCGATAAGGAGACCGACTAATATCCAGATTTGTGATTTGAGAATTTCCCAAGAAGATTTTACTACTTCTGAGATTGTAAATTTAGAATTCATGATGAGTAATTTAAAATAGTTAATACTTAATTCATTTTTGTTTAATATGTCAAAAATAGTGAATAAAGTCAAATAATCCAACCGCTATGTTTCGTTGAAACGTAATTGTAAAAACAAAAAAGGCGACCTCATTACGAGATCGCCTTTACATACACTATTCTAAAATAAACTGCGCTAATTAAAGAGCACCTATTTCTTTAAGAACATCGTTTGTTTCGCGAACAGCTTTTGCACTTTTTGCGAACAATTCTTTTTCTTCTGCATTTAATGCTAGCTCAACGATGCTTTCGATACCGTTCTTTCCAATAACTGTTGGAACACCGATACAAATGTCTGACTCACCATATTCGCCTTCTAATGTTACTGAAGAAGCGATTGTTTTCTTTTGGTCGTGGATGATAGCTTCAGCTACATAAGATGCTGCTGCACCTGGTGCATACCAAGCAGAAGTTCCTAATAAGCCTGTAAGTGTAGCACCACCTACCATTGTAGCTTTAACTACTTCGTCTAGCTTCTCTTTGCTTAGCAATTGAGAAACAGGAACTCCGTTAAGTGTAGCGAAACGAGCCAATGGAATCATTGTCGTATCACCGTGACCACCGATTACCATACCTTCAACTTCTGTTGCATTGCAACCTAATGCTTGAGCTAAGTAATATTTGAAACGAGCGCTATCCAATGCACCACCCATACCGATAATACGATTCTTAGGTAAACCTAAAGACTTCAACGCAAGGTATGTCATTGTATCCATTGGGTTAGATACTACAACTAAGATTGCGTTAGGAGAATGTTTCAATGCTTTTTGAGCAACTTCTTTAACGATACCTGCATTTACACCGATCAATTCTTCGCGAGTCATACCTGGCTTACGAGGAATACCTGAAGTGATAATGATAACGTCAGAGTTAGCTGTTTTTGCGTAATCGTTAGTACAACCTGTAACTGTAGAGTCGAAACCCAACAATTGAGCAGTTTGCATCATATCCATAGCTTTACCTTCGGATACACCTTCTTTAACATCAAGCATTACAATTTCGCTTGCAACTTCGTTAAACAAAAGAACGTTTGCACATGTTGCACCTACATTACCTGCACCAATAACTGTTACTTTAGACATAAATAATTTAATTTTTATATGTTATACAATTAATTAATAATCATCTTTTTGGAATACAACAAAGATAAAATTAATTACGCAATAATGAAATATTTCCGTAATTAAAAAATGTCAAATTATTCAACATATAATACCAATCCTTTCAGGTATTCTCCTTCAGGGTGATATATATTTATTGGGTGGTCTGCAGGTTGTGTCAGTTGGTGTAGAATACGGACCTTGCGACCTGATTGAGCTGCGGCACTGAACACTGCTAAGCGGAAGTTTTCCTTGCTTACCACTTGCGAACAGGAAAAGGTAAATAGTATTCCCCCGGGTTTGATTTTGTCGAAGGCTGCGGCGTTTAGTTTTCGATAACCTTGTAGTGCGTTACGTAGTACGTTTCTGTGCTTTGCAAAGGCAGGAGGATCTAATATAATAAGATCGTAATTGTCGCCCATCTTGTCGAGATACTTGAAGGCATCTTCTGCGTATGCTTCGTGACGTGGGTCGCCCGGATAGTTTAGCTCGACATTCTTCTTTGTCAATGAGATTGCTTTGGCAGAGCTGTCTACTGAGTGAACCACGTTGGCATTGCCTCGCATAGCGTAGAAAGAGAAGCCTCCTGTATAGCAGAACATATTCAAGACCGAGCGTCCTTCAGAATAGAATTCCAGCAGAGAGCGATTCTCGCGTTGATCGACGAAGAAACCTGTCTTCTGTCCCTTTATCCAATCTACGTGAAACATCAGTCCGTTTTCCAGCGCTACTTCCTCTGTTTGGCTGCCGTATATGTATCCGTCCTCATTGCTTAGGTTTGCTTTGAAGGGTAGGGTAGCTTCCGACTTATAGTAGATATTCTTTATCTCTTCACCTGCTGTCTTAATGATTGCGTCGGCAACTTCTTTGCGAGAGCAATGCATACCCACCGAGTGAGCCTGTATGACGGCAGTATTCGCGTATACGTCTACTATCAGTCCGGGTAGATTATCACCTTCGCCATGAATCAAGCGATAGGTGTTATTATTATACGTCCCTGCGAGCTTTAGCGAGCGGCGTAATTGGTAAGCCACCTTTATACGCTCCTCCCAGAATGCTGCGTCAATATCTATTTGCTTGAATGATAATACACGAATGGCAATACTTCCAATCTGATAATGCCCGATGGCAAGAAATGTATTATTCGACCCGTATACTTCGACTATATCTCCTTCTTCAGGACTGCCTGCTATTTTTTGTATTGCCCCTGAGAATATCCATGGATGGAAGCGGAGCAAGGACTCTTCTTTTTTAGGCTTGAGATAAACTTTACAATAATCCATGTTATGGTAGCTGTTTCAATTGGTTGTATATTCTAAGGCACGCCCATGCGTCTAATGCTGCATATCTTTGTTGGGAATCAGTTAATCTCTCTGCCTCCCAATTTGTCAGGCGTTGACCTTTTGATATTTTCATGTTGAATAGGATTGCGTATATCTTTTGCAGACTGGCATCTTCTATGCCATATTCGCCTACGATGGATTGTAGGTCGACGAAGTTCACGGGCTCTATGTTTGTGCGTTTGCGCATTGCCCCGAAGTCATCTTTCAGCGACAGACCAATCTTCATTATATTCTCATCTACGAGAAAATCCTTCAATGCGTCTGGTATTCCGATTTTATTCAGGCGGAAAAGGAAGCAGGCTTCATTCGTAGAGACTTGCATCAGCGAGACAGTATGATTTTGTCCTTTCCTAAAGTTCGGACGTGTCTCTGTGTCAAAACCTACTGCGTCGAACAATGTAAGGTATCTCATAGCCTTGTTTGTATCGATTTCGTTTTCGACAACGATTATTCTTCCCGGGAATGATTCTACCGGAAGTATTGCTAAATCCTCTTTGCTGATTGTACTATTATATTGTGTCATCATCATCCTCATTTTCATTATCGGAGAATTCTACGCTGTAGCGCACTGCATGAAGTGCTTTTAGTGCGTTGAGCAGCGATTGTCCCCAGTATCCCTGAAAGTTTGTGCGGCATATTCCGATTGCTTCTTCCATCACAGTTTCGTTACCTTGTCTGAATAGGGAAACGAAGTTGCCCGCATCTTGATAAATATCTGCAAGGTTCTCCGAGATAAAAGCCGCTATCGGTGCATCGCTGTATTGCATATCGGGGTGGAATGTTTCCAGATAAGCATCATGTTCCCCCATTAGCACTGAGATACGATTGCGGATTGCTTCGTATGTATCCTCTGTTACGGTAAACTCCAGTTCAATATCATCATCTCGTTCCACGTCAGTAAGTAAAGTTGCCTTAAGATATAGTAGGGGCAGCATTTTGGTTGCTTTGTCTACAAAATCAGGGAGAGTTGTTTGTCCTGCGCTTTCAATCAAAGAACAATATTCCAAGGCAACTGTCACAAACTCCAGCGTGTTACGTTCGTATATAGGATTATTTTCTCTCATATCATTTTTAATAGCACACAAAAATAACAATATAATTTTATCCCCCGCCTATATCTGTGCATTTAGATTTGGCAGGCTGCTTGGTCATTGGCTTTTTCGGGTTTGCAGATTGAGTAAACTCTCGCCGTTTAGTCTGTCCTGAAATAAAAACACGCTAAATGGACGCCGTTTAGTCTGTTTTAAAATGAAAACACGTTAAATGGCTGCCGTTTGGTCTCTTTTAAAGTAAAAACACGCTCGATGGCGGCAGTTTTGCCTGTTTTTACTTTCAAATGAACCAATCTTCTGCAGTTTAACCTGTTTTCACTTTAAAAGAGACCAAACTGCGGACATTCGCCTTGTTTTTACTTTCAAAATAGACCAAAAGTCGTCCATTTGGTCTGTCGTAAATCTGCGGCGAGGTATAATTTAGAAATTTATATCCCAGAGTCCTGCGCTTTTCTGTAATGTTATCAATGCTGATGCGTACTCTTTTGTTGACTCGAGATATGCCTCCATTACTTCGTTGTATGTTCGTTGGGCAACTAATACTTCGAGGATATTTGTTTCGCCACGTTTGTAGTGGAAAGTCGTTCCGTCTAATAGGGTGCGAGCTTCGTTAAGCAGTTCGCCGTTGTATTGTTCGACCTGCTTGCTTAGTGATTCGTAGCGGAAATAGGCTTGCGAGATTTCTGTTTGTACTCTTAGTGCTGTATTCTTAGCCTGCATTTCATTTTGATTAAGAATGTGTTTTGACTGGCGGACAGCACCCTTATTAAGGTTTGATAATTTGAGGGGAATCGCAATTCCTGCCTTCAGCATATCGCGACGAACGGGGAATGGGCCGCTCCAATCTCTTTCATATCCTACCATAAGACTGATGTTGGGGCGACGCTCGGCTTTCACCATTCGTATCTTTTGCTGCGCAACATCAATGCCTTTATTTGCCATAAGTAAGTCGATTCTGTGCTTGATGCCGTGGGTGATAAGTTTGTCGAGGTTGTAGTACTTATTTATATTATCCCAGCTTCCTGATGGGTTGAAAAGTTCTCCGGAACTGTTTCCCATATATTTATTCAGGATAATAATCGCCGATTTGTATTCTCCCTCCTGACGGTAGACTTCGTTTCGCAGCGTTGCCGCTTCCAGAAGCGTTTGTCGTGCGTCGTGTTCGCTAATCTCGCCCGCCTTATGTCTCAGACTGTCGTACTCGGCGAGTTTCGCCATGTATTCGTATGAGTTTCTCTTTACATCTAATAATTCGCGTTGCAAGATTGCATCGAGATACGCTTCGGCAGACTCCTGCCTTAGTTCATTGAAGAACCATTCGAGATTCAAAGCCTCTATCTCGGAATTCGTTTTGGCTAAGTTGATGCGGTTCGTTCGCTTGCCCAATTCCAAGGTATAGCCTAATTCTACGAGAAAGCTCTCGTCCATAGCTTCGAGGTATAATTCAGGGTCGGGAAATATCCTTTGGATAGCTGTTTCGGCATCGGCTATCCTCACATTATACTGCTCAGCGAGGTATTCCAGATTATTGCTTGCAACCTCTTGCAGATATTTTACGAAGGTAATTGACTGCTGTGCAATCGTGCTTTGCATAGCTACGAGGGCAATGAATATTGTGTATGCTATCTTAATCTTCTTCATTATTATCTTTTTTTTTGTAGATGAATTTCCTTTCAATAATATAGTATAATGAGGGGAGGACGAACAAAGTAATCAAGGTCGAGAACGTAAGTCCGTACACAATCACAGTAGCCAACGGACGCTGTACGTCCGAGCCGATGCCGGTAGCCAACGACGCAGGAAGCAGACCGAGAACAGTGGTGACGGCAGTCATCAACACCGGACGGAAGCGATGGCGCGCGCCATTCGAGACAGCCTCATACAACGGCATACCTTCCCGTCTCAAACTATTGAACTGCGAAATCAGGATAACACAATTTTGAATAGATAAACCAAACATCGCAATAAAACCAACTGCAGAAGAAACGTTGAGCGTCATCCCCCGAACGTTTAGCGCCAACATCCCCCCGAAAAGGGCAAGCAGGATAACAGAGAGCGCCAACGATGCCTGTCGAAACTTGCCGAATGCGCCGTACAGCAAAATGAACATAGCCATCAGAGCCAGCGGAATGACCATCGCCATACGAGAGTAGGCGCGATGCTGATTCTCGAATTGCCCGCCCCATTTGATGTGGTATCGCTCATGGTCGTAGGCGACATTCTCCTCGATTGCACTTCTTGCTTCCTTTAGAAAAGAACTTAAATCCCTGCCGCGAAGATTGAGCTTGACGGTCAGGTGACGCTTGTTCATCTCTCGTGTGATAGTACTTTCGCCTGTGGTTAGTCTGATGTCCGCCACTTGCGAGAGTGGTATTCTCGCTCCTGTTTGTGATGTTAGCATCAGCTCGGCTATCTTCTCTGGTGTGTCTCTGCTGTCCTCTTTGTATTTGCAGATAATATCATAGACCCTATCGTCTCGATAGATTTGCGAAATAGCCTTGCCACCAATTGCAATCTCGATAAGATCGCTCACGTCAGAGACGTTTAGTCCGTAACGAGCAATCGCGTCGCGGTTCATAACAATCTGCATCTGTGGGAGCGGAGGGGCTTGGTCGATGCTTATGTCTACGCCTCCTTTTATGGTCTTTAATACGTCTGTTATCTCTTCTGCTATTCGCCGAGTCTCTTTGAAATCGTTTCCGTATATTTTGACGACCAATTCGCTATGTGCGCCTGCAATCTTGTCCATGACTCCGTCGATCATCGGCTGACTAAAGCCGACGGTATATCCTTGCATCGTTGCGTATTCTGTGGCCAACTCTTCTATCAAATCGTTCTTCGTCTTTCCCCTTTTCCATTCTTTATAAGGCTTGATTCCTATGGATACTTCGAAATGCGATGGCGTGAAAGGGTCTGTTCCATCATCGTTGCGCCCTGCCTGAACCATCACGTAGGTTATCTCAGGATATTTCATCGTGCGTGCCCTCAAGGTGTCGGACATCTCCCTCGATTTCTCCAAAGAGATACCGGGCGGGAGAGTCACCTGCAACCAGATAGAACCCTCGTCGAGCGTAGGGAGGAAATCCTTGCCGACAGTGACCGAAAGAGTAAGTCCGGCAATCACGATAAACGCAGAAGGCAGGATGACCCTCATAGGTTTGTGCAACAGCTTGTCGATGACTCTTGCATATTTATGTTTCAGCTTATCGAGCCATTTGTTATTATATATCTTCTGAGGCTTACGGAACAAGGCGTATCCCAATCCGGGTATCAAAATCAATGCAACCAATAACGCACCTATCATTGCATAGCTAAAGGTAAATGCCATTGGTGCAAATAGCTTTCTCTCCACCCGCTCGAAAGCAAGTAGCGGCATATAAGCCGTGATTATGATAATGGTCGAGAATAAAATAGGCTTGGCAAGCTCTTTCACCCTTTGTGCAATGTTCTTTATCTGCAAAGGTTTGTCGGGGTGATCCTCCCGCTTCTTCAGGATACTTTCCATCATGACAATAGCTCCGTCGACGATAACACCGAAGTCGATCGCTCCAAGCGAAAGCAAATTCGCAGGAACGTCTGTCAGCTTCATCATGATAAAAGCAAACAACAAGGATATAGGGATAGTTACCGCCACTAATATCGCCGCACGCCAATTCCCAAGAAAAACGATAAGCATAATAATAACCAAAGCCATACCCATCATTAAAGTCCGCGAAACATTGTTGAGCGTCGTATCAACCAAGTCGGTGCGATCGAGAAAGGTATGGATATGTATGCCTTCGGGAAGAAGTCCGTTGTTAAGTTCGTCGACCGCTTCGTGTATTCCTTTCAACACCTCCGACTGATTCTCGTGTTTTAGCAGAAGAACAATCCCTTGAATGCTCTCGGAGTATTCGCGTGTGCGGTCGGAGTATCCAAGTATGCCTTTGCGTTCGAGATGTCCATATGTTAGTCTGCCAAGGTCGCTTAGAAAGATAGGGACACCCTTCTCCGAGCTGACCGCTATCTTACCAAGGTCATCTAAATCGGTTATTTGTCCGATACCACGTACAACGTATCCCAAATCTCCACGCTTTAGAATGCTGCCTCCTACGTTCGAGTTATTGTTCTCCACCGCATCTGTCACGTCCGACAGTGCGATATTGTATTGCTCGAGCTTTGCAGGGTCTATCTCTATCTGGTATTGGGTTGTTATTCCCCCGAAGTTACTTACCTCCGCTACTCCTGAAATCTCGTTTATACGTGGTATAATAACCCAGCGTTGGAGGTCAGTGAGTTCCCTCAGCGAATGATTCGGACTCTCGATGATATAACGATAGACTTCTCCGACAGGGGAGGTGAGTGGGTCTAATCCTGCGACAGCACCGAATGGTAGCTCTACTTCGTTAAGCCGCTCCTGTATCCTCTGGCGACTCCAATAATCTTCTACTCCATCCTTGAAGACAATGGTTATCATTGATAGTCCGAAAGTGCTTTTGCTTCGCATGACGTGCATACCCGGTAGACCGTTTATGGCACGTTCCAAGGGTATTGTTATCTGTTGTTCTATCTCTTCGGCGGCTAAACCGGGAACTTGCGTAACAACCTGCGAGGTTACATCAGCAATATCAGGATACGCCTCAATGGAAATCCGAGTAAATGAGAAATAGCCAAAAATGCAAATCATAACGAATAAGCAAGCTACTACCCAACGTTTTTGTATAATTGTGAGCATCATTTTTGTAGAGTTTTAATGGTTGAATTATTGCAGATAATATCCGCCTTCGAAGACTACACGGTCCTCTGAGGTTAGTCCTTCGCTGATATAAGCATTTCCTCCCCTTGTGAAATCTACAGTGATAGCCTTTCTAATAAATATGCTGTCATTTATCTGAACGATTGCGTAGCTGTTGTTTTGAGCCTGCATCACCGCATTCTCCGGTAAGACAGTATATTCCTCATGCACCCCTGCAAAGGTTATGGTTGCATACATGCCTGTCTTGAGGTTCTCATTGCGGTTATCGCATACAGAGAGTACCCTTATCGAACGGGTATCTTCATCGACGAAGCCTTCAATATGAAAGACTGTGCCTTCGATTTCTTTCTCAGGAAAGGCATTGACACGGACTTTTATTTTATCTCCTTTTGTGATAAAGCGTATATCTTTCTCCTTCACCTGTGCCGTAATCCAGACATCGTTCAGATCGGCAATGACTGATACTGGATCGGAGCCGCTTTCGAGATATAAGCCTGTCACGATATTGTTTTCAATAACTTCTCCTGCAATAGGGGCACGAATGACTAAGGGTTGCCCAAGTATCATTTCATCAGGATTAACATGGTATATACCAAGCGCAGCACGGGCATTTTCATATTCTTTTTCTGCTTGTTTCATCCCATTGATTGCCTCTTCATATTCTCGTGCGGAGCAAAGATTGTTCTGCATGAGTTCTTCCTTGCGGACAAAGTCTTTACGAGCTAACTCCCTTTCGGATTCCGCTTGATAATAGTCCTTTTGCAGTTCAGTGAAATCATGCGAGAGAATCTCGAACAATGGTGTTAGGGCGTTGACTTGTTGCCCGATTTTAATATGTGATTTTGTGATTCGTCCGTCGAATGGTGGAGCTATGTAGGCTATTTGTGTCGGTATTGCTTGTATTCTTCCTGCCGTTATTACTTCTTTAGAAACGTATTCCTTTTGCGGTGAACCTATCCTGATTATCTGCATCATGCTGCCGACATCGTGTAGGTAAATGGAATCGTTCTTTATAGTATAAGCGCTTTGTTCTACCTCAATAGGCTTGTTACGGCAACCGCCTGATAGGAGCAAGGAAAGGATAAGTCCTGCTGTCAGTAATTTGCTTTTCATCATTTTCAACTCTTTATTGTTTAGTCTCCATTATTATAATGGCGCAAAACTACTAACGACTCCCGTGGGGAGCCGTTAGAGATATATTAGAGTGATATTAGAAAATGATTAGAGAGGAGCGAGACCTTTATGCACTCTTTGCTTTTATTCTCTGTGCGATATTGTCGATAACAAAGATGATAGAAAGACCGACAAAAAAAAAAAAAAAAGTAAGTTCGGTATATGTGGCAGGCAAAATATTGTTTTCTACAATAGGAACTACTTCTCCATTGGATTTGACTGCTGTTTCAACCACTGTTTTCCATGGCCATATCTTATTTAACGAGCCAAACATAACTCCGCTCAAAAAGAAGATGGTAATTGCGTGATAATTTTTCAGTAACCACGACAGGAAGTGGGAGAATAATATTATACCTATCAATGCTCCGGAGATAAATGTCAAGATGACTGGAATGTTTCCTTCTGTCAGAGCAGTCAACATATATTGATACTTACCTAAAATGAGTAAGATAAAGCTACCTGATATTCCCGGAAGCATCATCGCAGAAATAGCAATTGCTCCGGAAAAGAATATAAACCATAAGTCCTCCGGTGTCTCTGCAGGACTTAGTATTGTGATTAAAAAGCCGACAGCGACTCCCACTGCAAACAAAATAAAGTAGGATGCTTTCCATTTTTCTACTTCCCTCAAAACAAACCAAACAGATGCCAGAACTAATCCGAAGAAGAAAGCCCATACCGGTACGGGATGAGATTCAAGCATATGTTTCGTCAATTTGGCCAACGACAAGACGCCAATTCCCATTCCTAAAAATAGGGCTAACAAGAAGTTGCCGTTTACACTTTCCCAGAATAGTTTTAGGTCAAATTTATTTTTAAACAAGTCCTTGACTGCTATTGGAAAGTTTTTAATTGTTGATAGTAATTCTTCGTAAATGCCCGAAATAAGTGCGATTGTACCACTTGATACACCGGGAACAACTTCAACAGCTCCCATCGCAAGTCCTTTTAGGGAGATTAGCACGTAGTCTTTAAATCGTTTTGTCATATTATTTTTGATTCTATTGGCGCAAAGATATGAAATATATGATACATTTTTCGGGAGACATCGCTTCACTCTTTTGTATAGAAGTGAACAAAAAAAAGTAATCGGGATAGCCCGATTACTTTCTCATAATTGCTTTGTATACTTATTTTAGTCCTCTTCGTTTGAGTAGTGCATCAGGATTTGGGTCTTGACCTCTGAACTGTATGAAAAGTTCGGCAGGATCAACCGTTCCGCCTTTTGATAAAACAGTACGAAGCTTTTGTGCCAAAACAGGATTGAAAATATCGCCTGATTCAACAAATGCCTGATAGATGTCTGCATCCAAAACTTCTGCCCAAAGATAACTGTAATACCCCATAGCATAGCCTCCTCCGAAGATATGCGTGAAGTAAGTTGAACGGTGTCTTGGCATCAACTCAGGAATTAAATGTATTTTTTTCATCGCTTCTATTTCAAAGTCTATGCCGTCCATCGTAATTTCTTCGGTAGCATTATACCAAAAATAATCTGCCCATGCCGCAGCCATATTCTCGCCCGTGATAAAGCCTTGATTGAATTTTCCTGCTCTTTCCATTTGTTCGATAAGTTCATCCGGTACAACTTCTCCGGTAATGTAATGCTTGGCAAATGTTTTCAAAAACTCAGGTTCAAATGCCCAATTTTCCATAACAGATGAAGGCATTTCAACAAAATCGCGCTTCACGTTTGTTCCCGACAAGCTACGATATTTTGTTCTACTGAATAGCATGTGTAGCGCATGTCCCATCTCGTGAAACAGAGTGTTGGTTTCATCAATCGACAACAACGCAGGTTGGTCGCCTGCCGGTGCTGTGTAATTACTCACATTTGTAACAATCGGCATAACATTGTTATTACCCCAATTTTGTTGTTGACGGAAATACGACATCCAAGCACCTCCACCCTTACTCGGACGTGGATGATAGTCGGCAATGAAAATTCCAATTTCTGTGCCGTCAGCCTCTTTCATGAGCCAAGTTCTGTTTGCAGGATTAAATTTCGGAATATCGAAACGTTCTTCCCACTGCACGCCCCAAAGCTTTGTGGTTAGATCGAAACAACCTTGAATCACGTTTTCCAACGGCAAATATTCGCGAAATGCAGTTTCGTCAAAATTGTATTTTTGTTGTTTTACTTTTTCGGCATAATAACGCCAGTCCCATGCTTGAAGTTTGAATTTATCACTACCTGCATCAATTATCGCTTGAAGTTCTCTGCGTTCTCTTTGCAAAACCTCTTGCGTTGGTGCCCACAGATCACTTAAAAATTTGTGAACTGTTTGTGGGTCTTTTGCCATAGTGTTTTCCAAAATGAAGTTTGCTGCAGTTTCAAAGCCAAACAATTTTGCTTTTTCCAATTGAAGAGATGCAATTTTTGAAATGATTTGATTGTTGTCATTTTCATTCCCATTATTGCCTACATTCACATAGGCTTGCCATACTTTTTCGCGCAGGTCGCGATTATCTAAGAATGTCAAAAGAGGTGTAAATACTGATCTTTGAAGTGATTTCCACATCCATTTTCCTTCATGTCCTTCGCGTTTTGCCAAATCGGCTGCTGCTGCAACAACGGCTTCCGGAAGTCCTGCCAAATCCTCTTCATTTTCGATAATTAAAACAAATGCGTTCTGATCGTCTAACACATTATTGCCGAATTGTAAAGCCAAAACCGATAATTCTCCATTTACTTTCATTAGTTCGGCTTTGGACTTTTCGTCCAAGTTAGCGCCACCGCGAACGAAATTATTGTAAGTGATGTCCAATAACATCAAATCTTCACCTTTAAGTCTCAAGCGTTCATTGTTATAGACGAATTTCACACGTTCGAACGTTTTCGGGTTCATGGCAATTTCGTCGGTATGCTTCGACAAAACCGGAGCCATTTTTCCATTAAGAGCCGTCAATTCCGGTGTGCGTTCCGATGCCATTATGTTGGAAAAATGGCGTCGTACTCTCTCGAGAAATGAACCGGAAGCTTCAAGAGCAACTATTGTGTTTTCGAAAGTTGGCTCTTGGGAATTGTTTACAATAGCGTCAATCTCAGCATTGTGACGCTTCATGCCTTCTAAGAAAGCAGGTTCGAAATGTTCGATTTTAATTTCATCGAACGGATTCACACCCCAAGGAGTGTTCCATTCTTCCGTGAAAAACGGATTGTTTGACGAAGGACCGCAAGCGGTCATAAGGGTAATTGCTGCGAGAGCAATGAGCGATAGTTTTTTGATGTTTCTCATTCGACAAATAGTTAAATTTTAAATTTGGATTTTATTATATGCTTATTGTTTTTTGTGTATGCAGTTTTACGAATACATTTAAGAAACAACTTAATACCTATTATTACAAAAGTACAAAAAAAAGAGATGCCAACTCATAAATAGAGTCAACTGCAAGAAAATGATGTAATTATATATGTGGAATTTCAATGACGAAACGTGTTCCTTCTCCTATATGTGAATGAACGAGAGTTGTTCCATTGTGTAATAGCACTATCTTTTGTGTGAGAGCCATTCCGATACCTTGACCTTTTGCCTGACTGCTGTTAGTTCCACGATAAAATGGTATGAATATTTTATCAATCTCATCTTGGGGAATGCCTATGCCGCAATCAGAAAAACGTATAATGGATTTCTTTTCTGAAAAAGAGATATTAACGTGCGAGGTTTTATTGTCTGAAAACTTGCAATTATTCTCTATCAGATTAACAAATGCTGTTTTCAACAGATATTCGTTTCCCCTGACTGTAATCGTGTTTTCGTCTTCAATATCCTGTTCAAAAATCAAATTGACAGTATAGTCGGAATTTGCTTTAAGCACTATCTCACGCGCATCAAGTAAGAGTTCGTCCAATCTCAAATCTTCTTTTGAAATTTGAGTGGCATCATAGTTTACCTTTGCCAAATCAAGCAAACCTGTAATCAGATGTTTGAGATTTTGAGCATCAGTGAGAGTATTGTTGATAACGGTTTTATATTCTTCGGTGGTTCGTTGCTCACGAAGCAATACTACTTCCAATTCAGCGATTAATGCTGCAAGCGGAGTCCGTAATTCATGTGCTACATTACTAACAAACAATTTCTGATTATTAAATGATTGTTCAAGCCGATTGAGCATTTGATTGAATGTTTCAGATAGTTCGTCGAGTTCATCGTGTTCCTTCTTTACCGCAAGACGAGTATCCAGACATGAGTCGGTAATTGCATCTACTTCGCCAACAATACGACTTACCGGCTGTAAAGCCCCTTTTGCCATAAAGTATCCGAAAATGGCGAGAGTGATTAACCCGACAATCCATAATATAAGGAGTAGGGTAGTAAGGTTTTCGAGTTTTGTGTAACCATGCCCATCATAAGCTGCAGCAGTGACAATATAGTCTTTGCCCTCGAAGGCATAGAGCATTGCAACCACTTGATAGTTGCTTTCGTAAAACTGTAATTCTTTCTTCTGAATGGTAGCTTTTATTAATTCAGGAGTCTCTTTAACAATGTCTATATCCTGCGCATCGTGATACAATAGATCAAAGTCGGGAGTATAAACAGCAACTTCTACTTCATCGATAAACTGACGATTGTTTAGGTAGATAGACTGCATCGTCTTGGCATCAACACGTCCGGTAAGGAATAGGTTTACCTTTGTTACTGCCTCACGAGTAAGCCCACGATAAAACTCGTTCTCGCGAGAATGTTCCGAGAAAAAGTATACAGACAAGACAATCAACGAGAAAATGATTGCCGTAACGCCTGTGTATCTTATTGTCAGTTTATGCCTTATTTTCATAGTCTGAATAGAGGATAAAGCCCATGCCCGGCTTTGTATGAATTAGCTTTGTATCAAAATTACGATCTATCTTCTTTCTAAGATAATTGATATATACATCAATAAAGTTAGTTCCGGTATCAAAATGTGTGTTCCAAACATTCTCAGCTATCTCAATACGAGAGAGAACCCTTTCCGGGTTTTGCATCATGTAGAGCAACAGATTATATTCTTTCGGAGTGAGTTTAATTTCCTGCTGATTTCGACTAACAGTCTTTGTCAACAAATTCATATGCAGATCGGCATAATTGATTTCTTGTATTTGTGAGTTTTTGTCTTTGCGATTCTCTCGTCTAAGTAATACTCGTATTCTTGCTTCCAATTCACGAATATCAAATGGCTTAACCATATAATCGTCTGCACCTGCGTCAAATCCTTCCAGCTTATCATTAGTTGTTCCAAGGGCTGTGAGCATAATAACAGGCATGTTTTTATGCTGTTCTTTTATCTCCTTCACCAATTCAAACCCACTCATTTTGGGAAGAATAACATCCGAAATAACCAGGTCATAGTCGCCAGAACGGAACAATCTTAACCCCATCTCAGCATCATAGGCAACAGACGCAAAATAATTCATCTCCTCCAACCCACGACGGAGAAGGTCTGCGACACGTTGTTCGTCCTCTATGATAAGTATCTTGTTCATAATGAATAGTCAATAATTATACCTAACACAAAAGTAATAATAAAGTACTAAAATCTTGTCAGCTGAATAATTGATGCCTGTGAGCATTTCAACAACCGAAGCACATCCTCATAAAAGAAGCCGTGTCTCGACACTCATCCTCAAAAGGCAAGATGACACCAATTTCGCCATTTTGCTATCATTTTGATATAGACTATTTAAATCGAGTTCTAGGCACGTTTAATGGGTCGGGAATACCTAGGGCACTTTTTGATGTCAAATGCAGCCACGGCGAAGGAAGGGGTATTTAACGAGGTGTCGATTTTTGAAACTTTTCTAAAAACAGGCTTTTTTGAACGTTCGCTCAAATGTACACATACTCTTGAGCAAAAGTATGTGTACTTTTTTAAAAAGTATGCATACTTTTGACTAAGTGTATGTATGCAACCGAGCAAAAAAACACGTTTTTTGGTCAAATT
>JGI994J12354_10000251_pt1 | contig 52059 bp, 53 predicted proteins | sample IntmicLarv3ML3BL_FD_12354 | JGI IMG/M metagenome (IMG submission 12354) | reverse complement strand
TTAACCCACATACTATATTCTTCTTGTCCATCTGTTGATTTTAGTCTTATTAATGGTTTCATACTTGGTATATTCCATGAACTTCCTATCCATTCTGTTATTGATACTTCTCCACTTATATATGTCTTTCCTTCTGCATTTTGTTTTAGATTTAACACATTCATTTGGCTTGCTAAATCTCCACTATATTCTTTTGTTATAATCAATTTGTTATCTTGTATATATACATCTTTTCCTTTATATTTTCCTAATGTTCTATCTGAAATTACTGCATTTATTTTTCTGTATTTTGATATATTATATGGATTAGAAGATTCTATCTCTATTACATATTCTTTATCTACATTTATTCCTTCTATATATGTATCAAAATAGTATTTATTACTTCCTACATTATTAACCCACATACTATATTCTTCTTGTCCATCTGTTGATTTTAATTTCATTAGTGGTTTTCCCTTAGGTATATTCCATCTAGTTCCTATCCATTCTGTTATTGATATTTCTCCACTTATATATGTGCTTCCTTCTGCGTTTTGTTTTAAGTTTAACACATTTATTTGACTTGCTAAATCTCCATTATATTCTACATTGTCAAATATTAGTTTATTATTTTCTATATATAAGTTTTCTTCATATGTTTTTCCTAAATTTTTATTTGGTATTCCTACATTTTGTTTATTATATATTGGAATTATTGCTTTTTCTTGAGATTCTATTTCAAGAACATATTCTTTTGTTGGATCTACTCCATTTAAGCTTAAGTCAAAATAATATACATTTCCTTCTGATTTTACCACCCACATATCATAAGAAACTTTATTATCTGTTGATTTTATTTTCATTTTAGGAGCAATACCTGGGTTTGCTCTCATACCATTTACCCAATTATTCACAATTATATTTCCCCATATATATGGAGTTCCATCATTTGTTTTGTTTAGTTCAATTCTTGTTACTGCTGATGCTATTGAATTTCCTGATTTATCTATTCTAAATAATTCTGCATTATTTGCAATGGCTCTTGCATCTTGAATTGCAATATCTCTTATTTTACTATCTGAATTTATAAATTCTCTATCTGATGCATTATTTATAAAGCAATGTTCTATAAGTACTCCTGGAATTCCAGAATACATTGGATTTCTTATTATTCCATAATAATCTGTTATAAAACCATCTGAATACATTTCACCATCTGTACTTAAACGTACTTTTGGATTTATTGAATATGAAGGTATTCCTATTGATCTTAAATTAGCAAGTACACTATATGCTAAAGTACTTGAACTATTATGAAATCTCTGTTGATTTATATTACCTGTTACATACACTTCTGCACCTCTTAATGTATTAAATGTACCATTTGAATTAATATGAAAACTTACTAAAAGATCTGCACCATTATTTTTCGCTCTTGCTCCTCTTTCAGCTAATGTTGGCAATTCATTTTCTTCACGTGTTAAAATTGCTCTTATTCCTGGTGTAGCATCTAATTCTTGTTTTACATAAGTAGCTATTTTCCAATTAACATCTTTTTCACGTATTCCTCCACCTGTTGCACCTGAATCAGTTCCACCATGTCCTGGATCTAACATTATAACAATATCTGAAGCAGCATTAGATAAATTTGGAACAAATATCATTACTCCAATAAATATAGCAACCACAAATACAATTATATTGATTTTTTTCATATTAAATTTCATTTTTCTACATTACCTCCTATTAACTTACAAATTTAGTATATCATTTTACATATAAAAAAAGCAACTAATTATATTGTAAAATTATTTGCTTTTTTGTAATTTTTTTCTATTATATCTATAACATATTATAACTTGAAATTATTTAAAAAACTAAGTTCAATTAGTATTTTTAAATCTAATACTCGAAATTATATTTCCTGGTATATATAACAATATAATTAATAATTTATTATATATGCCTTTTGTATTTTTCACTATATTCTTAGATTTAGTCAAATAATTAAAAAGTATAAAGTGTTTGATTATATATATTCTCTTTTTAAATGTAATACCTTTCATATTTTGATTAAATATTTCTTTAAAGTACTCATAATATCCATATGGATTGTTTTTAAATTGATTTATTATATTATTTGTATATCCTTCTTCTTGGTATTCACATATCATTATTGGTTTATTGATACAAATTATATCACCTGATAAATCCATTTCATTATACATTCTTGCTTCTGTAACAAATTTTTCATTTTTTTCTAATTTATATTTATATTGTTTTCTTATATTATTATAAAAAACTAATGCTTTTTCGCCATTTTCTTCTTCTTTATAATATAAATCAAACATGGTTGTTCTTTTTTTTCTAAATTCTTTTCCCATATTAACATTATCTTGATTATATTTTAAAAAGCACATTGCATATATTTTTCTTTTTTCTATATTGTTTTCTTTATCATTTTTAGTAATATGGTTTTTGTTATTTTCAATTTTTGTATATTCTTCTGTTATAATTTCAAAAGCATCATTAGTAAAGAAATCATCAGAATCACATTCTATTATTAAATCTCCATTTGAATATTCTACTAAATTATTAATTGCACTCATTTTACCTTGATTTTTTTGAAAATAATATTTTATATCTATAATACTTTCATCTATATATTTTTGAACAATAGATTTTGTTTCATCTTCACTTCCATCATCCATTATAAGCCATTCTATTTCCAAATCATATTTTCTATTCTCTAATAAACTATTATATAGTTTATTTAATAAATTACCTCTATTATATGTTGGTGTAAGAATTGATATTTTCATTTTACTCACCTACTAAATCTATTATTTCATTAATTATATTACTATTATCATATAATTCTTTATTATTCTCTTTATTTTGTTTTACTTCTATATCTTTTCTATATTCTATATTAACTTTTTCAGCTACAATTTTTTTTAAACCTTCATATATTGATTGTTCTTCATTATCAAAAATCATACTTTTTTTATATCCTGCCACTGCTTCTCTAGCTCCAGTATCAGTTATTAGTATCTTTTTATCTAAAATTTTTGCTTCTTCTATAACCATACCATAACCTTCTGCTTTTGATAATAGACAGAAATACTCAACTCTTTTAATATATGGATATGGATTTGTTTTTTCACCTAATAAGATAAATGTATCTTCAACATCATATTTTTTGATACAATTTTCTAATTCTTTTTTTAGTGGTCCATCTCCAATCACATAAAATCTGTGATTAAATCCTTCTTTAATCAATTTAGAATGAACTCTTATTATTCTATCTATAGCTTTATCTTCTACAAGTCTTGCTACTGTTAAAAAATTAATTTGATTATCATCTAATTTTATTTCTTTTTCAATATCATTATCAATATTTGATAAACTTATAGTTCTTTTACTATCAATATAGTTATATATAACTTTTATTTCAATATCTTTACCCTGTTTATTTTTTAGGTTTTTATATACTTTTTCAAATTTTTCCTTACTATCTTTACTAACAAATACTATTGTATTGTATTTAGTATAGATTTTACTATCTATATGTTTTTTTATTTTATTCTTAATCCCTTTTTTCAAAGAAATATATGTATCATTATGTATCCATGCTATTTTTTTTGTATAATTATTTTTAACACTAAATAATCGAGTAATTGGACCTTCTAAAAAAGCTATTTCAGTATCATAACTACAATTTTTTCCACTGTTTCTTATATATTTATTATATATTTGTTTTCTAAATAGTAATACTTTCAAAGTTGCTATAGTTTTTCTTATTTTTGATAGATCATTATATGATTTACTATATATACTTTTTATCTTTATTTTATCTGATAATTGTTCTTCCAATTTACCATTAGAATATATTGTGATAATTGTAGTATCATATTTATCACATACATTATTTACTAAATCCACTAGAACTCTTTCTGCTCCACCTATTGTTAAACTTGTTATTCCAAATATCAGCTTTTTCATCATATATTACTACCTTTCTGTATTTTTTAATGCTATATTTTTAAGTTTTATAGTTTTTAAAATATTATTTATTAATATTGTATATATAACTATTACTATCATCATTGTTGATGAATTAAAAAATGTATATCCTGATAATAATGATAACACAAATACAAACCCAGAACCTATAAGTGACATTATATATTCAGAAGTAATTATCTTAATATTTCTAATTCCAATATATATACCATAAATACAAATACTTAAAAAAGGAACAAAATATATTAATAAACCTATTATTCCAAAATTAAATAAAAATGCTGGTATTTCCATTTCTAATATTAACTCTCTAAAATTTGCTTGATAACCATTTCCAAATATAACTAAAACTGGACTTCCTTGATTTCTAAATAAATAGGTATTAAATATTAACTGTTGCATTCTTAAATCATTATTAACCAATTTCAAATCATTTGCTTTATTATACAAATCCATTATAGATTGTTCTTGGGCTGAAGAAATGTATCCTTCTTCTAAAGTTTGATCTTCTATTTCTTGTTTTATTTCTAATATACTCTTAGAAACATGTGATTCTATTTTTGTATTTTCATCAATTATATCACTTTCAATATCTTTTAAATGTTTTCTTCTTTCTAATGTACTAGAACCCACAAAACCAATTACAATTACTAGAACTAATAAAAATACCATTCCACCTATTACTATCTTTTTATTTATTTTATTTTTATTTAATAACCCTACAAATATTTCTACAAAAACATACATAAATATAACTAATACAAATCCATATAATCCCACTCTTGTTCCAAGTAAAGTAGTAAGAAATATTCCCATAAGACATACTAATGGTATTAATATTTTTCTTAAACTTTTTTCTTTTAATTGTGGTAATATTACAAACAAAGAAAGTATTAGTATTGCACCTATACTAGTCCCTGTTTCAAACCATCCTTTATATCCAATTCCTTCTAGATATGTGTTTGTAGAAGTATTTGTAATTATAGATAAATAAATTAATGTTATATATAAAGATACAGATACAATTACACTCTTTTTCAATTTATTTGTACTTCCATTGTGAAATATATATGTATATATAAATAAGTTAAGAATCATAAATGAATAATTAATAACAAACTGTGCTTCTTGATACAATCCTCCATATGCTATTCCCATTTTTGTATTATTAAAAATCATTAAATGTATTAATCCATATATTGCATATATTAATCCAACAACAAATATTTTAATCCTAAATTTTGCAGGTCTTTTGAAAAACAAAAATAAAATAATCAATATAGGTAATATTGGTCTTATTATAGTTGATGGTGAAATTACAGTAAAAAATGTATTCCTAAATAAAAAGCTTATAACATCTAGCAAAGGACAAATTATTATAAACACACATAATATATTTTTGAAATTAACATATTTCCTATAATCAACAATTTTACTTTCTTTCATATATTCTCCTTATTTTATGATTCTAAACAAACATGAAAACACTGCATTATAAACCTTATATGTACAGCTATTCACTGTTAGCATGTATCTTTTCTTTAAATTTTTATTTTCTCTTAATACTTTGTTTTTTTTCCAATCTGGAAAGTTATTGTTCAATTTTAACCATGTTTCATTTAACAATTTTCTTCTTATTTTTCTATCCCTTATTTTTAACATTCTAATATAAGAACTACAAAGTAAATATCTTGCATAATTATATTCTATCTCTTCTTTATACTCTTCATATAAATCATTGACCTTATAATAATTTATTACATTATCTAATATTTCAAATATATCTGCTGTTTTTTCATTTTGTTTATTTGAAATAGAATTTTCTCTTTGTATATAATGCACAAATGGTTTTTTAACAAATGATATTTTATTTAAATATGGTATTAATTTATAGAAAAATTCTATATCTTCATATCTAAGTCCTTTAGGAAATTCAACTTTAACCTTATCAATAATATCTTTTTTAATCAACTTATTCCATGCAACAACTCTTGCATGTATCAGCATTTCTTTCTTATTATTATATTTAATACCAATATCAATTTTATTTTTTTTTGGATATTCCCATATAAAATCACATTCTACCATATCACTTTTTTCTTGTTTTGCTTTATTATACATTTCTTCATACATATTTGTTTCTACATAATCATCTGAATCTAAAAAAGCAATATATTCTCCAGTAGCATATTTAATACCAAAATTTCTAGCATCAGATAGTCCACCATTTTCTTTTTCCAAAGATATTATTTTTTCAGAATATTTTTCTTTATATCCCTCAATAATAGTAGATGAATCATCTGTTGATCCATCATTTACTATTATAATTTCTATATCTTTTAATGTTTGATTTACTAATGTATCTAAACATTTTTTTATATATTTTTCTACATTATACACTGGAACTATTATACTAACCTTTGGCATATAATTTACCTCTTTGCTAATTCTTCAATTATATTATCATTATTAATTGTTTCAATATCTACATCTAAAAATTTAATATTTTTAATATTTTTATTTGTACCTATTACTATATTATTATTTTTCACATGTACTTCTATAAAATATTCTTTATTATATCCATATAAATCAATATATTCATAAAGTACTTTTTCATCTAGCAATTCTAATATGTTATCATCTATAAAATAGACTATATCTGTTTTTTGTATTGCAAATATTAATTTTTCAGTATTATTTTCAATATCTTCTAAAAATATTTCTTTGATTTCATATTCTTTTTCTAAAGAATCTTTTAATTTAAAATATTTTTCATAATATTTACTTTCTCTACTATCTATAACCATTATAATATTCTTTTTAATAACTTTTTCTTCTTTTTTATCTTCTTCTTGAACAATACCTAATTCTCTTTCTCTTTCCTTAAGCCATTGTTCAGTTCCTTCATTCCATATTTTATACTTATGTTTATTTTCAAAATACATTGCTGATTTTAGCAATTTAACATTAGAATATCTTTGTCTTTCATATTCTATATCATTTTGATTTTCTGGCTTTTTATGATCATGTATTAATCCTAAAACACCTATTGTTCCTATTTTATATCCTTTTTTAAATATATTTATAGAAAAGTCTATATCTTCAAATCCAACAAACATACCTTCATCAAATCTACCACATTCTTCAAAAGAACTCTTTTTAAATATAGATGCTCCTCCAAACAAAAATGTTGATAATGTTCTTGGAACCTCCTGTCCTGGTTTTGCACTTATTTGTTCAAATGCTCCTCCACACCCAATATGTATACCATTTGTTATTCTTTCTAAAAACATATGTCCACCCATAGAAAATATTTGATTTGCATTTTCATTTAATAAAGGTAAATTTACAAAATTACACCCTAATTTAGAAACTGTATTTTTAATTTCTTTTAAAATATTAGTTACAAAAACCATATCATTATCAAGTGACATTATCCACTCTGTATCAACATAAGCAAATAATTCGTTTCTTCCTTTGGCAACCCCAAGATTTTCTCCAAACTCAATTATTTTACATTCAAAAGGCATTCTATCAAAAGCACTTTTAATTTCATTTATTGTTTCTTTACTAGATCCATTATCACCTATTAAATATTTTCCCTTAAAATTAGACATATTTTCTCTTATAGAGTCCATCATTTTTATAGTTGCTGCTGATCTTTCACATGATAATACTGCTATTGTTATATTTTCTCCATTATCACCTGTATTATCATCAAAAAGAAGCCTATGAAGTTCATTTGTACCATATATAACTTTTTCTATTCCTGGTAAAATTCTATATTCATTATTTTTTACTGACATATCTTCCATATATTTTACCTCTTTCTTATTTTTCTATATACTTTTCTAGCAACATTATAAAAAGCACTTCCTATAGTTTTTTTATTTGAACCATTACCTTGACTATTTTCTTGGTTCAATGCTTGCAAAACTCTATTTTGCTCTTTAAGAGAATCATTTTCTTCAACATAAATTTCATATAATGTTTTATATCTATATATTTCCTCTTTTAATTTTTCAACACTTTCATGATTATTATTTTCCATTATATTTTCTCCTACTCTAATCACAGAATAACATATGATTTATAATTAATATATCCATCAATTTCTTTTTTAAGTTTTTTGTTTGATTTGTTTTCTATTTATTTTTTATTTATTTGAATTTTAAGTAAATATTAACATTTATATATAATAATATTTTCTTTATTAATTGTCTAAAATTATTTATTTGTATATTCTTATACAAATTTCTTTTTTTAATATTTCCTATATATATTTTTTTATCTGCCTTTTTTAAATCTTTTATCTTTAATAATATAGTGTTTGTATAATATGATTTTAGTCTTTTTATAGTATTTTCTGATATTGTATATTTTTTTATAGTTCTTATCATTTCATCATAATGTATTAATAAATCATTAGCTCTATCTAAATTTTTACTATAATCAAAATTTCTAGTAATACTATTATCAGATTGCATATAATAATATCCATATATATTAGTTGATACTACATTTTTTGCTTTTACTAACACTAAAGATGTTAAACCAAAATCTTCATGATATAGGCCTCCATAGTTTTCATGTATTTTATCAGCATTATATTTAAAATCATTTTCAATCCAAAACTCTTTACTATATAAATATAACCATGCTACATCTAAATATTTATCATCAGAATATAGTCTTTTATATGCATCTTCTCCTGATGTTTTCTCAAAAATAGGTCCATCTATTTTTTCAATTTCATCATAATCTTCACTTACTTTTATTAGTTTATATTTAATTATATCAACATTATCATCTATATATTTTTCTAAATTTTCAAATAAGTGTATATCTATATAATCATCTGAATCAACAAATGCAATATATTTTCCTTTAGCATATTTAACACCAAAATTTCTAGCATCAGATAATCCACCATTTTCTTTTTCTAGATATTTTATATTTTCATTACTATTTTTTTCTATATATTCCATTATTATATCTTTACTGTTATCAGTTGACCCATCATTAACAATTAGAATTTCTATATCTTTCATTGTTTGATTTTTTATACTATCAAGACATTTTATCAAATATTTAGATGTATTATATACTGGAACAATTACACTTATTTTTATCATTTTATATCCTTACTTATTCAAATTTTTATATTTAACTTAAATAACATTTATAATTATATTATTTTTTTTCTTCATGATATTCTTTTTCTGTATTAACATTCCATATATTATCTTTTGATCTATCACCATTTTTAATATTTTTTGCAGCTTCCATAGCTGTTGCCATTGAGTGATCCATATTATTGTATCTATGTTGCCCATTTCTACCAACACAATATAGATTTTCTATTTTATTTAGGTATTCAATTAATACATCCATATCTTTATATGTATCAAAATATGCTGGATATGCTTTTTTTACTCTTTCTCTATGAGAATCTTGTACTTGTTCTTTACTAATTATATTCATTGAAACTAATTCATCTATTGCAAAATCAATAAATTTTTCATCAGACATATTCCAATGTTCATCATTTTCATTACAGAAATATTCTAATCCAATCCATACTGTATTTTCTGGATCATTAACTAGATATGGTGACCAGTTATTGAAAATTTGTATTCTTCCAATTTTAACATCTGGTTCTTGTACATATATCCAACAATCAGGAACTATATCTCCTAATGTATTGATTTTTGTTTTGTTTTTTAAATTTAGTTTGTCCACTAATAAACCTACTGTTATAAAGTCTCTAAATGGTAATCCTTTTGCAATTTCTTTTATATCATCAGGTGTATTGTTACCTTCAAATCCTGCTACTAAATCATTTACTGGCATACTAGATACAAATTCATCACCATTAACTATTTCCTTATTTCCATTTACTATACATTCAACAGATACAATTTTTCCATTTTCAAAGTTTATTTTATCTACTTTATATCCTTTTTTTACTGTTGCACCTAATTCTTTAGTCTTTTCTGCTAATGTTTCCCATAAATGTCCAGGTCCAAATTTAGGATACCAAAATTGTTCTATTAATGATGTTTCAACATTTTCTGAATTCTTTCTTCCAAATATTTTTCTGAACATATCTTTTATAACTGCTGCTATTGATATACCTTTAACACGTTGAGATCCCCAATCTGCTGATATTTCACTTGGGTGTCTTCCCCATAATTTTTCTGTATATTTTTCAAAAAACATTCCATATAATACTTTTCCAAATCTATTAATATAGAAATTTTCTAAAGAAGTTTCCTCTTTTTTAATAAAGATACTTTTCATGTAACTAAATCCTGCTTTTATTGTTCTAATTAATCCCATGTTTTTAAATGTTTCAAATTTCATGCTTATAGGATAATCAAAAAAGTTTTTCAAGTAATATATTCTTGATACTCTTGTTCTTACAAGCATTACATTATCTTCTTCATTTGGGTTTGGTCCACCTTCTACTAAAGGTTTTTTTCTACCTAATTTTTCATCATCAAAAGAATCTACACCTTGAATAGGCATTAAATCTTCCCAAAATTTCATTACTTTTTCATCTTTAGAGAAAAATCTATGTCCACCAATATCCATTCTATGATTATTATATTTTACTGTTCTAGATATTCCTCCTATTTCACCTGATTCTTCTAATATTGTTACATCATACTTATTATCTTTTTCTTTTAATAATTCATATGCCATTGTTAGTCCTGCTGGACCTGCTCCAATAATTATTACCTTTTTTTTGTCCATTCTATTCTTCCCCTTTTCTATTTTTATTTATTATTACATATATACCTTTTCTTCCCAAAAAGTTCCATATAAATACTATACCTGTTGATACTATTTTACTTAACATATAGTATATGCCTATTATTGATGTAAATAACCACATAAACACTGTATCTAAACCTAATCCTATTACACCTATTATTGCATAAGTTATAAATTCAATCAATGGATTTATTTTATTTTCTTTACCAAATACTAAAAATTTACTTAATATGTAATTAACTGTTAAACCTAATACAAAACCAATTATATTAGATAGTAAATAATGCATCTTCAAAATTTCTGTAAATACATACAAAGATCCAATATTTACAACTGCTGCAAAGCCTCCAACAAATAAGTATCTGAAAAATTGTAATTTTACATCATCAGTTTTCTCAATAAATAATTTATAAATCAGTTTTTTCATTATTTTTACCTCCATAATTAATTTTGTCTATAGTGTATATAATTAATAATAACACATATCCTATTGAAGCTAAAAATAATCTTTCTGGCTCAAATGGAGCTCCTACAATCAATGTAAATATATTTGCTGTAATCATCACTGCAAAAAATGCTATATACCAATTGATCTTCTTATTTTTAAACAAATTGTATATTAAATATATAATTGATATTGCCATAAAAATATATAAAGTAGCAAAATTTATTGGCATTGTCATATGACCCACATAGTTATAATTGTTTATATTTTGATAATCTGTTAAAACATAATCCTTATGCTCTACATATGAAATACCCATATCTAAATATCCAACATAAATTGTTTTGTTTACCAAATATCTTATATAATGTCTTTTACTGTTTTTTATAGAATTACTTGCAAATTCTTTTATTTCATCATCTGAATATTCTTCTTTTAATCTGTTTAAAGCATCCCATGAAGCTTTTTGTTCTTTTCTTTCTCCAACAACCTCATCAATCTTTAAAATAATTTCTTCATTATCTCCATTTTTATATGATTTACTATCCACTGCTGAAACAATTTGATTAACATATGATATGCTTGTTATTCCAAATTCTCCATGTGTTTTTTTCATAACACTACAATATCCTAATATAAGTAAAACACATACAGCACATGAAATAGTAGCTGTTATATTTTGTTTAAATTCTTCTTTATTAGCTATAAATCTTAAAGCCCAAAACAATATAAATATTGGCACAACATATATAAATGATGGTCTTGTCATTACCATTAGAAATATTGTTCCCCATATTGAAACTGTTTTTATTCTAGTTGGCTTTTTAATATATTTCAAAGTTAACAATCCTAATAATACTGCTTCAAATACAGATAATGTTTCTGTTAAAATAGTTGTATTCCAAAAAATTATATATGGTGAGATACCAAAAATTATTGTAAAAACAATTAACATTATTTTGTTTTTTGTTATTTCTTTTATTGAATAATAGAAAAGGACAATAGCCATAACAAATACTATTTTTTGCATAAACACAATATTATCATATATATTATCTTGTCCAAATAAAGTTTTTGCTACATTTATAAATATAGGATAAACTGGTGTTCTTGCAGCATCAACACTTCCTTCTGCTACCGCCTCACTTGCTCTCATATAAGTAGTTCCATCAGGTGTTACTGTATGAGGAGCCACTGTGCTATATAAAAATATTTGCATTAATACACATATAATAACTATATATATAAGTGGTTCTTTCAAAAATTCTATTACTTTTTTTCCTATTCTATTTAAATCTATCATAATTTTCTCCTTAATATTATTTTTAATTTTATTTATTCATCTATCATAATTTTCTATTTCTTATTTTCTTCAAACTTATTTATATGGTAATCAAAAAATTCTTTGAATTCTGAGCATTTTATATCCCATGTCCATTCTTTTATTTGATTTAAATTTTCTTTTGATAAAATTTCAAATATTTCTGGATTTTCTATTAATTTGATAATTTTCTTTTTAAGTTCTTCTTTTGATCTTTCTTCTAATATATATCCTTTTTGTTCATTTCCAAAAGCATCTCTTACTATTCCTACATCTGTTGAAATTATTGGTACACCTGATGCCATAGATTCTAAAACTGGATTTGGTGTTCCCTCTTGTTTTGATCCACATATATATACATCAATTGAATTATAGTAATCTGGCATTTTTTCATGTAGAATATATCCATCTGCTTTATCAGCAAATTTTTTCTCTATTGGATATCCTTCTTTTATTAATCCTTCTATTGCTGGGTTAATAATTTTTCTTACACCTTTTAAATCATCATCATTTTCTGAATCAGTAAATTCACTATTTCCAACCCAACCTATAAGAATTTTTCTATCCTTAATATTTTTGAATCTTTCTAAATTTTTAGGTTTAAACCTTTTTAAATCTACACCATCAGAAACCATACTATGTGGTTTTTTATCAATATCTAAATCATTATATATATTAAACAATTTACTAGAACTAGTTGTATATCCTTTTGAATATTTTATAAAACTTTCTGTTATCCAAAAGCTTTCCTTATCTAAGAAACTATGATCATAAACACTTGTAGTCATATTTATTTTATTTACAAATTCTTCAATAAACTCTTCATATTTATAACCTAAGCTCTCTATATATCCTTTTACAAATTCACCTTCTAACTCTGAAAACATACCTCTCCAAAGCAAATGAACTAAATCATATCTTTTAGCAAGAAACATAAGTCTTACTACATTATCTGTAAATACTGACTTAGGAAATATATCAATTTCATAATAATCAGATAGCTTCTCTTTTACAATTCTAGCAATATTATTAAAAGCCCAACCATCTACATCATATATAATTGCTATCTTCTTTTTCTTAGAATCTTTTTCTTCTTTTATGTATTCAGGCCCTATTAAATGATTTTTCATTCCATCTAACCATTCTAATCTTTGAGCTAATATATGATTATATTTTTCTATATTTTCTTTTAAATCTTTTTCTGATTCCATATTATTCTAATTTTCCTTTCTATATTTTCTATATCTATAATATATTAAATGTACTTTCAATTAAAAAATTTGAAATTGAAAAAATAATTTTCTTCATTTACTTTTTCTTTTTAAAATTTTTCATTTTTTGAAGAATTTTATACATTCTTCCATACATAACATCTTCAACTTGTTTTCTTTTTATATCAATTTCTTTTTGTTGATCTTCAATACTTTTAAAATCAGTATATAATAATGAAATATTTTCTTTTAGTATTAAGTTTTCTTGCTCTAAAATATATTTTGTCATCTCACTTCTGTCTAACATAACTTCTAATTCTTCTATACTATATTTTTCTTTCAATTCTGACATTTTTAATTCCTTTCTTTATATAATATATATAATTTATACATTAAAACAAGATAAACAATAAATATTAACAAATATTCTTATTTATTTTCTATGTATAATATTTTTAATCTTTCTAAGTCCTCTATAAATTAAAGAATTACTTATCTTATCAAATTTAGCTAATTTATTATTAGCATTTTTCAAATCCATATATACTACACTTAAATTATCTCTTAATAAAGCATTTTCTTGCTCCAAAATATATTTTGTCATTTCACTTCTATCTAACATAATTCTAGTTTCTTCCAATTCTCTTTGTAGATCTTTTTCCATAATCTATCTCCTTAATTTATTTATCTTTTAATTAGATTTATTTCCTCTTATTTTATCTCTTATTTTCCATAATCTAGAATTTTTTATTTTTTCTAATTCTTGTTTATATGTTTCCATTTTTTCTAAACAACCTTCAAATTCTTCTTTATAATAATTAAGATCTTTTGTTTTTGTCTCAATTTCTGAATTCTTTTCAATTATTTCTTCATCTTTTTTATTTCTTTCTTTTCTAGTATTATCATATCTATCATATAATTCTGCATATGCATTTTTTAAATGATCAGATTTTTTAATTACATATTCTTTATAGTCATTTACACTTATACCATTTTCATATTTTTCATCTGAATTTTCACATTCTTTTATAAATGTTTCACATTCATTAATTAATCCGCTTCTTATTTGATTAAGTTTTTCTCTATTTATATCTTTTTCTACATAATCAAGAACATTTTCTTTTTCAAGAAATTCTTCTTCTGTAGATATTCTTAAAATATCAAAGAAATCTTTGAATCTATCATCATGTAATTTTTGAGTTATAAGTAACACATCACTTCCCAATGCTGTACTTGGTAAAGCACAATGCAATCTTGTTGTTATTATATATTTTGCTGCTTGATATGTTTTTAATGATTCTTCAACTCTAGCTAGTCTTTCTTCCCAACTTAAAGTATTATATCCTTCCATAAATACATGGTTAATTTCTTTAACTTCCATTTTTGTACTATCTTTTATTTTTTGTACAATTTCAGGACTAACATCAACTGCACATATATAATCTTGTTTTTCTATATTAGGAAATTTTTCTAAAGTAAGAGTTAAGCAACCTGAAAATTCTGCCTTTACTCCTCTTTCTTTTAAAACTTCACATGAATGAGTATCTCTACATTTTATAGGTTCAATACTTTTAAAATATTCTATTCCCAATCCTTCTAAATAATATGGTCTTTCTGTATTAAACCAATACCAATCTTTCATTGAAAAATGCATAGAAATTGGTAATGGTTTTAAAAAAGGTGAAAGAGGCCAATTAAGAGTATGATGTATATACCAACCATTAATAATAGTAGCTACTACTTCTTCTTTTTCTGGAATAAAATCATCAAAATGCATACCATCAACCAAATAATCTACTCTTGGTAAAAACCTTTTTGCTGCATATGATTGAATATCATCTCCTATATTCACTGTCTTTTTTACTACCATAAGTCCATATTTCATATAATTTCCCCCTAATTATTAAACTCTATAAATTCTTTTACTAACTCTTTACATTCTTTATCAAAGTCTTTTTTCCATTCTTTATACAATTCTATTAATTTTTCTTTATTAGTTATACATTCTACTATCTTATTTTTTATATACATAGCATCATCTTCTTTGTTAACTATAACATATCTTCCTAATTTTGTGTTTTGAAAATAATCATTATTATTTCCAACTAAACATGGAACTCCCACTTCAAAACTTTCTAAAGGAAACATTGGTGCACATTCTGTAAATGTTATATATATATTTACCTCATTGTTTTTTATTCTTTCCAATAAATCTTCTGTAGGAATATAGTCTTTTACACTAACATATTCTAAATTTATTTTTTCTGCAAAATCTTCTATTCCTTTATATGTTGGCACTATATCTGCTATACCATTACCTAGTAGCTTTATTGCACTAGCCTGTGTATAAATATTTTTTAATTCCCTACTATTTGCATTACATAAACCTATTCTAATTTTATCCGCTTCTTTTTCTCTTCTTATATCATCAACATTTTCTTTATTACCTATATCTATTATATTAGTATTATTTAATAAATAAAAAGATTTATATCCAGTTTTATTATAAAATTCTACCATACTCTTTTTAACAAAAGCAAAACAATCTATTAACTTTTCATCATATAACTCTAATACTTCTTTTTTTAATCCCCATGTATAATCTGAAAAAACTTCAAAATTATTAGCATGCCATATTACTTTAATATTAATATCACTATTATTCTTTTTCAGTAACTTGATAATATCTATCCATCCATCTACAATCTGACTAAATATTACTGTCTTTATATTATTTCCTATTATAGCATTAGATACTTTTTTAATATTTTTATTTCCAAAAACTTGCTCTAAAGGAACAATATTATCAAACAATCCTTTTGTAGAATTAGCAACCCCTAACCATTTTGGATTATATAGAGCTATATATTTTTCATTTTTATATTTAGATATTATATTACATGCACTAAATACTTGTTTTGAATACTCTTTTCTTTTTTCTGATTCATTACTATAATTTGTAATCTTATATTTAGAATCACTCAAAACACGATAAATTTTGTATATAATTTTATATACAAAACTATCTTTTTTTATATATTTCTTAGCAAATACTTTTAGTTTATTCATATTTATTCATCCTTTTAACACATGTACTATATTTATTTATTTATAAATTTCATTTTATTATCATCAGATATTTTGTTATATGCTTCTTTCCATTCTTTATACAGTTTCATTATCTCTTCTTTTTTATCTATAATAACCTTAACCTTTTCTGAATTATATAAAGGATTATCTTCTGTATCTGTAACTATATATGTTTCTAATTTTTCAATATTTTCTATATAAGTTTCTTCTTCATTAATTTTTATACTTTCTATAAACAAATCGGATGTATTTCCTAATAAACAAGGAATTCCAAGTTCCATACTTATAAAAAATATTAAATGAAAATATTCTGTAAAAGAACATTCTATGTTTATATCACTTTTAATAAGTTCACTTATTAAAAACTTCTCATTTATACTTTGAAACTTAACTGCTTCTTTTTCTATTTTCATCTTATCCAAAAATTCTGTTATTCTTTCATTAACTTCAATATATCTAGTTTTTGAATTTTCTATAAATCTACTTATACTAAATTGATTAAATATATTTTTTTCCCATTTATATTCTAATGGGTATATTCCTATTATTATTTCTTCCTCTTTATCTTTTTCAACATTTTTATTGTTTTCAATATCATTTACATTTGAAATACATTCATTATCTAATATATAGTTTTCCATCAAAAACGAACACTTATAGCCTAGTTCTCTATATGTTTCATACTGACCTTTTCTTAAAAAAGCTATATCATACACTATTCCTTTTTTTGATAAATCTAATAGTTTTAAAAAATTATTTCTTTCAGTATCATCATATAAAAGTGAATCTTGTGTATTACAAATAACTTTTATTTTTATATCTGGATATTTATTTGAAATTTCAACAAATAATTTATCTCTACCTTCTTCAATTCCTAAGAAAATCAACTGTTTTATGTTATTTTTCTCTATTAAATTACTTATATTACTCATATTTTTATTGTATTCATTTATATTATAGCAAGATAAAATAGACTCTGCATTTGAAAACATATTGTTTATACAAATTACATCTTCTTGTTTCTTTTTTTCATATAAAACAATATAATCTACATCATGCATTCTTTTTACCTCCCAATATTTTTCTTAAAAACCCTTTTATATTAACAATGATCTTTAATATATATACATTGTTATATTCAATAAAAGCTTCTTTCCAGTGTTCATCTCTTAAAAGGTTTCTACTTTTGATTAAGTTTAATTTATCTAGTAAAGTTAGTTTAAATCTGTTATCAACATACTCTCCTGTACCAAATGTATCATTATGAACTAAACTATAATATGCCTCCATTAACATTTTAGGAGGTTTTGTTTTAATTTTCTTTATCATACTATATATATGATTATCAAATTCTGAATTCTCATATGGATGAATTCTCATATATTCATTTATTTTTTCACTACCCTTTAGCATACCTTTTTGTATGTGTGATGTAGTTTCTTTAACAGTATTATATTCACTTTCTTTTACTTTTCTAATTGCTTGTCCATCTTTATATGATATAACACTACCTGAAGATGTATTAAATAGCATCTCAAATAACATAATCATTGGTTCTATATATTCATATGTTATATTTCTATCTTGTATATATGCTAGTTTATATGTACCTTCTGGTTGTTTATTAAAAAAGTCATATAGAGCATAATAATATCCACCTATTACTTTGTTATCAAAAATATATGCTAAATTATCTTGTATTGTACCTCTCCATCCCATATCAACAACAAATAATGGTGTATTATCTTTTCTTATTCCTTTATTTTCAAAAAAAGATATTAATTCTTTTTTCTTTTTAATTATATCCTCATTAGCTTTATTTATAAATTCTTTGTCTAAAAATAATTCTTTTACTCTTTCATCTTTCCATGGATATTTTATTTTTTCTTCAATATCAATATTATATTTTTTAGCAAAAATCTTATATTTTTCAACATCAAAATCTAATGTTTTAAACATAGCTTTTAAATTTTGCTCTTTATATTGTCTCCATTGTCTCATAACCTCTTCAATACTCATCTCTTTAAAAGATGCTGAAAAAGTTGCTAATCTACTAACTTCTAATATTTCAGATTTTGGTATTTCAATATTTTTCCCATAACCATTATTACCAAATATCATTTCATGTATTTTTATGAAAGTTTCTCCCTCACGTGTTTGGTAATATATTTTCTCTATATTATTTTGAATACCATTTTCTATTATTTTCTCCACAAAGAAATATAATAGCGGAGAAAGATCAACTCCCATATTATATAATTTCTCTTCATTTGTTTTTGGATTTTTTATTTTTATATTATTAAATTTAAAATCAAATTGTCTTTCTCTAACTGGTATAAAATCAAATTCTTTTTTATTCTCTATTTGTATTGTTTGTATCCCTAAATTTTTAGCATTTTGTATATCTGAATAAATATTGTCTCCAACATGTATATGTTCTTCAGGTTTAACTTTTAGTTCATTCTCTACAAATTTATATAAATTACCTGTTCTCTTATTTAAAAGCATGTCTGCTGAACTATATATTTTTTCAAATTTTTCTGATAAACCAACTGAATTTAAAATTTCTTTTAAATATTTAGATTCCATATAAAAATCTGAAATACAATACATTTTTAGATCTTTATATTTTTCAATAATTGGTAATATTTTTTCATTTACATATATAACATCTTTTTCTTTTTCTATCTCTACTTCTATTAATTCTTTTGAAATCTCTTCTATTTTAAATTCTTCTTTATTTTCTTTGTTTACTATGCAAATCTTATTTAATAATCTAATAAAAACATCATAAATTCTACATTCTCTATCATGTCCTGATTTTTCATTTTCACTACATATTTCTGTTTCTATTTCATTTCTTAATTCTAAAATTACATATATATCTTTATACTCTTCTTTTAAGTTATTATAAAATTTCAACATTATATACTTGGCTGTAAAAAGTTTGATTTCTTCTGGATGGCATTTTCTTTTTATTAAAGTATCCCAAACATCAAAGCTTATAATTTTTGACATTATATTTTTCCTTCCTAACTATATAATTTTCAATACATTGATATTATATAAAATATCATATATTTCTCATTATTTCAACATTTTTTGCAATTATTGTCTTTATACAAAATAGTATAGTAATTTTTAGTTTTTAAACTCTAATTCTAACAATTTTTCCTTTACATCTAATCCTCCTGCATATCCTACAAGTTTACCATTTTTTCCTATTACTCTATGACATGGTATAATTATTGGAATTGGATTTTTGTTATTTGCCATACCAACAGCCCTACAAGCTTTATCATTCCCTATTTCTTTTGCTATATATATGTAACTTTTTGTCTCTCCATATGGAATATTACATAAGCTTTTCCAAACATTTTTCATAAAAATAGTACCATTAGGTTTTAATGGTAAATTAAATTCTTTTCTTTTTCTATTAAAATATTCTTTTAATTGTTTTACTGATTCTTTCAATATATCTGTCTCATTTAAAACATATTCACTATTATCAAATTCAGTTTTTCCAAAATTTACATTTGTTATAAAACCTTCATGTTCAATTATTGTCAATTCACCTATTGGAGAATTATAATAATAAAAATTCTTCATATCATCACTTCTTTCAAAAAACGTTTATTCACTCATTACTAATTTTCCTTTATTTTCCCTTTATTCTATATGTTTTATCAATGTATTGTCAACAGTATAATTTCATTTAATTTTTATATTATTCTTTAAAACAACAGTCTTATAATATCCTTTGCTTTTTATTACATTTTTTTCAATTTTATTACATATTTCTATTGAATTAATTTTGTTTTTGATATAGTATATAAATGAGAAATTTATTTATACTAAGGAGGAAATTTAATGCCAAGAAAAACAAAAGATGTAGAAGAAATTAAAGAAATAAAAACACCACTTAAAGAAAAAAATACAACAAGTACAAGAAAAAATACAACTACAAAAAAAACTTCTACAAAGAAAGCTATTGTAAAATATGAAAAAGTCAAATTAGATAATACTAAAAAAACTACAAAAAAAACAACCACTAAGAAAACTGTTTCTCCTAGTGTAGATAAAAAAACTAATAAAGAAAAAAAGACTACTAAAAAGAAAACCACTAGTAAAGTATCTGATAAGAAATCTGATAAAAAAAATGCAAAATCATCTGTTCAAATTATAGAATATTATGATTTACCATATAGATATAATCAAACTATTGTTAAACTTTTAGCACAAACACCTAACACATTATTTATATATTGGGATATTTCAGATGAAGACATAGAAAAATATAAAGAAACATATGGAAATAACTTTTTAGAAAATACTATTCCAATACTTATAATTCATAATGAAACTATGAATTATAGTTTTGAAGTAGAAATCAATGATTTTGCTAATTGTTGGTATTTAAATGTAAATGACACAAAATGTAACTATTCTATAGAATTAGGTAGAAAACCAATTAATATAAATAATTCTAATATTCCAAATAATTATTTATATATTTCTTCATCAAATAAAATAGAATCACCAAATAATCATATATTATTTGAGAAACAACAAAAAATGATATATTTTAGAAATGTAAAAAATAATGATATAACATCAAAAGAAATATCTAACTTATCATTTATAAGAAATATGGGAAAAATATATAATATTTATGAATTATACAAAAAAATATACACTGATAATGAATTAGAAGATTTAAATAATCCATCTTCTTAATTTGAAGAAATTTAAAAGATGTTAAATAAAATTAAAATTAAAAATTTAGGGTGAAATTGAATTTCACCCATAATTTTTAATTTTACACACATATAACCATTAACTAATTTAACTAATGAAAAGGAGTAAAAAATGAATCAAGAACCAAAAGGATATGTAAGTTTTGTACTTCATGCTCACCTACCTTTTATACATCATCCAGAAAGCAATGACTATCTGGAAGAAGAATGGCTTTTTGAAGCTATCTCAGAAACATATATACCATTACTAAAGAACTTTAAAAAATTAGAAGAAGAAAAAGTTGAGTTTAGGATAACTATGTCTCTTACACCTCCTCTTTTATGGATGTTAGACAATAAACTATTACAAAGAAAATATATAAAATACTTAAAAAAACTTATAGAACTTTCAAAAAAAGAAATTCAAAGAACTTCATATGATGAAAAATTAAATGAATTATCAAAATATTACTTCAATAGATATAGTGATGACCTACAGTTTTTTAAAGAAGTATGTAATTGTAATTTAATTGAGGCCTTTAAATATTTTCAAGATATTGGTGTTTTAGAAATAATAACATGTGGTGCAACTCATGGTTTTTTCCCTATATTATATGTAAATGAAAAAACAATCAAAGCACAAATTGAAGTGGGTGTACAAACATATAAAAAATATTTTGACAGGCAACCTCGTGGAATTTGGCTTCCTGAATGTGGATATGTTCCAGAATCTGATAAATTTTTAAAAGAATTTGGAATAGAATATATAATAACAGAATCACATGGTATTCTATATGCAGATCCTACTCCAATATATGGCACCTTCTCTCCTATTGTTTCTCCTGAAGGAGTTATTGCATTTGGAAGAGATATTGAAAGTTCAAAACAAGTATGGAGTTCTGTAAATGGTTACCCTGGTGACTATAACTATCGTGAATTCTACAGAGATATTGGATATGAAGCTGATTATGAATATATTAAACCATATATTGCACATGATGGTGTTAGAGTAAATACTGGTATTAAATATTATAGAATTACTAATAAAACTGAAAATAAGGAATTATATAATTTACAATGGGCAGAAGACAGTGTTCATATGCAATCAGGACATTTCTTTGATAGTAGAGAAAATCAAATAAATGAATTATCAAAATATATGGATAAACCACCTATTGTTCTATGTCCTTATGATGCTGAATTATATGGTCATTGGTGGTATGAAGGTCCTTATTGGCTATATGTTTTATTCAAAAAAATTCATTATGATAAAAGTAATTTTAAATTAATAACACCTGGAGAATATATTGATAAATATCCTCAAATGCAAATTGCATCTCCATGCAGATCAAGTTGGGGTGCAAATGGATATAATGAAGTATGGCTTAACAATAGTAATGATTATGTACATAGACATTTACATGTTGCTGGTGATAGAATGGTTGAACTTGCCAATATGTTCCCAAATGAAAAAAAAGCTATTAGAAAAAAAGCATTAAATCAATGTGCTCGTGAATTATTATTAGCTCAAAGTAGTGATTGGTTATTTATTATAACAAATGGTACTATGGTTGATTATGCTAAAAAAAGAATAAAAGATCATATTGGGAGATTCACAAAATTATATAATCAAATTAAAAATGATGAAATTGATGAAGATTTCCTTAAAGATATTATGAAAAAAGATAAAATTTTTGATGAAATAAATTATATGATTTATTATTAATACTATATCTGAATAAAACAAGTTACAAAACAAATTCCTCTTGAATATTATATGTATAATGGAATGTCTTTTAGTAGATACTATTTTTACATATATTGAAAGGGGAATTTTAAATGAAATCTTTTTGCATTAAAACAAACAATAATAAAATTATTAGTTATCTGCTAAACAGATTTGAAAATATATACTTAGATAATATATATATATCAAATAGAAAATTTAAAATATATTCAAATATTATAGTACACTATACTGGTGAAAACTTTTCTCTTTTTATTAATAATTTTTGTGATATTTTAACTGATTGTATAATAAATTTTTATGAATATGAAAATTTTAAAAAAATAATAAACATGAACTATTTCTATTTTTCAGAAATAGATAGAAATAATATTTTAAATAATTGTAATGATTTTTTAAAGGAAGATACTATAGAAAAAGAAATAAAAAAAGAACATATTTATGTATCACTATTGAAATATATTGATGAAAACAAATACTTTGTTTTAGATGGTTTTGTTAATTTTAGATTATCAAAATATATTAAAGTATTAGACAATATTGTTGATTCTGCTGTTAATGATTTTCTGATTGAACGAGAATATAATGAATTTATAAGTTTATTAAAATTATATATTGATTCAAAAAAATCTAGTAATGAAACAATACATCTAATATATATGAATAATGAATCTATACTTCTTGATAATAATAAAAATGTAATATCAATTGATGATAATATATTAGATGCCAAATACTTATCAGATATAACATTTTCTTCAAATGATTATGCTTTAAATACTCTTCTTAAAATACTTCCAGAAAAAATTCTTCTTCATATTATTGATGAAGAAGATGAATTTATTAATACACTAAAACTTATTTTTGAAAATAATATAAACACTTGTAATCATTGTTCTATTTGCACTGCATATAAAATGATAAAACAAAAAGTTCAAAGATAAAAAATATATAAATATTAAAATATATATCTAAAAATTCTATCATTAATTTCTATTTCTATTTTTTAAAATAGTATAAAATTTCTGACAAATTTTTAGATATAATTTTGTTCTATAACTATGTAGATATAATATACTTTTATTATGAGGTGAAAATATTTAATGGAGAATCATAATAATAAAAATAATAAAGTTGCAATAATATTATCCATTTTCTTTTTAATAAATCTTTTAACCTGTTTTTTTGTATCAAATTATTATAACTCTTTTGCTCAAACAAATAAAAACACTCCTTCTAGTGGTCTTTCACTTGAAAACGATCAAATATCTTCAGACAATTATCAAGAAAAAAAATATATAAAATGGGTTGAATGTAATTTAACCTTAGAAGTTCTAGAAAAAACCTCTAAACTTGATATAAATTCTCATATTAATAATGAAGAAATCAAATATAATTGGATTGAATTAATATCATATTTAGCTTGCAAATATGGTAACAACTTTAAACAATTTAAACAAAAAGATTTAGATGAATTAATTCAAAAATTAAATAATGGTGAAAGTATAGAAAATATATCAACTAATCTAAAATACTACAATTTTTATTTCGAAAGCTACACCGCTATACTTGGTGAATTTATTGGTACATATAGTATTGAAGGTATAAATGAAAATGATGAAAAGATATTTATAAAAAAATATGGTATAAAAAACTTTTTGCCTATTGCTAAAAATTTTAGTTTTAGCCATTATGATGACTTTGGAAATTCTAGATCATATGGATATAAAAGAGTTCACCTAGGTAATGACCTTATGGGTAGTATTGGAACCCCTATAATCGCAGTAGAATCAGGAACTATAGAATCTATGCGGTTGGAACCAGTATGGTGGCTGGCGTATAGGAATAAGGAGTTTTGATAAAAAAAGATATTACTATTATGCTCATTTTAAAAAAGATCACCCATTTGCTGAAGGTTTATATGAAGGAAAAATAGTTAAAGCTGGTGATGTAATTGGATATCTTGGTATGACAGGATATAGTAATAAAGAAAATGTAAATAATATTGATGTCCCTCACCTACACTTTGGATTACAATTAATATTTGATGAATCTCAAAAAGAAGGAACTAATCAAATCTGGATAGATGTATATACTCTTATAAACTTTTTAAAAAAGAACAAATCTGAAGTATTTTTACAAAACAAAAAAAATAATGAATACTATAGAAAATATGATTTTATCGAACCAATACTTTATGATTAACTCTTCTGTTAATCAACACTTAAAACTTAACACTTAACAAACAAGTAAAAAGTAAACAGCAATTTAAATAATAAACTAATAAAGAACATTATTATTTATTAAAATATAATAATGTTCTTTTATAAAACAACCAAATAATTATTATTCAATTTTAAATCCTTAACTATTTACTGACATATTTATTCCTCTTGCAACAACTCCAGACATATTTTCTATTAAATCATCTATTTCTTTTGGAGTAACTATAAAATTATAGTCTTCTGGATCTAACACTTGTTTTATAAGCTCATATTTATCCTCTTCTGCTAAATTATTTAAAAAATCATTTAATGTGTCCATATTATTGTCACCACTCTGTATTTCTGTATTTATTTTATTTATAAATAGATCCAAACTGTCTGCAGCTATAGTTGCTGCTTCAACAACAGTAGGTACACCTATTGCTATTACAGGAACACCAAGAGTTTCTTCACTTAATTCTTTTCTCTTATTTCCCACTCCCGCTCCTGGTACAATTCCAGTATCTGCAAGTTGTATAGTACTACTTATCCTTTCAATACTTCTTGAAGCCAAACTATCTATTATTATTAATAATTTAGGTTTTATATTATCTACTATTCCTTTTAGTATTTCCAGAGTTTCAATACCTGTAGTTCCAAGTACTCCTGGAGAAACAGCACTTACAGATCTAGTATCTTCATCAACATATTGAGGTAAATAATTTATTAAATGCCTAGTTATATCTATTTCTGTTACTACTTTTGGACCCAGTGCATCAGGAGTTACATATATATTACCTAGTCCAACTACTAAAATATCCTCTTTTTTAGTAGCATGTTTATTAATTAATTCTTTTAACTCTTTTGATAAACTTTCTGCCACTACTTGTATTTCTTCTTCTGTTGCAATTTTTAAATTTTTTACATCTATTGTAATATAACTTCCTACTGCCTTCCCTAAAGAATTGGATCCTTGTTCATTAATTATTTTTACTCTAGAAACCTTAATTTGTTCAGATATTTCTTCATTTTCAACTTCAATCCCATCTATATCTTTCTCAATTTTATTTGCTTTTTTATAAATCTCCTGTCTTTCAACAGCTAAATCTGTTCTAAAATTATACATAAAAAAACCTCTCTTTCTATATGTATATTCTAAGAAAAAGAGAGGTTTTTTATTCACTTATTTATATTAATTTTATTTTTTTATAATTTTATATTATTTACTATGCTCTAGGATGAGCTTTTCTATATATATTTTTTAAGTTCTCATCTTGAAATTGCATATATACTTGTGTAGAAGATATATCTGAATGTCCAAGCATTGTTTGTATAGATTTCAAATCCGCTCCATTTTGTAATAAATGTGTAGCAAAAGAATGTCTTAACACATGTGGTGTAATTTCTTTTGTTATATGAGCTTGTTCTTTATAATATTTAACTATTTTCCAAAACCCTTGTCTTGTTAATCTTTTTCCATTTACATTAACAAATAAAGATCTTTCATTTTCATCTTTAATTAAAACCGGTCTTGCTTCTGAAATATATTCTTTAAGAGCTTTTAATGATAGAGTTCCTAATGGAATGTTTCTTTGTTTAGCTTCATTCTTGCAAGTAACTATACCTTCTTCAACTTCAACATCATCAATATCTAATGAAATTATTTCTGTAACTCTCATACCAGTGGCATATGCAAATTCTAACATTGCTTTATCCCTAGTTCCTTTTATATCTACATCCTTTGGTTGGCATAAAAGTAATTCAATTTCTTTAGAAGATAATATACTTGGTGCTTTTTTTTCTATTTTTGGAGATTGAATTCCATCTGTAGGATCATTCTTAACTTTTCTTGTTCTAAGTAAAAATTGATAAAAAGATCTTATTGATGCTAAATTTCTTGAAATAGTAGATGTCTTTTTACCCATTTCTTCTAAGTTTTTAAGGTATTTTTTTATTATAGAATTATCTACTTTTGCATAATTTATTCTATTACTTTCCACATAACTATAATATTGCATAATATCTCTTTTATATGATTGTAATGTATTATTAGATAATTTTTTATCATTTTGTAAAAAATCTAAAAAAAGTTTGATTTGTTTCTCCATTATTATTGCTCCCTTGTTTGTATATTTTGTGTATTTATTGGTTACACATCCCCTTATTTACATAAACTATATATGTTATATCAAAAATCTTATAAATTGTAAATAGTTTTTTCACTTTTTCAACAAAATATTTTTTATTTTTTATGTATTTCCATTTATAATTAGCAACATTATTCATTAATGACATATTTTATATATATTTAATACATCCTTCTAATAGGTTAGTAGAAATAAATGTTTCAAAAACACTTGAAATAATTAATAAAACAATTCCAAAAACTGAAAACAATGTATGCCTATATATCTCTATTTTTACATTTTCTATATCTCTATCTTTTACTATTGATTTATATAGTTTGATCCCACTAACTGCTAAAGCTAATATAGCTGGAATAAATAATAAATTTTGAAACATTACTGTTGAAACAGAAAACAATATTCCTTTACCATTTCCAAGTACAGCTATAGCAGATGATACTGCATATCCTAAACAAAACCCTCTAAAAGCAACTATTCCATATACAAATGGTATACCAATAACTGTAGATCCTACAAACCATAAACATACTCCTATTAAAATATTTTGCTTTATAGAAGTAAATAAAAGTTTTGTCTTATCAATACTGTTATTTCCTCTTATTGAATCAATAAAAGAATTTATATAATCACTTATTTCTGTTTGAACATTTTCACCTATATTATTTATGAATATAACTCCCAATATTATACCTATAATAAATATCACTGTTACTGAAATATATTCTTTTAAATTATTATTTATATGACTGATAATTATATTTTTAAAATTTACTTTTTTTTTACTGTTCCTCATTTTATTACCTCACTTAAATGAAAACTTCTTATACATAATGTCTATGTAATAAAATAATTTTTAGAACAATTTATATAATATTTTTAATCTTTTGAAATAACTTTACCATATACTCCACCACCACCAGCTTGTATTTTCATAGTTCCTTTTCTTGCTGAAACAATATTCTTAGCAACTTTACTTCCTACTACTGATTCAATATCATCAAAAGATAATTTATGTAATATATCCATTTCTGTTCCAAATACATCTAGTAATTTATCTATTGTCTTTTTTCCCACTCCTGGTATAAATGTTAATGGTACTTGGTATATATATTCTGGTCTATCTTTTGGACTTTTTGTTGTTTTTTTATCTTTTATAGTTTCTATTCTATCAAAAACACCCATAGTAATATTTTTACTTTCACAGTCATTACACTTACTAACTGGTGCTTCTCCTTCTATGTTCTTTTCACATACTTCACAATAAGTTCTATGATATTTACCTAATTTAGGATCTAATCCATAATTACAAACTATTTTTCTACCATCTTCTTTTTTTAATGCTTTAACTAGTTCTTTAAAACTAATATCTTCTACTAATATCTTATTATATTCTCTTGCAATTTTAGGTAGTGAATGTGCATCAGAATTAGTTATAAATGTTTTTCCTTCTAATTCTGATATTGTGTCTGCTAAAAATGTATCTGAACTTAACCCTAACTCTATAGCAAAAATCTTTTCATATTTCTCTTTAAATATTTTTTCTAATCTATCTGTACAATTTCCATAAAAACTTTTGTGTGGTGTAAAAGCATGTGCAGGTATTAAAATACCATTATATTTTTCTACTATATCTAAAAGTTTATATGCAGATATATTAGCTCTTTGTGAACTAAGTGTTATATTTTTAATATGATTTCTCATTTCATTAGAAAAACCTTTTATATCTGATAATTTAGGAAAAAAACATATATTATGAGCACTTCCTGTTTTACCCATGTCATTTATTTCTGATGTTTCTATTTCACTTCCAAGTATTATACATACTTTATCTTTATAAATTATTCCACCATCTTCTACTTCATAAGCATCTCCTTCTTTTAAGAAGTTCTCTATATCTTCAATAACATATGGTGATGCACAATCAATAATTCCTACAACACTTATTCCTTTTTTGTCAGCACATTCTTTTGCTATGTTTGCAAAATTCAACGATCTTGCTGCTGTTATTTTAATAGGTTTGTTATTTTCACTTCTTCCTATATGTACATGTAAATCTGCGAATATTTCATTCATAATATTAATTCCTTCCTTTTACTTATTTAGCTATCTATATTATTAAATACTTAAAACATATTATCATAAATTTAGTGGACCTTTTAGTCCACTAAATTTATTCACCATCTAATAAATCTGTAAATTTATGTTTCTGTTCTAATTGTTCTGCAAGTTCTTTTTCTAATCTTCTCTCTGCAAAAATTTCTTGTCTTCTATCTTTTAGTCTATCTTTATTTTTTTCAATCTTTTTACACTCAAGATATATCTTTTTACTTTCTGTTCTATATTCTGTTGCTATATTAATACCTTCTGCTACACTATACTTTGGTATACTATTTATCTTGTTTTGAAGTCTTGTTATAATTTTACTATTTTCCAATTGCACTGTTTGCATTTCTTCCATATCTAGTACAAAATTTTTAAATTCTTTTAAATATGCATTTTCTTTTCCTTGTAAGTTAGTATGTTCAAGTATAAATAAACATTCTATAGGTGAAAATATCCTTCTATCTTCTCTATATAGAAGCATACCAAAATTATCTATAAGTTCTAATATATCTCCTTCTTTTTCACGATTTTTTGTTGGCTTATATCTATTTACTTCTAAACACATTTTACAAAATTTTTCATCAAATCCTAATTCTTTTAGATATTTTGATCCTTCTTCTGCATATGTTTTTACTTTGTTAATATCAAAAGATATTGTACTCTTTTTACATCCATACATAAGACATGCAGTTAATACAACATTGGGATCAACATCCAAATTACAATGAGCTAAAAACAAATTACATATCTCTGTTTTAAATATTACTGAATTATCAAAAAAACAATCTGACATTTTTTTAAAATGTAACAAAATTTCCATTTTATCAGTAAGTCTTCTTTCATTTAAAATATATTGTGCAAAATTAGGATTTTCCATTATATACACCTCTTTATCATTTAAAATATTTATTATCAACATTATATTCTAAAAATATTTTAAAAACAATATTTTATCAAAAATGTAATCTTTTTGTAATATTTATAAAAAACTTACTATCTATTAATTAAATTGTATACGAACATTTATTTGACACTTTTATTCATATATGATATATTTACAGTACATTTGTTTGGTGGTGATTAATTGGAAATTTTAGAAAAATTAAAAATATTAGCAGATTCTGCAAAATATGATGCATCTTGTAGTTCTAGTGGTAGCAAAAGACAGAATTCAAAAGATGGTATTGGAAATGGGAATGTATCAGGAATATGTCATAGTTGGGGTGCAGATCGGAAGATGTATTTCTCTTCTTAAAATTCTTATGTCCAATAGTTGTATTTATGATTGCAAATATTGTATTAATAGAGCTACAAATGATGTAAAAAGAGCTACTTTCTCTCCCAGAGAAATAGCAGATCTTACAATTAACTTTTATAAAAGAAATTATATCGAAGGATTATTTCTTAGTTCTGGAGTTATTGTATCTCCTGACCATACTATGGAATTATTATATAATACTGTATATATTTTAAGAAAAGAATATAACTTTAATGGATATATTCACACAAAAAGTATATCTGGATGCAGCCCTGAATTAATTTCAAAGCTTGGAAATCTGGTTGATAGAATGAGTATTAATATAGAGCTTCCATCTAATGATAGTTTAAAATTATTAGCACCTCAAAAAGAAAAAATAGGTATATTAGAACCAATGAAATATATTTCAAATAATATTAAAACATCAAAATTAGAAAAATCAAATTTCAAAGATAGATTTGTACCTGCTGGACAAACTACTCAATTAATAATTGGTGCTACACCAGAAACAGATTTAAAAATATTAAATTTATCAGAAAATTTATATAATAAATTTAATTTGAAAAGAGTATATTATTCTGCTTATATTTCAATAAATAATGATAACAATCTACCTATACTCAATACCCCTCCTCCGCTTCTTAGAGAAAATAGACTTTATCAAGCAGATTGGTTACTTAGATTTTATGGCTTTAAGTCTAATGAATTATTAAATGAACAAAATCCAAATTTCAATAATTTATTAGATCCAAAATGTGATTGGGCTTTAAGAAATTTAGATAAATTTCCTATTGAAATAAATAAAGCTGATTATTATACACTTCTTAGAATTCCTGGTATTGGTGTCATATCAGCAAAAAGAATAATTCATGCTCGTAGATCTTTTAATCTTACTTTTGAAAATTTGAAAAAACTAGGAATAGTTTTAAAAAGAGCAAGATATTTTATAACCTGTAATGACAAATATTATGATAGTGTTAAATACTTTAAAGAAAGTTTTATAAATGAAAATTTATTGTTTTTAGAAAAAACAAATCATAAACCAATAAATAACAACTCACAATTGTCCCTATTTGATTCCACATTACCAAGTAAGGAGGATAAAATAAAATGTATAACTGGGAATATATAGATGAATGTTATATATATGATGGTAGTTTTAATGGACTTTTAACCATTGTATTTGATTGTTATATAAATAATCAAATACCTATTAAAATATCTACTAATGAACTTTATGAAAATAATATTTTAGATAAAATCAAAAATATTGAAACAGATGAAGATAAATCTAAACGAATATATAATGGAATTATAAAAAACATTTCTTATAGTGCATTATATATTTCTTATAATGCATTCTTATCTGGAAAAAAAGAAAAAGAAATTATTATCTTAAAGTTTTTATTAAATGGCTTTAAAATAGGATCAAATATTATTACTATGTTTTCTATTGACTATGTAACAGATACACTTATGCTAAAAAGAAATACTTTGTTTGAAGCACATAGATTAAAAGGATTAGTAAAATTCAGATGTATTGGTAATAATCTATACTATGCTCCTATGCATCCTGATAATAATGTTATAGAACATGTTGGAAAACATTTTATAGATAGGCTACCAGCTCAAAATTTCATATTACATGATAAAAACAGAAATATTGCTTTAATATATAATACAAAAGAATATTCTATATTTGACATACCAGAAAATTTCAAAATATCTGAATTTTCAGAAGAAGAAAAAATGTATCAAAAATTATGGAAAACTTTTTTTAAAACTATTTCTATAAAAGAACGAACAAATCCTAAGCTTCAAATGAATTACATGCCTAAAAAATATTGGAAAGATTTAGTTGAAAAAGAAAGTTAATTTAATACTAGGTAATATGTTTAAATCATATTACCTAGTATATTTTTATATATTTTTTAATAATTAAATTTCAATTTCTTTTTTATTATATACAATTTGAATATCAGTAATATATTGTAAATTAATATTATTTGTAATAAATCAGTTTCAAAAATTCTATATATAAACAATATAATAATTAATAATAATATATCTACTACAGTATCTACTAAAAACAATGATTTCACTTTATTAAAAATTTTATATAAAGATGTATATAATATTGTTAATGGAATTGATAAATATAATATACATCTTATAATAATTATGTTTAAAGCATATGTATAAGTCTCATTATCTATATTATATAATCTTAGTGTTATATAACCAGTAATTATTGTGAGCAATATAAACCAAAAAAACATATTTAAAATATAATTTCTTATATATTTAATTTTTTCTTTTATGATCTTTTTCTCTTTTTTATCATATAAATGTGTGCTTATTTCTGTGGTAATTATATTATATATAGCAACAAAAAGATTAGAAGTTATATTAATTACATCATTACTTATAGTTATACATATAAATTTTGAATAATCAATATATACATATATTTTAAGCAATGCCATTCCTATAATTACATTAACAAATGTCATTATAGATATAAAAAGTATATTTCTACTATTTAATATTACTTTTTTAACATTCATTGTAGCAAAATAATTATTAATATATCTATTTTTGAAAACTGATATAAATGGAATAACAAACATTATTAATTTAACTAATCTACTTAATACTTCTATCAAAGCTATATATGGCATACCCAGATCAGTATACATTGTAACAATAGTTACTAATACTATTTCTAAAACTAAAGCAACAATATTTCCAACTAAAATTCTTTTCCTATGATTGTGAGACAATACATATGTAAAAAAAGCTTGTAATCCAATTATAGGAAAACTCAAAGAACGTATTATAGAATATATATTACTAATTTCTAAAACATTTGAATCAGTTGAATATATCTTAAATAGCATATCTCTAAACAATATAAATAATATCATTATAATAATAGAAATAACTCCAATTACAACTGTACTAATTTTAAGGCATGCTCCTTGTTTTTCTTTATCATCTTTATATTTAGAATAATAACTTGCAAACATTAATGCAAATCCAGCATTAAAAGCTAGATATAAAGAATTATAGGTAGAATAAATATTTTTTGCAATTAATTCAGATTCTCCTAAATAACTAATAATAATATTTGTAGCAACATTAGCCAATGTCATAAAAATTGCACTTATTATTATTGGGTATGAAAATCTAAATAAATATTTCTTATATTCTTTGTAGTTCATTAATTTTCTCCTATTTTCTCAGTTGCCTCTCTTGCAAGTTCATCACAACGATTATTATATTTATTATCACTATGTCCTTTTACCTTTATAAATTCTACTTTATGAGTCTTAGTTAAATTATATAATTCCTCCCATAATTCTTTATTTTTTACAGGATCTTTTGATGCTGTTTTCCATCCATTTTTCACCCAATTAAATATCCATCCTTGTAAAAATGCATTTACAACATATGCACTATCACTATATACTTTCACATCACATGGATATTTAAGCATTTTCAAACCTTCAATTACTGCTGTTATCTCCATTATATTATTTGTAGTATCTTTATTTCCACCAGATATCTCTTTTTCTATATCTTTATACATTAAGATTGTTCCCCATCCACCTGGACCTGGATTTCCTGAGCATGCACCATCTGTGTATATTATTACTTCTTCCATTTTAATTTCTCCAATCTAATTGTATTTTTATACATTTTATGATATTATACCATAAAACATATAATGTACAAGGTATTTTGAAAGGAGGCATCCATGAAAGTCTTAGGTGTAATTGCTGAATATAACCCATTACATAATGGTCATTTATTTCATTTAAATGAATCTAAAGAACAATCTGGAGCAGATTGCACTGTTTGTATAATCAGTGGTAATTTTGTTCAAAGAGGAAATACATCAATTGTAAACAAATGGACAAAAGCTCAAATGGCTTTATTAAATGGTGCTGACTTAGTAATAGAATTACCAACTATATATTCTGTTTCAAGTGCTGAAAATTTTGCTGAAGGTGCTATCAAAATACTAAATTCTCTAAAAATTATAGATACTCTTTCTTTTGGAAGTGAATTATGCGATATAGATACATTAAATAAAATGGCAACTATACTTTATGATGAACCTCCAAAATACACATCATTACTTACACATGAATTAAGTAAAGGACTTTCATATCCTAAAGCTAGAGAAAAAGCTTTACTTATGTATTTAAATGATATTACTAAATATTCAAATATATTAACTAAATCTAATAACATTTTAGCTATAGAATATTTAAAAGCTCTTAGAAAATTCAAAAGTAATATGATGCCTATGTGTATTAAAAGGGAAAAAGTATATTATCATGATAAATGTATTGTTGATGAATATGCTAGTGCAACTGCTATTAGAGATTTCATATCAAGAGGAAAATTTGATGATGTAAGAAAAGTTATGCCTAAAAGCTCATATATGTTATTAAAAGAAGATTTAAAAAAAGGTAATTTTGTTATTGATATACTAAAATTTGAAAAAGAGATTTTATATTCACTTAGAAAAATGTCTACTACTGAAATTGCTAATTTACCAGATGTTTCTGAAGGTTTAGAAAACTCTATAAAAAATGCTGCTAACTCATGCAATAACTTAATTGATCTAATAAATATAGTAAAATCTAAAAGATATACTCATACCAGAATACAAAGAATTTTGATATATTCTTTACTTGGTATAACAAAAAAAGATATGCAAATTTCTAGAAAAATAACACCATATGTTAGAGTTTTAGGTTTTAACGAAAATGGAAAAGCTCTTTTATCTGAAATATCAAAGCGTAATAAAAAAATTCAACTTGTTACTTCAGTAAAAAAATATATGGATGACTGCTCAAATAAAAATCTTAAACAAATGTTAGAAAAAGACATATTTGCAACTGATATTTATACTTTAGGATATCAATATGATTCTTGGTCTAACTTAGATTATACAAATAAATTAATAACAATGTAAAAACAAATGAAAACTATTTTTTCATTTGTTTTTTTCTCGTCTTATATCTTATAAATATATTTAAATATATTTTTTTCAATAAATATTTTTGTAACTATTTATTTTTCCATGTCATATTATGTAATATATCTTAACTGATAGGAGGAATTTATATAATGTACAGAAATAATAGACGAAATTTTAGATGTGCTTGTGCATTTAACTCTGCTAATATAATACAAAAAGAAATGTTAGAAGAAAAATGTAATGAAGTACCAAATACAATCCCAACATATGATGCTTGTTCTTGTGGATTTGATGAAGAAGATGAAATATTTCCAATGAATCCACTTCTTGCTCAAAGCTATGTACCTTGGCAAACTATGAAAGAAACTTTTAATCCTTGTGCAGGGTTAGAGATGGGAACAATTTTCCCTGAATTAGTTAGTCCTTACTCACCTGGTCAATCTAGTGAATTTAATGAATTTGTAGCTAATTCTAACACAATAAAGGAGGGATGTAATAGATGATGGATTTTACAGAAAATATGAATATATCTTTTGAAAATAATACTTCTTTTCAAGGTATGGAAGAAAATAACTATTGCAGTGATCATAGATCTGAAATGATAGAAAAGATAAGATCATTAGATTTTGCTGTTACTGACCTTGCTCTTTATTTAGATACACACCCTGAAGATCAAAAAGCTCTTTGTCTTCACAGAGAATATTGTAAAGAATTAAAAGAATGCAAAGATAAATACCAAAAAGTTTATGGGCCACTTACTATTACTTTTCCATGTAATAAATGGAGATGGTTAGAAAATCCATGGCCATGGGAAAGGGGGAATTATTAATGTTTAGTTATACAAAAACCCTGCAATATCCAGTAAATATAAAATGTAATAACCCTCGTCTTGCAAAATGTATAATCTCTCAGTATGGAGGTCCTGATGGTGAACTTGGAGCATCTCTTAGATATTTATCACAAAGATTTGCTATGCCTGATCAAAAAGCTAAAGCTATTTTAAATGATATTGGTACTGAAGAATTAGGACACCTTGAAATGGTTGGAGCTATTGTACATCAATTAACTAAAAATGCTAGTGCAGAAGAATATGATTTAGCTGGATGGGCAGACTATTTTACTGATCATGGTAATGGAGTATATCCTCAAGCTGCTGCTGGATTTCCTTTTAATGCAGGATGCCTTGCTGTAAAAGGAGACCCTATTGCTGATCTTCAAGAAGATTTAGCTGCAGAACAAAAAGCAAGAGCAACATATGAAAAATTAATCGATTTGTGTAAAGATGAACCTGATGTACTTGACCCACTTAAATTCTTACGTCAAAGAGAAATAGTTCATTTCCAAAGATTTGGAGAAGCACTAAGAGGAGTTCAAGAAAAATTAGCTGAAAAGAAATTCTATATGAATAATTGTAACACTATAAATGAAAATAATTGCAATTGTAAATAGTTAATGTTTTTTAATAATAATATAACTATTATGAAAATATGAAAAAACCATCTCATTATATTTTATATAATAGGATGGTTTTTTATCATTACTAAATTATATTTAGTTTACTCCTCCATCTACTTTTATTACTTCCGCATTAATAAAAGATGCGTCATCACTTACTAAAAAAGCCACAACTTTTGCTATTTCTTCTGGAGTAGCAACTCTCTTAAGATATATTCTTTCTATTTCTTCTTTAATAAAATCTTCTGGTAAATCTTTATTCATATCCGTATCTACCCAGCCTGGTGCAACACAATTTACATTTATATACGGTGCATATTTAACTGCAAAATCTTTTGTTAATGTTATAAGTCCTGCTTTTGATGCATCATAATCTATTGATTCTGGATCAAAACAATTTATTGCATTTGTTGATGAAATATTTACTATTTTTCCATATTTGTTTTCATACATTACATCTGCTATTTTTCTTGATAATATAAATGGTGCTATTAAATTTACATTTAATGTTTTATTCCAATCTTCAATAGTTCTCTCTTCCATTGCTTTATCAAAAACTATCCCTGCATTATTTACTAGAATATCAATTTTACCAAATTTTTTCAAAGCTTCATCTGCTAATCTATCTACTTCCTCATATTTTGATAAATCTGCAAAAACAACTATTGCCTCTACATTATATTTTTCTTTTATTTCTTTTTCTAGATCTAGAGCCTGCTCTTTAGCTTTATTTGCATTTATTATAATATTAACCCCTTTGCTTGCTAGTTCAATTGCAATTGCTCTACCAATACCTCGACTTGCACCAGTAACTAAAGCTACTTTTTTTATGTTATTAAAAGACCCGTGTGTGTGTGTGTGTGTGTTACAGCACCAACACTTTCAAGTTTTTCTTTCCCCATTTTTTCTCACCCTTGCCTATTGGCACCTTTCTCGTTTTCTATCTTTCCTTATTTTTAATAATTCTTTTTTCAATATATGGCATTATTGTACTGCCTCTTGATGTAACGCTATCATAATTAATTTCTTCACAATTTTTATCTGTTATCAAATATGCATTTGACTTAAATTCATTCATATTGTGAGTTATAAACACCCACATATCTAAATCTTCTTCATTTATTTTATTTTTCAAAATATTAATAACTTGTTCTATCTTATCATTTTTTAAATCCTTAAATTGTATATAACTTGATTTAATTTTATTTTTGTCATAACAATAACTTTTTTCTCCATTTACAGCTGCTTTATTTAAATCACTAGTATCTGTTAAACACAATCCATCATTATACATTTTTTCATAATTAAATCCTTTTTCTTTACAAATATTAATTGTCCATTCCTTATCATCTTTAACTGTTTTAGTTGATGAAAAGCAATTAGTATCAACCAAATTTGCCACAGCTACTCTTTTTATATCATTAATATCAAATACATTTGGATCTAATTTATATATAAGCATAGCTGTGGATGATGATGCTTCATTTGTATATCTATTGCATTCAATTTTCTCCATGGTTGGATGATGATCTATTATTCCTATTATATTACCTTTTATATCAGTTTTATGATGATCTACTAAAAACAAATTTGCATTTTTTGGAACTTCTCCTTGATAATCTTTTGGATTTATTCCATATTTCAAACAAATTTCCACTGATTCTTCAGATATTTCCTCATCTGGAATAATATAATCTGCTATATAACCTTTACTATATAATATTTTTTTCATCAGAACACCACTAATTATACTATCAACATCTGGATTACTATGTGATATTACTATTATTCTATTATTTGCTCTATTATCCAACATATTTCTCCTACAACTCATTAACATCTTTTTCATTATTTTTTTCATCTTGTTTCTCTGCAATAATATCATCTAACCATCTTTTCATTTCAGGTGGTAAATCTATTGAATCACTTCCTAAATTTTGGCTAACCATAGTAGTATAATCAACTTTCAAAATATCTAACATCTTTTTCATCTTATTTGATATTTCTTTGCTTTCCTCTTCTGTTTCAAATCTCCCATCTTTTTGAAATTCAAAATTTCCTTTTTCTATAAACAAATTCTTATTATCATACTTATTATATTCTTGAACAGCTGTAGTAAAAACTGCTTTATCATTATTTGCATGAAATGCTGTTATTAATAAAGAACCATCTGTCACAACCATATCTACATTATGTGCTGGTAACCTAGAAATTCTTCTGTTTTGTTGTCCTAAAATATACAATTGATCTCCATCTTCTATAATTTGTCCTAAATTCCCATCATATAAAGCATCTTTAGCAAATTCAGAAACAAATTCACAATTAACACCTTTTTGTTTCAAATATGCAAACATTTTAGCTGCCAATACACTTTTTCCAGCTCCTGGGCCACCTAAAACATTTACAACTGTCATTTTCTTCTCTTTTTGTTTGTTTTGGAATTTTTCTAAAATTCTATTTACTCCTGTTTTATAAAGAGCATCTTGAATCATTTCATTATGTTGATAAGCAAATTTTAATTTTAAAGCTTCTTTTACTGGTATTAATTTAACATCTAACAATTCCTCACTAGAAGATATTTTCTTACTAATCTCATTAATATCCATTTTTATATATGCTCCAAAAACTTGTGAAGAACCTCCTCTTGTTCCTGCTAATTCTGGGTCTGTTGAACTATATAAGTTTACAAAATGAAGCTTCCCAAGACCTTTCATTCCTTCTATCATAAATAATGCTGGTTCTGTTGTTAAATTTAATGTCTTTAATTCTAAACCTGTTTCTTTTTTTAATGTTCTAACTGCTCCATCAATTGGAGATTCAAATTTTTCTATTGCTGTTCCTGGAATTGCTAATTTACCTGGAAAATCTTTTTTAAAAGCACTTCTATTACCACAAAGAATATATGGTTCTTCTGTTTTTGTATCTTCTACAAAAAATATCATATCTACAGTTTGTCTTCCATTAACAAATTTAACACCTTCACCTGTATATGCTTTTAATATATCTTCTATCATTCCTGTTTCAGCTATTGTATCTTTTACAGCAGGATGTAGCATTTCTAATGCTTCCTCATATTCTCCATTTATTACTGCCTTACGAATTGTAGAAGCATGTATTTGAGAACTACTATTAGTCTCTGGATTTACTAATTCCATACCTGTGTCAATATTTCTTTCCTTTAATGTACCAACAATATCATCTATATTTCCTGTTATAAAGTGGGTTACTCCATATTTATCTCTTACCTCTAATGTATCATCTAACCATTCATCATATGTTGGATAATCTTGCATATGTATGATTTTTATTTTTGACATATCTACTTTTTCATATTCTAAAACTTTGCGTAGCATTTTTTCTCTTTCAATTGCAAGAATAGAATTAGATTGTGTCCCATAATCATAACAAGAACCTAATCCTATAACAAGTTCATCATATTCTTTTGCATATTTCACTAAATATTCAGCATGACCTTTATGTAATAATTGATATCTTCCTGTTGTATATCCAACTTTTTTCATATTTTTCTCCTTCAACATCCTGTTTTTATTTTAATACATTATTAAAATTGTATTATTCACTATTGCTTATATAATAGCACATTTTGACCTGTTTTGTAAATGTTTTATACTCTCTTATTATATATTTAAAAGGAAAAAGAGAGTAATAGAAATTTTTCCTTTACTCTCTTTAAAAAAGTTAACAGCTTACAAATACTTTTTTTATAGCCTCTTCAATTTTTTCAGCTTCTGTAGTAAATATCCCTTCTTCTTCCGCTTTTTCTATCAAATTGTCATAATCTTCTTTCAAATCCTTTAATAATATTGGAAAATCAACTTCTTCTTTTTGAGAAAACTCTTCAAATTTTTCTTTTTCCCATTTATTATTAATCTTTTGAAATGCTCGTCCTGTATGGATAAAAAATGAAAGACTTTCTTGTCTTACTCTTTTAATAATTGCTTTTAAATATTTATTCTTTACTAATACTATTTCTTCTTCTGTTTCTTTTAAAGAATTATAACAATCATGAACTGCATTATCATCTGTAGGTTCAGTATGTGATTCATCAAATATTGTTTCTGTATTAGCATAATAATTTAATATTGCTAATTTGATATTTTTTGAATATTCTTGTGGAAATCCACTTATATTACATACCCTAACCAACTCAGTTGCAGTTGCTATCCAACCATAATCTGACCGTTTCTCATTCATAATTTTGTCATTAAGCTCTTTAGCTGTCAAAGTATATTTATTACCTTTCCAACCTATAATTTCATATTTCTTTTCCATTTTTCCCTTACCTCCTATAAATTAATTAATTTTATTCTCCTAAAGTATACCTAACAATGTAAATAGGATAACTATAAATAAATATAGAACAATTATATCATATTTTACATAATATTTCCAATTGCTCAAATTTACCATTAATTCTATATATTAATATCCTTATAGAAAAAAGAAGCATGTAAAATATTTGCATAATTATGTAAAACAGTGTATAATTATTTCATATTTTATTAGGAGGTGTAAACCCTTTCCTTTGTGTTCCAAGCTATAATAGCTTGTTAATTATATAAATATTATGCAACAACTAAAAATTTTTAGGAGGAAAGAAAAAATGTTAGTACCAATTTTATTATCATTAATTTGGGCAATATGCTCAACATCAGTTATTCAACCATGGTTTTGGAAGAATTTATGTATTCGGAAAACTCTTGAAGGCGAACCAAACAATATCAGAGGATTTAGAAAAGGTCGTAGTGCTGATGGTTTAACACCAAAAGACCTTGTAATAGTGCAAGTAATTTTCAGTATTTTTGTCTTTTTAATCAGTTTATTATGCTATCTTGCTAATAATTGGAATTGGATATTTGCCTCATTTTTCCCTATTATTTGTGTGTTATTACTCAATATATGGTACATTAATTGGGGATATAACAAAAACAAAAAATTAAAAAGTTTAATTCTTTTGAGTATTTTTATTATATCTTTTGTACCAATGATTGCATATTCTGATGTGTATAATAAACCTGTAGAACCTAAAATATTAGAAGCTCAACTTTCTCAAATTGAAGAAAGAGCACCTACAATTTCAGCATATGGGGTGAAAGAAGTTTTTAAAGCAGATTCAGTTTCAGGTCCAACATATACAAACAAAAAATTTGTCTATGTATTATCTGGTGGTGTTAATGGTCTAGGTGTAGCTATAGTTGAACCCTCCAATGGTGAGACCAGTATATTTATACCTTGCAATTATGAACAAAAGGATGCACCATTAGTTATTCGTAAAAGATATCCATTTGAGTATATCAATTATAAAGGTGTTGTAGTTGATAATTCCAATGTTCCATATTGGAATTATCAACTGATTAACTCTTCATTCTTTGGAGAAAACACATTGAAAGATTGGGTATTACAAAATGCAATAACAGGTGAACTAACAACATATGAAACATTACCTGAGTTTGCACAGTAATAAAAAGAAAAAGATTGAATTTTATAATATAAAATTCAATCTTTTTACTTTGTTACTTATTTTCTTTCATTTCAACATTTCTGTTAACTTTTGATTTAAAATTGCTTAGCTAATTATTTTCTAATATTTTCTTTAATCTTAAAATTTCATTTTTCTTATTTTCAATTTCTTCATCATAAATCATTTGTAATTTATCGATATCTTCTATTGATAAATCCTTTGCTTTTATCTCTCCACTGTCTAAAAGTTTTTTGATTTCCTGTAATCTAATATCTTTATTAATTACTATATTATCTAGGAATTTATTTTCTTCTTTATACTTAGTAATTTTTTTATGTATTACTACTTTATTATCCTTTTTTAAAAACCTTTTAATAATTTCTAAAAATTTATTAAATATATTATTACTTATAATTCTCAAGCTTTTTTCTTCTGTATTATTTTTCATTTCCCAACCTCCAAAATTATTGTTATCTATCATCACCATTGATATTTTTTCCATTTAAAAAAATTTCTACTTCTTGTAATTGAATTTTCATATTCTTGATTTGTGTTGACATTTGTTTAGAAGTTTTAACTGTATTTTGTAATTTTATTGCTTTATTCTCTTCAATATTTATCTCTTGTTCATCTATTCGTAAATCTTTATCTAATATAATTTTACTATTTCTTGAATCAACTAATACAGATGTTGAATTAACATTAGGTAATCTATTCACAGTTATTCCTAAATTTTTAGCACACATATTTATTGTATTATCTATTCCTCTCTCTAAAAATATTCTTTTTGTATTATTTTTATCAACAGGCATACTTCCTAAAACAACAGTTACTTCAATAGGCTTTGTTATTTCATCTCTTTTTTGATATATTCTATTATATAATTCCCATGTAATATTACATCTTTTCACATTAAAATCCCATTTTCCATCTGGTAATTGTATCCACTCTGTTTCAAAATCATTTTGACCATACCCCATATCTATATGAGATAAAAAAGCAAACTCTTTTGAAGTAGCAACTAACCCTATACAGGTAGCTAAACCATAAGTAAATAGCACTGGTTTATCTTCTGAAGAAATATCACACATATCCATATCTACAGATTTTACTTCATTTGATTTAATTTGATCAATATTATTTCTTTCTAAAAAATTTTCTATATCTATTTCTCTAATAAACATATGTATATCCTCCAATAAATTTATAAACGAAAAAATAGAGTCAGTTAAATTAACTCCATTTTTGAAAATATGTTTATTAAACCATAATTTAATATGGTATTTTTATTCTCTATACTAAAGTATACGTGTGTGTGTGTGTGTGTGTTACAGCACCAAGGGTTATATAGATTTTCCTTAACATACAAACCATCTCTTTCTTTAATTTATATATAGTGTATCATAAATTCTTATTTAATAAAATACCATATTTATAAATTTCTTCCATACTTTTTCACTTTTAATGATTGTATAGAAATATATTAAAAACATTATTATATTGTTTTTTCATTCATATTTTGTCTTTCTTTTTCTTTTAGAGAATCCACTACATTTTGTATCGGAATTGTATCTATTGCATCTTTTATATCTTGTTCTTTGGTAATATTTTTACCTTGTTCTCTATTTTTTCTTTCAGCTAACATATTTCCCATTGTAATATATTCATTCAAAAGTTTTTCATATTTTTCTTCTTGACTTTCAACATTCTCACCAAACACATAAGTTCTAAAAGATCCATCATTAGAAGAAAACGCTTGAGCTATTTTCACTACTGCTTCTGGTTGTGCTTTTATAAGCCCATGTTTTTGTAATTCTATTAAAAGTTCATCTTTATTCATATCATTTATATTTTCTATAGCATATTGTATTGTACTCATTAAATTTTTTTCTTCAGTATTAGCATTTCCGATTTAATAATCCCTTATTTTCTGTATTTTCTAATTTCTTTGGTTCAAAAGCTATTTCTTTTTTTACTGGCTTTGACATATACACAGGATAAGCATTCTCATCAACACCAATAACATATTTGGAACCATTATCATATTCCATTAAAACTGCATCTGCTACTTTATGATGAATCTCTTCAGCATAACGAATATCAGTTGAAGTTATTTCTACTATGTCAATTCCCAAACCTTCTGGATCATTATTTACTTGAAATCCACTATTTTCTGCAGAAAAAACTGCGAATTTTATATTCCTAAATGAAATTTTATTTTTTATTGGTGTATCTGGCAAGTTTTCTGTTGTTTTTTTTACTAAAGATGTTTCTGTTTGCTCAGCTTCATTTATTAAATTTGGTAAATCCTTCAATTTTTCTAAATCTAATAGCCCTGTTGTTTCTATATATTTAGGTTTTACTGTTCCTATTGCAAAAACAGACTCAACATCAGTAAAAACAAGTAATCTTGAAATATCACCATCTTGTTCTAAAACAACTTTACCTAACATATTAAAACTTGATGAACCTTCTTTTATAATTCTTGATATTTCATCTGTTATTTGTTCAACAATATATGTATCATTTTTCGTTTCAAATTTACCACTTAAAATTGCACTTATTATTTTATTATCATCACTCATTATATGTTTTCCTCCTGTTTTTTTAGCAGTTACATTATATCATTTTTTATGTAAAATTGCAAAATTGATCTTCAAAACTATTACATTCCAAACCCACCTATATTAATAATTTAAAATAAAAAACAAATACTTATTTCTAAGCATTTGTTTTCTAAATTTATAAAATGGCTCCTCTTGTTGGACTTGAACCAACGACCTATCGGTTAACAGCCGAGCGCTCTACCAACTGAGCTAAAGAGGAATATAAAGTTAGCGACAACCTATCTTTCCAGTAGGGTAACCCACAAATATTTTCGGCACATTAGAGCTTGACTTCTGTGTTCGGCATGGGTACAGGTATTTCCTCTATGTCATTATCACTAACATTTGATATTATATATTATTGAATTAATTTTTTCAATACTTTTTATTACTTTTTTATCATTTTTACTATGCTAAATTTTTTACTAATTCATATATACAATATATCATTATTTAATATATTCTTATATAAAAAACATTATTATTAGAAATATTATTCCCATTCCTATAGTTGAATATCCAGATATTTTTACCATTTTTCTAAATGATTTTTCATTTTTTGGTTTTGGATGAATAAACTCCTTATTACTTTCATAACTCATCTTAGGAAAATAATTTCCTAAAACACAAAATAATATCCCTAACATTAAACATACACTTTTTCCAATATTTATACTATTATCTAAAGAATATGAAACTGTTAAATAGTATAGTACTATTGTTATAACTGGAATTATAGTTTCTACTATAACAAATATCTTTGGTTCTTTTTCCATTTTCTTTTTAGCAAACCAATTAATACTACACATTATTAATTGAAATACTGTCATCATTATAGGTATTCCAAATAACACAAAATCTTTTGAAGCATAATTGTTAGGCTGATTATTCATATTAAAATGAATTGCCATTTCATTTGGTAATCTATCATATAGTAAAGCTCCTGCAATAACAGGCACTATACACACAATAATTGTGATAACTGTAAATATAAATTTATTTTTTTTCATCATTATTACCTCCAAATCCATATATCCAAACTAATAGTTCTTCAAATACAGAAACATTTAATTCATAAAACACATAATTTTTATACTTTGTCTCTACTATTAAATCTGATTTTTTTAACTGTGACAAGTGATATGACACAGTTGCATTTGTCAAATTAAATTTTTCTGAAATTTCTCCTGCTGATTTTTTTTCTTCTTTTAGCATTTCTAGTATATTCCTTCTTACAGGATCTGATATTGCTTTTAGTGTTTCTGACATTCCCATAAATTCACCTCATAATCTATTTAGAAATATTTCTAAATAGATTATATATTATATGATATAAAAAATCAATAAGAAACATGAAAATATTTTCATGTTTCTTATTTGTTATATATTTTTTATTTATTTTTCAACATTTTACATATTATTATTCATTTTCCTCTTTTATTCTATTTACCATAAACTGTGGTAAAGTAAAACAAGCTTTGTGAATATCACTATTATAATACTCAGTATTTATTTCAAAATCAAATTCTTTTTGATCTATAATTGGATCATACTTTTTAGAAGCAAAACCAAATGCAAATAATCCTCCTGGAAATGTCGGTATTGTTGCTGTATATATTTTAGTTATAGGAAAGAACTCAGACATATTTTTTTCTATAACAGCATAATCTATATTACCATATTTATAAAAAGGCATATATGCATCTGTTTCATATATTCCATCTTCATTCAAACATTTATGGCATAATTTATAATATTCTCTAACAAATAAAGGATCTGACAAACTAAGAGGATCAGTAGGTGTTGTGAATATTACATCATATTTTTTATTAGTTTTTTGCATATACTCTAAACCATCTTCAATAATTAGATTTACTCTAGAATCATTCAAACATTTCATTTGCTCTGGATAATGTTCTTTACATATATCAACAAATTCTTTATCTATATCTATTATATCTATCTCTTCAATATATGGATATTTTAATAGCAATGATGCTGTAAATCCTTCTCCTCCTCCAACTATAAGAGCTTTCTTCTTTTTATCTCCTGTCATCATAATTGGATGAACTATCATTTCATTTATTATATTACCATCTTTATCTGTTTTCATAAGTAAATTATCTAAGAATAGTATTTGACCCCAATATTTTGTTTTAATAATATCTACTTTTTGATATTTTGTTTTAGTAGATAATAAAACTTCCTCTGGTTTAAATAATAAAGCAACATCTTCCGCATACTGTTCACCAAAAAAATTATTTGGAATAATTGATTCAAACATATCTTCAATTATATCTGATTTCATTTCATTTTTCATATTCTTGCTCCTTTTATTACTATTATTATATTTTTCTTATATTATATACTTCTAATATTTTTTTGTCCACTTATATATTAGTCTTTAAACCTTTCTAAACTCACACTTGCATTATTATATATTTGTTCTTCTGTTAAAACTCTATCATAAACTAAATAATTATATATTTTACCTTTTAATTGTCTATCATTTGCTTCTCTACCACCAATAAATGCAGTTACTGTGGATTTTGCCTTTATTGTAGAGTCCAATTCACCTTTTTTCACTCCATCAACATATAAAACTATTTTTGCTCCATCATATGTTATACAAACATTAGTTAGCTTGTTTTCCTCAATAGCTGTACGAGTAATAAATTTTGTATCTTTTCCATGTGCATATAAACTAAAATCATATGATTTTTCACTAGCATTTGAATATAGATATACTGTTGGAAAACTATTTTCTGCAAACAATCTAGGATGAGTATTTACTTTATCTGCTTTTAAAGTCATTGATATAGTATACTCATCTGTAATTGTTCCTTTATAAGCTACTTTTCCTGTATTACCATCTAAATTCAAATGATTTTCTCCCCAAGAAGTTCCTCCTGATAAAACACCATTATTATCACCTCCTGATAAATCTTTCCAAATTGATACTGTATCATCATGTAATTTTTCTGTATTCTCAATACCATCATATAACAATGTTAATCCTTCTTCTTCATACACACTTATATTACTTTTTTGTTCTTCTTTCATACAAATATTTTTATTTTTTTGTATTTCTTTATAATTGAGAACTCTATCATAGATCATAAAATTATATATTTTACCTTTTAATTGTCTATCATTTGCCTCTCTTGCTCCTAAATAAGCATTAATTGTAGATGCTGGTAATGTTGATGTTGGTATTTCACTTACTTTTTCTCCATCATAATATAAAGAAATATATCTTCCATCATAAGTAATACAAATATTTACTTTCTTTTTTGGTGATATATATATATATCCTGGAAATACTTTATCTAAATTTTGTCCATTAAAACTAAGTGCATATGAACTCACACTTCGTAAATGCATTGATGGAAAAGGATCCTCTCCAAATAATCTTGGATAAGTACCTACTAATTCATCTGCTTCTAATGTGATAAAAATAGTATAATTATTTGGAATATCTCCTTTAAATTTTGCTTTTCCAGTTTTTCCATCTAATCTTAACCCATCTTCTTCCCAGGATGCACCTCCCATTAATTCAGCATCATTTTTACTTTTTGATAAATCTTTCCAAATAGTACTATCATTACTATGTTTATCCTCTCCTGTATTATTTTCTCCATCAAAAAGAAGAATTAATCCATCTTCAACATACCCACTCATACCTAAAAATGGTTTCAATAAATTTTCATCTTCTCCTTCATATTGTACTTTTGAATATTTATCTATTGAAAAAATATATCCTTTATATAAAAAAAATATTTTTTCTTCATCATTTTTTATATTAAAAGATTCTGCTTTATCTTCTCCCAAATACTCATTAATTTCTGATTCTATATTCTCTAAAGAAATTTTTTTTACTTTATCTATTTTCATCCCCAATTTAGCTAATTCAATTTCCTCTATGCACGCCTGTACTTCTGTCATCAATTTGGCATGATTTGCTTTTGATATAATTCCATTTTCTCCAATTAAAACAGAATATGAAAAACCTGTTAATATTAATAAAACAACTATAGTAATAACTAAACTAATTAGTGTGATACCATCTATTTTTCTCATGAAAATCTCCTACTTTATATATATTTATTTTTATTTACTATATATCTTTAGCCTTTTTTACTATAATTATCCATTATATTAATATAAATAGACTTTTTAATTTAAAAAATTCTCAAATAAAAAAACAAATACAATTATTGTATCTGTTTTTTATTACTTTTAATATGCTCAATAATTACATCAGCCAAATTATCTATCTCTTTAATATCTTTCTCTGATAAATGTATAAGTTTTTTAAATAACTTAGTAGGTAAATTATCCAAGTCTCCCACAAAAACATGAATATTATCATTACGAGCAACAAATTTTGCATCAGGTTCTATAATACTATAATTAGTATCATATCCACTACTTTTAATAACTTCCTGTACCTTATCTGCATATACTTCCATGCTTTTTTTATCAATAGTTTTGTTCTTTCTAACATACCAAATCATTACATAGGTCATGTTTTTTCTCCTTTCTTGTAATATATAATTATATAACAAATAGAAAGGGACATATCCCTTTACTATTTAAAACAGTTAAGGGATTTTTTACTTAACATGGCCATATTCTAACACATTTAATATATTTCTGCAAATATATTATTACATAAAAATAACACAATTTTCCTTCAAAGAAATTTGTGTTATTTTGTGGCTAATCCAATACCATAAATATATGAACAAGTTTATCACATACTACATCAATAAAAAATGAACCTTTAGCATGCTGCATTGCCTCATGATCAAAGATAATATCTTTTCCAAGTTTTTCTCCTCCACCATAAGTTTTTACATGACATTCTATTGCAACTGAAAAAATTCTATTTTCCCTTATTACTTTTTCATACGCCTATCATTCTTTTATAACCATGTGTATCATATTGTGCATCATCCGCAGGTCTAATTGCTTGCACTGAAGGTATTAAAATTGTTAATATTAACAAAATTAATAATATTATTTTAAAAAATCTTTTCATTGTTATCTCCTAAAATTATTCTGGTATTCCATATTTTGCTAATGATTGATTTTTGTATCTTTTATCACTTGTTACATTTTTTACAATCCATGAAGGATCTCCAAAGTCTTTTGCTTCATTTTCATCAGCAAATTCTATTTCCAGATATGCTAATCCTTTTAATTCATTTTCAAAAATATCTATTGCAAATATTTCTCCTTCAACTAAAAACTGATATCGTGTTTTATTAATAGTAATAGTATCTTTTTCTTTCTTTAGTAATAAATCATTATACTCTTTTTCAGTAATTGATATCTCAAATTCATCTCTTATAAGGCCATCTGATGACATATTTGCCTTTACTGTAAATGTATAATCTTCTCCACCATTTATTTTTCTTACTCTCATTTCTGGGGAAAGACATAAATAAGTCTGTTCAATTGCATATATATCTGCATTATTTAAGTTATATGGTATATTATCCTTGTCAATTAACCATTTCTTTTCTATTTCCATTGGATCTGACATTAATTCCTCATATCTGTTATTATAATTATTTTCTTTTTCTGCTTTTTTGTACAAGATCCCAAATATACAACTAAATATAAGTATTATGGTCACTAAAAAAGATATAATTTTCCATTTTTTATTCATAATATCACTTCCTCTAACTATTTTTATTGAAATTATTATATATTAACACAGATAAAAAAACAATTAAAAATAAACCAAATGTCTTTAATTTGACATTTGGTTTATTTAATGGCTCCTCTTGTTGGACTTGAACCAACGACCTATCGGTTAACAGCCGAGCGCTCTACCAACTGAGCTAAAGAGGAATATAAAACTAGCGACAACCTATGTTCCCAGTAGGGTAACCCACAAGTATTTTCGGCACATTAGAGCTTGACTTCTGTGTTCGGCATGGGTACAGGTATTTCCTCTATGTCATCGTCACTAGAAAATTTTAGTATGCTTTCTTCAAACACACTCAAAAATACATAGATATATCTTTCTCTCAACTACTTCACTTCTTTTCCCTAGATTAAACTCTTCTTCTTTTCCATTTTATTGGTTAAGCCCTCGATTTATTAGTACTGGTCAGCTTCATACATTACTGCACTTACACATCCAGCCTATCAACCACATAGTCTACGTGGAATCTTACTACCTTAACGGTATGGGATATCTTATCTTAGGGGGGGCTTCACACTTAGATGCTTTCAGCGTTTATCCCTTCCATACTTAGCTACTCAGCCATGCCACTGGTGTGACAACTGATACACCATCGGTATGTCCATCCTGGTCCTCTCGTACTAAGGACAGCTCCCTTCAAATTTCCTTCGCCTGCGACAGATAAGGACCGAACTGTCTCACGACGTTCTGAACCCAGCTCGCGTACCGCTTTAATGGGCGAACAGCCCAACCCTTGGAACGTACNTCC
>JGI994J12354_10000250_pt1 | contig 52267 bp, 42 predicted proteins | sample IntmicLarv3ML3BL_FD_12354 | JGI IMG/M metagenome (IMG submission 12354) | reverse complement strand
GCGGCGCTGATGCTTGCGCCGTTTTTTGTGATACGACCTTTCGCGTAAATGTTGATTTCGTTACCACAATTGTCTGCACCGTAACCCCAGTTTTTCATGAAGTCATCCCCGTCGAGGAACGTATATGTGCGCTTTACGCCATCTTCCATATGCGTCTCCGCCAAGTAACGGCTATGCGTGTCGGTCAACTGCGCGATAAAATTTCGCTCCGTACCGTCCGAAACTTCGCTTCCCCTTGCGTTGCGGAAAGTACGCTCTGTCGTAACAATCTCCACCCCTTCCACACCATGTACCGCCGCACGGCCAACAACCTTACACGTGAAAGTCTCTGTCATTTTTCTTTCAGGATAGTCATACATTGCCCACTCACAGCTTTCACCCAGTCTAGGAATGATAAACCATCCCATTATTTCTTCCCATTTCACTGCGAACGGTGCTTCTTTTGATACCTCAATTTTTACTTCCGGCATAATAGACGGCATTTTCGTTTGACTCATTATTTTTTCCCCTTTCGATTTTGGTCGGTACGGATATTGGTTTGCAAAGCGTTTCCGCGCGGTATGCAGGCGGCTTTTCACGGTGCCAAGCGGAATTTGCAAGCGTGCCGCAATTTCTTCGCAAGACAAACCCAACAAATAAAACCAGACAAGCATTCGTTTGTCCATATCCCCCATTTCACTTATTGTCTCGCGAACGCGTTCTTCTACCGTTAAACCGAAACGACTTTGTACAGGCATCGCTTCTGTCATATCTTCATACAACAACTCCGCATGTGCCGCACGCTTACGATAAAAATCTTTCACACGATTGGACGCAATGGATAGCAACCACGCTTTCCCCTTCGCTTCGTCTCGCAAGCTGTCTCGGTTTTTGTACGCTGACAGGAATACTTCCTGTATTACATCCTCTCCATCTGCTTTTGTCGGCGTTTTGAAGAACACGAATCGCTCAACCGCACCTTTATACACCGCAAGTAGCGCTTCGAACTGCTCTTTTTCCATATCCTCACCTCCTTTACACCCGTATAGTCGCAACGAATTATCAAAAGGTTCATTCTTATAAAAAATATGCCGTGAAAAAATCCACGGCATACTTCCCTATATGCGATATGCTTCAACTTCCTTGACCGTCACTACGGCTAACCTAAAAACAGGTTAGCCGTAGCGACTACACTGATAAATGCTTCCGTTTTATCAAACCCGCAGCCGAATATCTCCGGGCAAAAACCACGGTATATACATTCACGCACCCTGCACTGCACCAACCCTGGTTCACATTCCTGCACTTTGTCCTTCACGCATTGCCATGCCGTACGCGTTTCCATGCTGGCACACATGCAAAGCCGTTTCCGGGTACTTGCCCGTGGACCTGCCAATTGTCTTCATGCTTGAATCACTTGATTTCTATAGGGTTACCTACCCTCTCTTACAACGTCACGCCATCCTTAAATATGGCGATTTCACGGTAATCGTTCTCCTCGTTCCGCGTTTGCTCACGACCTTCCACCACGGCTAGAATCTTCGCCCAGAGTATATCCGCACCTTCATCCATGGATGTCCCCTCCAACAACATCCCGGCATTGAAATCCGTCCAGTTCGCTTTACGATTCGCCAAATTCGCGTTTGTCGCAATTTTCACCGTTGGAACAGGCCCGCCGACCGGCGTTCCCCGCCCTGTTGTGAAAAGGATGATATGTGCACCTGCTGCCGTCAGCGCAGTGCAGGCCACAATGTCGTTCCCCGGCCCTTGCAAGAGATTTAACCCCGGCGTAGCCGCCCGGTCGCCATAACGCAGCACTGCCGTCACGGCCTGTGTGCCTCCCTTTTGCGTGCAGCCAAGCGATTTATCCTCCAGCGTAGTGATACCACCGTCCTTGTTGCCCGGCGAAGGATTTTCATACACAACCTGATTATAACGGATATAATATGCCTTAAAATCGTTGATGAGCGCAACAGTTTGGTCGAACAGCGGCATTGTGCCGCAGCGGTTCATTAAAATGGTTTCCGCGCCGAACATTTCCGGCACCTCAGAGAGCAAACTGATACCGCCGTGTTGTATCACGCGGTCGGACATGCGCCCTACGAGCGGATTCCCTGTAATACCGGAAAAGCCGTCCGAGCCGCCGCATTTCAAGCCAATAACAAGTTTACCAACATCAATCGGCTCACGCTTGAAGCTCTCCGCGTAGGAAACAAGCTCCTCAATGACTGCAACCGCATCCGCTACCTCGTCCTCGCATTCTTGTGCCACGAGGAACTTGACGCGTTTCTCATCTACTTCTCCCAAAATCTCTCGGAAGCTTTGAATCGTATTATTTTCGCACCCCAAGCCAAATACAAGAACGCCCGCCGCGTTCGGATGCTTGACCAGCCCGGCTAGTACCTCCTGCGTGTGGGTATGGTCGTCACCAAGTTGTGAGCATCCATACGGATGGACAAAGGTAAATATGCCATCTGTACGCCCGGCGAAGCGCTTGTTGGCCTCGGCGGCGATGCGCTCGGCGGGTTTGTTTACACAACCTACTGTATTCACAATCCAAATTTCATTTCGAATGCCCACACTGCCATCCGCACGCTGGTACCCCATGAACGTGCCCTGTGCGGCAGACAAAGCCGGAATTTCAGTCGGTTCATATGTATAGTCCAGCATTCCGGACAGATTCGTCTTGCAATTGTGTGTATGGACGTGCCGCCCCTTAGCTACGGCTGTCGTGGCGTGGCCTATCGGGTATCCATATTTGATAACATTTTCATTTTCCGCAATATCCGCCAGCGCAAGCTTATGCCCTGTGGGGATGTCGTCCAGCAATGTTACCCCCAAAGCACTGGAACCTGCCGGCACCATTTCAATCGCCACGGCAACATTGTCACGCGGGTCTATTTGGATGAAGCTTTTTGTTTTATCCATATTATCCTCCTACGCGATGCTGTTCGCAATGGCGATTCTCATGCCATTTTGTAAAATATCCGAAAGCGCGGAAGCCGCTTCATCCGCAAAACCGGGCAATGTGTTCAAATCTACATCCCACACATCCGCACGCGCACAAACCTCCTGCACCATCTTTTTGACAGATGCCGCCGAACCATCACAGTTCGTCCACAACATCTGCATCATTTCCAGATTCGCTGCGTCGTCTATGATTTTATACGCCTCACCCTTGCGGTCACCCAACAATGCGCCATCCACAAGTTCCGCACCTTGGTCAAAGGCCAAAAGCGCCGCGAAGGAGAACGTCAGAATCTTCGGAAGCGCAGCCTTGCGCTTCATATATTCAAGGATACTCGGTAAAACGCGCACCTTCCACTTCGATACGGAATTCAATGAAATCGCCAACAATGCGTGCTTGATGAACGGGTTCGCAAAGCGGTCAAACACCGCCTCGGCAAAGGCTTTGAGGTTTTCATACTCGAGATCAAGCGTCGGAATAACCTCCTCGAACAGCGCTTTTTCCAAGTACGTGCGGAACATTGTATCGTTCATCATGTCGCCCACAGTATTGTGACCGGAAAGGAACGCCGCCAGAACGGAGCACGTGTGCGCGCCATTGAGAATCCGTACCTTTCGGAGCTTGTAGGGTGTGGCATCGTCAGTAAAGACGACATTCAAGCCGAGTTTATCGAACGGTAGTTCCACACGAAGCGATTCCGGCCCTTCAATGACCCAGAAATGGAAAATTTCGCCTGTATCGAGGAGCTTATCCGTATATCCCAGTTCCGTTTCCAGCTTCGCCGCCTCGTCACGCGGGTATCCCGTGACAATTCTATCCACCAATGTGTTCGTAAACACATTCGCCTCGTTCACCCATTGTATAAACGCATCGCCAAGGTTCCATTCCGCTGCATGACGAAGCACGATGTTCTTCAGCGTTGTGCCGTTATAATCAATCAACTCGCATGGTATAAACACAAGACCTTTCGCCGGACTGCCCTTAAAGTGAAGGAACCGCGTGTACAAGAACGCCGTCACCTTCCCCGGGAAGGAATTTTGCGGCGTATCCGTCAAGCTTTCACCCGATGCATAGGTAATACCCGCTTCCGTCGTGTTTGATACGATAAAGCGCAAATCCGGTTTTTTTGCCCTTGCGTAGTAGTCGGCAAAATCATCATACGGATTCACGGCATCCTGCACGCTGGTTACGACGCGCTTTTTGCAAACCTCTTCCCCATTTTCTAAGCCCCTCAGAAACAACGTATACAGCCCGTCCTGTTCCTTTAAAACATTCACCAAGCCCTGTGCAATCGGCTGCACAATCGTGATACTTCCGCCGAATAAGTTTGCCGCATTCAATTCATCAAACATGCTGTCCACAAACGCACGCAAGAAATTCCCCTCGCCAAATTGCAATACTTTTTCCGGTAAAAGCGCCTTCTGCCCGACGATAACATCCGCCGGAAAGTCAAATCCACCCGTCAGCAAGCTTCTATTCAAGTTTGTCATGATACTGATTCTCCCTCCATATCGGTAACGTTCATTTATACAATATCATACCGTATTCCGCCCATAATTGCAAGACGCAACCCGCCGGGATAAAACACGTCGAAAAAGTGCATGCAACCGTTACAATAATTGCGAAACTCCGACAAAAAAACTGCTATACGAAAATAGATATTTATGTTATAATAACCACAATAGGCCTTCGGGTTTAGGCTACCAATTTACATCATCAGGAGGGAATGCTATGCGAAAGAAAGAGATGATTGCCATGCTGCTGGCCGGCGGCCAAGGCAGCAGACTTGGGATTCTGACAAAAACGAAAGCCAAGCCCGCCGTTGCGTTTGGCGGGAAGTACCGAATCATTGATTTCCCGATGAGCAACTGCATCAATTCCGGCGTGGATACAGTCGGGGTTTTGACACAGTATCAGCCGCTTTTGTTAAACCAACACATCGGCATTGGCATCCCTTGGGATTTGGATCGTAAGAACGGCGGCGCATCCATCCTCGCCCCGCATGTCAAGGGTGGTGAACAGGGTGAATGGTATTCCGGCACGGCAAATGCTATCTACCAAAATATTGACTTTATCAATTCTTACAACCCGGAATATGTTTTAATTCTCTCCGGCGACCATATTTATAAGATGGATTATTCCAAGATGCTTGATTTCCATAAGGCAAACAACTGCGATTGCTCCATCGCAGTACTGGAGGTAACATTGGAGGAAGCAAGCCGCTTCGGCATCATGAATACGCGAGAAGACGACAGCATCTATGAATTTGAAGAAAAGCCGGAGAACCCGAAAAACAACCTCGCATCCATGGGTATTTATATCTTCACTTGGAGCGTGCTCAAGGAGCTTCTCTACCGGGCAGACAAGCAATTTTCGGACAGCGATTTCGGTAAGCACATCATCCCGATGCTGTTGAACGACGGCGGCATAATGTATGCGTACCGTTTCCGTGACTACTGGAAAGATGTCGGCACGGTGGAATCGTATTGGCAGTCAAATATGGAACTCATCCGTGCGCTGCCCGATTTCAACCTCTATGAGGATTTTTGGAAAATATACACTGCCTCCGACCATCAGCCGCCGCAATACACCGCTGCAAGCGCCGTTGTCAAGATGTCCCTTCTTTCCGAAGGTTGTGAGATTTACGGTTCCGTACACAATTCCGTACTCGCCCCCGGCTGTACGGTGGAGGAAGGTGCCGTCGTGCGGGACTCCATTCTGATGGAGAACTGCTTTGTCGGGAAAGGGGCTGTCATCTCGCGCTGTATTGTGGATGAAAATTCAAGCGTTGGTGCGGGTACCAAAATCGGCGAAGGCGAAAACATCCCGAATAAAGATAAACCCAAAATTTACGACACAGGTATCACCGTCGTCGGCGAAAACACAAGCGTACCGGAAGGCGTAGTCATCGGAAAGAATTGTGTTATTTATGGACAAACAGATATTTCTCACTACGAGAATTCTCATTTGGAGAGCGGACAATCTATCATACTGGAAAATGAGGTGAGCTTATGAGGGCAGTCGGTATCATACTCGCAGGCGGTAAAAATGAAAGAATGGGCGATTTGACAGCCATCCGCGCCACATCTGCCATGCCAATCGGAAGCTGCTTCCGCGCCATTGATTTTTCATTGAGCAACATGACGAATTCGGGGATTGACAAAGTAGCCGTCATCACACAATACAACTCACGCTCGCTGCATGACCATCTTTCCAGTGCAAAGTGGTGGGATTTGGGCAGCAAGCAAGGCGGCCTGTTCGTGTTTACACCGTTTTTGTCGAATGACAACAGCTTCTGGTTCCGCGGCACAGCGGATTCGATTTACCAAAATATCACATTCTTAAAGCGCAGTAACGAGCCATACGTTGTCATCGCATCGGGTGAGAGCGTGTATCAGTTTGATTATAACGAACTCATTGATTACCATATTGCGAAACAAGCGGACATCACGATTCTGTGCAAGGATTTACACGAGAAAGATTTGCACGATTATGGCATACTGGAGATTGATGAAGACAATCGGATGCTTGATTTTGAGGAAAAACCGGTTGAACCGCAATCGAACATCGCTTCCCTCGGGATTTATGTCATTTCACGCACGCTGCTGATCAAGCTGCTGGAGACGATACTGCCCGAGGCACGGTACGACCTCGTGAAGGATATCATCATCCGTTATCGGAAGAAGCTAAAAATGTACGCGTACTTGTTCGAGGGATATTGGTCCACGATTAACTGTGTGCAATCGTATTACAACACAAATATGGACTTCCTACGGCCGGAAATCCGCAACGCTTTCTTCTCTCAGGAACCCTATATCGAGTCAAAACCGAAGGACGAGCCGCCTGCAAAATACAACATCGGAGCGCATGTGCAAGACACGCTTGTTGGCAGCGGTAGCATCTTGAACGGGCATGTAGAAAAGAGCATTTTGTTCCGCCGCGTGTTTATCGGAGAGAATTCATCTGTCCGTGATTCCATCATCATGGAAGGTTGTTACATCGGGAATAACTGCGTGGTAGAAAACGCCATCCTTGACAAAGAGGTCGTTTTGTCCGACGGAAAATCACTCATCGGGACACCCGGCCAACCGCTTATCGTACGCAAAAGCAGCGTCGTCTAATGTTGTTGCAGCTACGTAATCTGCCAAAGATTGATAAAAAATTGTTTTGAAAGTGTTGAAATTTCAATTTTTATGCGATATAATGTGTATGCAGTCCGGTCGGCCAAGGATACGGATCCACCGTATGACATGCTATACGGTACAAGAGAGAATTGGCAGTTCTTATTACGTTGCGTGAGAGGAGAAAGGCAATGCAGATTACAGACGTTAGGGTGAGAAAGGTTAACAAAGAAGGCAAGATGAAAGCTGTTGTTTCCGTTACCTTTGACAACGAATTCGTTGTGCATGACATTAAGGTAATAGAGGGCGACAAAGGCCTATTCATCGCCATGCCGAGCAGGAAAACGATGGATGGTGAGTTTCGGGACATTGCCCATCCCATCAGCCCTTTGACGCGTGAGATGATTCAAGCCTCTGTCCTCAGTAAGTACGAGGAGGCACTCGTTTCTGACGAAGCTGCGATGGCGCTGGAGCCTTCCTTTGCTGAGTGAAGCTTAGAATAACATTCGTGGGGCAAGGCTCCGACCTGTGCTTTATAACACACAAAACCCCGGTGCTTCGGCACCGGGGTTTTGTGTACAAACGGCAGATGCCGCGCATGATTTGTTTCTATATTTCGCAAGCTAGTTCTGCTTTGCTTTCGTTCGAAGCAAACACAGCCTCAATCAACTGCATTAAACGACGAATCTGCGGTTTTGTGACGATTGGCGTTGCTTCGCCAGCCAAAACCTTGACAATGTTTTTATAGTAATCCGCCCACTCACCTTGCACCTTGGGCAGAGGCAGCTCCACCGTCGTCTCTTTCGGCCGGGGTGCCATAGACCGTGTCGGACCCGCCGCGGTGTAGATGATTTCCTCCGTCCAATCCACAGCGGTTTTATCTGCAAGCTTCACAATCTTGCCCTCGCATTCCCAGTTCTGGACAAGTGCCGTGCCATCCTCACTGGACACATGCCAGCGCGGCTGCTGGATAAAACAATTCATCGCGATATTTACAAGGTATGTAAGTCCGGTATCGAACCGGAACATCGCTGTGAAATCATCATCCACCTCCGGTGCGAACACCTGATGCAAATGCGCCGTCACACCGACAACTTTACCCGGCATCATGTTTAACATTTGATCCATCAAATGCACGCCCCAGTCAAGCACCATGCCGCCGCCGTTTTGCTTATATCCACGCCAGCCATGAAGCGCCTGGCGTGAACCCTGGACGCGGCTCTCGATTGTATATGGTTGTTGCAAAATTTCATCCTCGAAAATCTTCTTAACCGTCAGAAAATCGCGATCCCAACGCCTGTTCTGATGCACAGTAAAAAATTTACCCGTCTTCTCCGATACTGCCAATATTTCATCCAGAAGCTTGACACTCAGCGTCACAGGCTTCTCACAGATGACATTCTTCCCCGCTTCCATACATGCTATCGCATACGGTGCGTGCGTATCATTCGGCGTGGACACAAGCACAAGGTCAAGCTCCTTATCCGCATACAGCTCATCCGCCGTCACATATACATGTAAGCCCTTATTCTTTGCGTTCTCTTGTGCCTCGGGTCGGATGTCATATACACCCTTCATTGTGATTTCCGGGATGCACTTTTTCACGTTTTCATAATGCCAGCCACCCATGCCACCAAAACCGATTATTGCCATTTTATAGCCCATGCTCGACCGCTCCTTAATCAAAAATTTTACCGCAATATCCTAATCATAACAATTCATCGTACATTTTGCTAGTGACATTTTTTGTTTTATTGGACAAAATTTGACTTCCTTATAAATCATATCACACCCTCTTCCCTGCATAGAATGTAAAATGAACCATTACATAGGAAAAGGGGTCTATCATGAAACGAAAGCTGTATGTGTTTTTACAAAGGATGTCCGTCGGGNTAACCCTGTCTCTCGCGGCAATGCTTGCGCTNTTGTTGTGCAATAGCAGCGTGTTGTCCGGCGAGATATGCCTGTACGAAGTGCTCCCATTATACGGTGCGGAAAGCACAGACGTGATGGTCAGTCTTCTCACATTGCGACCGCCAACCGATGTGCCGTCTGACGCGCTGCCCGCCTTTTCTGCGCAGAATGAAATCACCGAAACACCATATCCGGCATTGATGCTTCCCCGCGTTCATTACGACAATTCCGTAACACGGCTGGAGGACAACCTTCCCGATGGCACAGTGGTCGAAGTAGTTGGCACAAAGTCTGTCACCTTCCAGCCTGAGAGCGTGTATACAAGCGCCGCACACGCGTTGCAGACCGATGTACTGACTCCTTTCGACATAGCGTCTCTGCGAGATTTAGATGCGCTACGGGCGGCGTTATACACCGTTGAGAGCAACACGCAAATGACCGCGCAGGATTTCAACCTTGACGCTTTCCTTTCGGCGGGTTTACATATATCCAACGCGAACAAATCAGCACCGAAGATACTCATTTTCCACACGCATTCGACGGAATTCTACGCGGACAGCGACAGATCCGACATGTACGACGGTATCGTCGGTGTGGGGAAAAAGCTGGCGGAAATCTTAACAAACGATTACGGCATCCACACTATGCATTGTGCGGAGCGGTTTGATTATGCCGATGGCAAGTCACAAATCACCGGCGCGTATGAACGCATGGAGCCAATTATCCAGCGAATACTGGCGGAGAACCCCAGTATCGAGCTTGTCATCGACATGCACCGCGACGGTGTGCCCAATGACTCCATCCGCTTTGTCACAGACATCAACGGGAAAAGCACAGCGAAAATCATGTTTGTAAACGGCTTGACAAAACTGGTTGAAGCCGGCGTGTTAACCAGTATACCAAACCTGCCGAATGCGTACCTCCCTGATAATCTCGCCCTCAGCTTTCGGATGCAGCTTGCCGCAAACGAGCGTTTTCCTTCTTTTGCGCGGAAGATATATTTGAAAGCATATCGTTATAGCCTACATATGCTTCCGAAATCGTTGCTGGTCGAAGTTGGCGCACAAACAAATACAGTCGCCGAGGCACACAACGCCATGGAACCGTTGGCGGAGGTGCTTGCATCTGTCATTCTGAAGTGATATGATACAAGCAAGGTGGTGAATGAAATGGAAATTGAACGTAAGTTTTTAGTCAATGCAATGCCGAATCTACTGGAATGCTGCCGTACACTGGCCATTCGACAAGGGTACATCAGCACGTCCCCCGTCATACGCCTGCGGCAGCAGGATAACGAATTCATCTTGACTGTGAAAGGAGCCGGGAGCCTCGCGAAAGAGGAATTCGAATTACCGCTTTCAAAAGAGCAATTCAACATGCTTTGGCAGAAAGTAGACGGCGGCTCCATTGTAAAATCACGGACGGTCATACCGCTAGGTGACGGCCTCTTCGCGGAGCTGGACGTATATCATGGCGCCTTAGATGGCTTCCTGACAGTCGAAGTTGAATTCCCCACGGTTGAAGCGGCACAAGCGTTCACACCACTGCCATGGTTCGGGCGCGACGTTACGGAGGATAGACGATACAGCAACGCAAGTTTATCGCAATACGGCCGCCCGATGTAGTAATGTTTCAAAATCCTCGAATTTTGTCGCTTTTCCTCGAGTTAATTCGATTGCAATGCGCGTTTAAGTGGAGTATAATGGTTTATATGGTAATTATTTCCATTTGCAGACAAAATTCAATTTGGAGGGGTTATTTTGGAACAGAACAAAATCAAGGTCTTACTGGCGGACGACAACAAGGATTTCTGCGATGTGGTTCGCGGATATTTGGAAAAGGCAGATGATATCAACGTGGTTGATGTGGCCTATGACGGGCTTGACGCGTATGCGAAAATCAACACATTGAAGCCGGATGTAGCGATATTAGATGGAATCATGCCGAAGCTTGACGGTCTCGGCGTGCTGGAGCGGCTCAGTCAATGCAACACGCGCCCGATTTGCATCATGTTGTCCGCAGTGAGTCAAGAGCAAATCACGCAACGCGCCATTGAACTCGGCGCGGCTTATTACATGGTGAAGCCCTTCGATATGGACACGCTCACCACACGGATACGTCAATTGAATCTGCGTAAGGCAAGCCCGAACAAACCGGATGCAGGCAAACCACTATCCAGTATAGCCCTCGTCACTCTGGAAACACGCGTCACAAATATTTTGCATGAAATAGGCGTGCCGGCACATATCCGCGGGTATCACTATATGCGCGAGGCCATTCTGATGGCGGTGAACGACCTCGATGTATTGAACTACATCACAAAAGAACTGTATCCTTCCATCGCAAAGCGTTGCAACACAACGCCAAGCCGTGTGGAGCGTGCCATCCGCCATGCCATTGAGGTGGCATGGAGCCGCGGAAAAATTGAGGCGATTGACAGCATGTTCGGCTATACCGTATCGAACACGAAGGGTAAGCCGACAAACAGCGAATTCATTGCGCTTATCGCCGACAGATTGCGTCTGGAGCTGAAAGCGTCATAAAAAACCGCTCTCCTGTACACAGAGTACAGGAGAGCGGTTTTTCATCTCAAGGTAATCCTGCTATCCGGAACAATTGTATATTGTTCAGACAAATATGCCAAGTATTCTTCCGCGGATATCATATATGCATCCTCGTCAAATGAACGAACCTCTCCGCCAAGCAAACGGTATGTGAATTGGTCTGTGATGATTTGGTCTGCCTCGCCTGCGACGGCATCCCGTAAAAGAATGTAGTACTCGATAACCTCGGCGTCATTCGGTTCACCTTTCTCCGCATACGTATGCAAATACAACCGCCCGTTTGCGCTCACAGCAAGCTCGATAAACCGCGTTCCATACCATGCAAGGTCATAATCATCCATAACGATATTGTGGGTACGTCCATTTGCAACGACTTGCAACAACACATCCGGCTCATATTCCTCCAAGAACTGATACAAGCCTACATCGCGCACCGCGCCACTGAGCTTGACAGAAACCGTCTTTGAATCGTAAATAGGCGCTGGCATAATAGAGAGCGTACACGGACCGTCTTCGTCATCGGCAAAAAATTGGTATTGATACGGGCCGATACAGTAGGAAACCTTCGCATCTGTATCCATCTGGTTCGCGTCTTCCCAACGGAGCGTTATATCGCCATATCCCATGCACTTTATGACTCCGTAAAGCATCATATCCGTACGCGCACCCTTCAGCATTGATAAATCATGTGCGCCGTAGACGTATAACTGCCGCGTCTCGATGTTTTGTATGGAGCTTTCCGACATGACATAATCAAACGGCATAGCCATTCCATCCCCAAATCCGAATCGTGTACGAAGTGTATTTTCATCTGCCATCATCAACGTATCTAGCAAATCATCGTCCAGCAAAAACGGACGTACAAAATCAACATCGTCGGAAAGCGTGCAAACCAATACGGGATAGAAATCACCATATTCCATATCATCCGCGTTGCCTTCCCCATTTTCAAACGAAAGGCGCTGCCATACGGTTAGACTGTCTGTTGCCGCGTCGTATGTCGCGATAAAATCATTCAGCACGCCAGCCCAATACACCTGCCATCCGGTCAGCGTATTGTCGGGAAGCCCGGTTCCGATTCGTTCCAGAATATCTTGATGTGAGTCGCTTTCTTCCGTAAAGGATATACCGACGACGCATTCCGCCGCAAGCGTATTGACAAGGGGTGCGCCGTTCTTCTTCACCACGACAGACACATTTGTATAGGGATACAAGCCTGCGAATAATTCATTAAGCTCCACATATTCGCTCATCAAGCGAATAGTGTATCCACGTGCCGCGAAGATTTCCGCGTCGGTCATGGTATCCTCCGCAGGCAGCGCTGACGGCGTTGGTGTTACGGTCGGCGGCTCCGTCGTGGAGGGTACCATTATAGGAACAGCTTCCGTCGTGACAGCCTCCGTCACCGGCGGCACCGGTGTGATACCGGTCGCACTTGGAGTGCATCCGCCAAACAGGATAATACATAACCCCAATGTCAGTATTTGCTTCCACCTCATGCCATCACCTCGCTAGCAACGCCTCCGCCAACTTCGCAAAATCAAATATATCCAATGCCTCACCGCGAATGCTTTCTGACAGGCCGCAAGATACAATCGCCGCCGCCGCTTCCGCTTTGCTGACCGTAAGCGCCTCGCAGGCAGAAAGACAATTCACGAGCGTCTTCCGCCGCATCGCAAACGCCGCGTGAACCAGCGTAAAGAAGTAGCTCTCATCGGCGACTTCCACGCGCGGTTTACCTAACAACTTTAGCTTTACCACTGCGGAATCCACCCCCGGCCGTGGGAAAAAGCAGTTCGGTGGAACATTGGCCACAAGCTCCACATCCGCGTAATACCGAATCATGATTGTCACCGCGCCGTATGCCTTTGTCGAGGGCACCGCACGCATACGCTCCGCAACTTCCTTCTGTACCATGACGGTCATGCTTTCCATCGGCAGCTTACTCTCCAACACGCGAAACACAATCGGCGTGGTGATGTAATACGGCAAATTCGCAACTAAGCTGGCACGCGGCGCATTTTCCTCCGCGAGCAACGCCGCAAGGTCGAGTTTCAAAACATCCTCGTTAATCAAACGAACATTGTCATATTCCGCAAGTGTTTCGGAAAGTACGGGAATCAGCGTTCCGTCGATTTCCACCGCCAAAACCTTCCCCGCACGCTTGGCCAGTTCCACCGTTAGCGCGCCTAAACCGGGTCCAATTTCAATCACCGTGGAATCGGCGTCAACAGCGGCGGCATTCACAATTTTATCCAACACAAAGGAATCAATCAAGAAATTTTGGCCGTAATTCTTTTTCGGCGAGAGGCCGCGCGTGTCAAGCAACGTGCGTACTGCCGCGTATGAAGCAAGTGAGTCGTGTTTGTCCATGTTATCCTAATCCCCAATCACATCCGCGCCATCGACAATCTCAAGGTCAATCTCACCCGCGCTTACATCCGGCAGCGGCGTGTACATCATGACGCCTTCCTCATCCTGCTCCACATCCGCATAATGGATATTCATGCCGGAGGCCTTAAAACGAACTTCCTCAATGCCGAACAGGTACGCATACGTATCCGCCATGCAGCGCACGGCATCCCCGGATATCGTCAGCCATGCGAAGGTGTCCGGAAAGTTGAGCGAGAGCACAGGGTTTGAATATTCCGCATAGTCGATAACAAAGCTTTCCAAATGCAGCGCCGCCTCATCCAGATCAAACTTTTCCGCAAAGAACGCCGGGAAAATCCGGTTGTACAGCTCCATCGTATCCATATTGGTGGTGTACGAGATTTCACAATTATCGTACACCCTTTCTCCATTTTCCATATAAAACATCGGCGTGGATGCTTGGAACGCTACATTTTCATGCACCTCGCACAATTCGGAAGAGATAACTGTATCGCCCAAAATACTGGTTTCCTTCACAAGCCCAACACCCTTGGCGAAGTATTTCTTCGTGGTAAAGTCAGGGTCGTCCGAATACGTTCTTGTCACTTCAATGGTTTGGAATGTGCCATAAGGAACCGTAACCGTCACATTGGTCGCCGTGACCTTCGCCGTGATTTCTACACCGTACGGAACTGTTGTGTACGTCCATGCCGCACCTGCCTTTAACGGCGTACCTATCCATTGGATATTTACATTGGATTCCCTGTCCAACAGGTTCTCATGACGGTAATACATATTTTCCGTGTACACCATGTCCATGGTTTTGTCATCAAAGCGGTATACCTCCGCAAGATATTGATTGGAGGCAATCAGACGGCGCTGCAATACGCCCTCCCCTGTGTATTCCACATAGGAAAGATAGTCCGCGATGGGATTCGTATCGCCGCGGTACACATAGGCCGTATTTTCCTTCATAACAATATAATCCGACAGCGCACCCGTGACAGCATTCAAGGCACCGCTTTCATCGATTTCTACCGGTTGCTCCGTCTTGCACGCGCTAAATCCGGCGGCCATACACACACACAGCAGCAGGGATATCCACTTCTTCATTTTATAACACTCCTTATCATCTCATGTTTCCATGCAATCACCATATTATAGCCTATCCCTTGTGAAAATGCAAATTTTTTCTCTGTAACAAAAACGCGGATAGACGTATGTAAACCGATATGGTAAGATAGAAAATAACAAACCACTCTGCCAAGGAGGCGTTATCATGCTTTTCCATACTGTTCAAAAGCACCTCACACAATCGCTTATTCCCCGTACGGCGTATCATCCTATCCCCTCGTTTGCGGACCGGGCAGAATGGGCCGCACTTCCGAAGGAAATCAAGGCATACTATGCCGGGCTTTCGGCAAGCTTAGTGAAAACAGATTTACTGGAACCCCTGCCCGCTGTGCGGTACATGGATTTCGCACGAAATGGAAACCGCACAAATTATGAGCGTATCCACTTTGCCCGTCGCGGAAATTTATTGTCGCTTGCAGTCTCGGAATGTATCAAAGGTGATGGCGCTTTGCTCGACGATATCATTAACTTGATTTGGTCGATTTGTGAGGAGACGCATTGGGTCATTCCCGCGCACAACAGCCACAGAGGTAACAACGGCGCTCTCCCGAACATCGAGGCACCAATGAATATCGATTTGTTTTCCGCCGAGACAGCTTCGACACTCGCATGGGTATATTACCTTCTGCATGATGAATTGGACAAGCAGTCCCCGCTGGTTACGCGCCGGATAGAGCTTGAACTGTCGCGGCGCATCTTTGAGCCTTATCTCGCAGACAAAAGTTTCTGGTGGATGGGTTTCAACAATCCCATTGTCAACAACTGGAACCCGTGGATTAACTCCAGCATTTTGAATGCGGCGCTTCTAGTAGAGCAGGACGAAAGCAAACGGCAGTCAATTGTCCTGCGTTCGGCAGAGTCTGCACAAAAATTTATCGACGTGTATTTTCCAGACGGCGGCTGCGATGAAGGGCCAAGCTACTTCACCGTAGCGGCGGCCGCGCTTTTTGACTATTTGGAAGCGCTTGCACTCGCTACAAACGGCGCGGTGAACATTTACGACAATCCGCTCATCCAAAACATGGCACGTTATATTTATCGCGTGCATGTGACAGGCGATATCTTCGTCAACTTCGCGGACGCACCGCCGCACGTGCATGTACCCGGCGGACTCCTGATGCGGGTCGGCAAGGCCATTGGCGACGAAACGCTCTACCTCTTCGCGCAGCATCAACAAGCGCGCGGCTTCACAGGCGTGCCTTACGCGGTCAGCCATTCATGCGATTTACGCAGTTTGCGCAATCTGTTTACATACGTGGATGTGCAACCCGCAGACGCGCCATATGCCGCACCTAAAGAGCATTATTTTGAAGGGATACAAGTGATGACCGCGCGGCAATCCACCGATTCCAGCGAGGGGTTCTTCCTTTGCTGCAAGGGCGGGCACAATGCCGAAAGCCACAACCACAACGATGTCGGAAGCTTCGTGCTCTACCGAGACGGCATACCTGTCATCGTAGACGCAGGTGTGGAATCGTATACAAAGAAGACCTTCAGCGACGACCGTTACAGTATCTGGACAATGCGGTCGGATTATCACAATCTACCCGACATCAATGGCGCGACGCAGCAAAACGCAGATACCTTTGCCGCGCGCAATGTACACTACAATACAGAAAACAACAGCCCCATATTCACGATGGATATTGCCGGCGCATACCCGGCCGAAGCGCAAGTTGAACAGTACACGCGTGAATTCCGGTTCGACCGCGCCGCAAAAGTAATAACCATGACGGACAGCTATCGGCTTGCGGCCTCGGTATCACCGCTTGTCATGCACCTGATGTTCGCAGATGAGCCGACAATCGCAACCGGCACCCTCACTATTAACGGCGTGACGATTCGATATGACGAAGCACAGTTCAACGCTGTATTGGAGACAATTCCTTTGATTGATGTGAAAATCCGTCATGACTGGCAGCGTGACGCGTTGTACCGCGTGTTCTTTACGTCGAAGAAGCTTGTGACAGAAGGTTGCTTTACCTTTACATACGAAGGATAACCATTCGAAAACACAGTAAGCTATTATGTGACGGCATTTGCACTCAAAATTATCGTTTCTATTTGTATGCTAATTGACCACATCGGCGCAGTTTTCCCTCGCCGGAGGTACTGCGGATGAATGGCCGCATCGCATTCCTCGTGTACACCTGTATGGTCGTGCAGGATTGCAAGCACACGAAGAACATCTATAAATACCTGTTCCGCTTGGGCATTTTCGCATTGATTTCAGAAATCCCCTTCGACATGACATTCTGGCATATGTATGACCCAAATGGCGCAAGCAACTGGAACATCAATTTCCTGAACAAATGTGTTCTACACCCTGTTCCACGGCGTTGCCGGGATTGTGCTGTATAAAAAACTGCAAACGGAAGAAGCGCCCGTGGCTGGCGCTTCTTCCGTTACTGTTATTACCGCTGACAATTGTGCCGGTATTTTTACTCGGCAGCATTCTGTCCACGGAGTATGGCATATACGGCGTTATCTTTATCCCCGTATTCTATCTAGCGAAACCAGAGAACCGAATCTCGAGAACCATCGCCATGTTTTTGTCGTGTTTGTAGATTACGCGTATCCCTATTTCTACTGAGTTTGCGGAAAAGCGGGTATTTTACATATTCTACCCGGCACATATCGCGCTACTGGGCGGAATATGGTGCTTTTCCGCCCGGTAAATCCTCGTCCACTGTCAACAGCTTCGGCGCGCTTTTGTCCAACAAAACCGCCCCAACCGGCGCGGTGATAAGGATTGCGACAACTGCAACAGAAAGAATCAACGTACCGCATGGCAGACCCATCGCAAGCGGTATCCCGCCGATAGCCGCTTGCACCGTCGCCTTTGGTATGCCCGTGAACGCGCAGAACAGCCGTTCGCGGGCATTTAAGTTTGTTTTTAACAAGCAAAGTTGAATTCCAATCGCACGCATCGTCAGCACGAAGAGCAGCAGTAGCAATGTCTTCATACCCGCTCCGGCGGCGTATTGTATATTGACGTTCGCACCGACGAGTACAAACAACAACACCTCCGCGCCGATCCACAACTTCGAGAGCTTGCCGGACACAGCCTTCGCGGCAGGCGCGTTCTTCTTTAGAATCGTCACACCCGCCGCCATCACCGCCAATAGCCCAGAAAACGGTACCACCGCGGCGACCATATCCTCCGCCGCAACAAGTAGCATCGCCGCGGCAAGTAAAACAATTACTTGTACCGTCGCGCGTAGATTAAGCAAACGAAATACATGCGCCAGAACAAACCCCAGCGCAACCCCGGCCACAATCCCAGTCACGATGGAAACGGGCACAGCCACAAATTGCGCCGCTTGCACGTTTTCTCCGCCAGAAAGTCCCAAAAGCGCTGTGAATACAACGATGTTGAACACATCGTCCACGGAATCCCCCGCAAGAATAAGCTGCGGAATGCCTTTTTTAGTGCCGCGCCGCTCGTCCATCAACTTCAACATACGTGGCACAATGACCGCAGGCGAGGCGGATGCCACAACAGCCGCCAAAATGGCCGCGTCCAGCAAACCAATCCCGAACAACAACGGGGCCAGAATAATGGTGCCCAGCATTTCAAAGCACGCGGGCACAAAGCTCATCAGCACAGCCGGACGGCCAAGGCGTTTGAGATCGTCAAGCTCAAGCGACACCCCCGCCCGCGCAAGGATGACGATGAGCGCTAGCTCCCGAAGGTGCGGACTGAGTTCGAGCACGGACGCATCCAGAACATTCAACACATACGGGCCCATCAGAATTCCAACAAGGAGCATTCCAATCAACCCCGGCAGTTTTAGCTTCTTCATTATACCGCCTGCCGCCAGTCCGACCAAAAAAATTAACGCAAAACTTATAAACATACAATACCCTCCCTGTGCGGAACCAAAAAAAGCCGAGCTTCCGCAAGAATTTGCAGAAGTCATCAGCTTATCCAAGAACGATAAAAGCGGTTTTAGCATACGCCAAGGGAGACATCATTCCCTACTTTCGTAGTATATATTTTTTTCCGCCATCTGTCAATGATTTATTGACGAACTTCATGGCTCATGCTATACTATAAAGGTAATAATGATTTTATGCCCACAAGGGAGTGAGACCATGGACGGCAATCCTCGAAGTACGCGGTTGAAACACCGCAAGGATAACAATTCGAATGCGGTCGGTGAAACCGGCGGTTGTCAGTCCATTTTACTTTTGTTGTAGTGGCTTGGTTTTCCGTTGCGTTTTCACCGTCCTCGTGGCGGTTTTTTTATTGTCTGCATATCGTTTTGTTATTCCTTTAATTGTTTCGAAATGAACAGGAAAGGAATGATGATAATGAACTTTTTTCAAACAAAAAACAAGCAGATTCAAAAACGCAAGGCGGAACGGGAGAGCAATCTCCGGGTAATGGCATTTCAAGACCTCCAAGAGTTGATGGATGAACTTAAAACCGCGCCGGAAGGCTTATCCGAAGAGGATGCTGAGGAACGGCTGGACGAATACGGCAGCAATGTCATCGACGCGGGTAAAGAAAACACACTCGGCAGGCGGCTGCGCGAGGCATTTGTGAACCCGTTCAACATCGTGCTCCTTGTCATCGCAGCCATATCGTTTTCGACAGATATTATACGTTCGAACGAGCCTGATTTCATGACGGTGGGTATCATTCTTTCCTTGATTCTCGTCTCCGGCATCGTGGCTTTTGTGCAAGGTGAACGCTCCAACGCGGCGGCGGAATCATTGACGAAGATGATTTCCAACAAGGCCGATGCATGGCGCAGCGGTAAACTAACGGAAATCCAAATGAGCGAAGTCGTCCCAGGCGATGTGGTGCGCCTTTCCGCCGGGGATATGATTCCGGCAGATGTACGGTTTCTATCCACGAAGGATGCCTTTGTTGCGCAAGCGGCATTAACGGGCGAATCCAACCCTGTAGAGAAATTCAGCAACCTCCGCTCCAACGAAAAGGACGCGCTGACGGACTTGCAGCACATCGGCTTCATGGGCTCAAACATCGTCAGCGGCAGTGCTACAGCGCTCGTCCTTGCGACCGGTGACGAAACATACATCGGTGCCATGGCAAAAACCCTTACCGGTGACCGAGCGAAAAACAGCTTCGAGCGTGGCGTGGATTCAGTCAGCAACCTGCTCATCCGTCTGATGCTTATCATGGTGCCGGTCGTTTTCCTCATCAATGGATTGATGAAGGGTGACTGGATTGAGGCGCTGATGTTCGCCATTTCCGTCGCAGTCGGCCTTACGCCGGAAATGCTGCCGATGATTATGACCTCCACCTTAGCCAAGGGTGCGGTGTCCATGTCGCGGCACAAGGTTATTGTGAAAACACTCGGCGCGATTCAAACTTTTGGGGAAATGGACATTCTCTGCACAGACAAAACAGGTACGCTTACAGAGGATAAAATTGTACTGGAGAAATACATGGATGTGCATGGACGCGATGACAAGCGGATACTCCGCCACGCGTATTTGAACAGCCATTTCCAGACTGGTTTGAAAAACCTCATCGACCTCGCCATCATCAACCGCGCGAAGGAAAACGATTTGGACGAACAGTTGTCGCAATTCACCCGCATGGATGAGATTCCCTTTGACTTCGCCCGTCGCCGTATGAGTGTCGTGTTGCAAAGCGCGAACGGCAAGCGCCAGCTCATCACAAAGGGCGCGGTGGAAGAAATCATGTCCATTTGCAAATTTGTGGAGCATGACGGCTCCGTACAACTTTTCGACGAAGAGCACCGCAAAGAAGCCATGCGCGTGTATGAGCAGCATAACCGCGATGGTCTGCGTGTCATCGCCGTCGCGCAAAAGAACGAGGTCGCCGGAGTAGAAATTTTTGGTGTACAGGACGAAAGCAACATGGTTCTGATTGGCTTTGTCGGGTTTCTTGACCCGCCGAAGGAGAGCGCCGCCGCTGCTATCACCGCTTTACGGGAGCATGGCGTACGCACTGTCGTCCTCACAGGCGACAGCGAGGGCGTGGCGGTCAAGGTGTGTAAAAAAGTTGGCGTGGACGCATCGATGTTCCTGACAGGGCGCGACGTGGAAGCCATGGACGACACCGCGCTATTGGCCGCGGTCAAAACCTGCTGCCTATTCGCCAAGCTCTCCCCTTCGCAAAAGGAGCGCGTGGTGAAGGCCTTCCAAACAAATGGCCACACAGTCGGCTACATGGGTGACGGTATTAACGACGCGCCGCCGCTGCACCAGGCCGATGTTGGAATTTCCGTTGACAGCGCGGCCGACATCGCGAAGGAAACCGCGGATATTATCCTTCTTCAAAAGGATTTGATGGTATTGGAGGAAGGCGTGATAGAAGGCCGCAGAACCTTCGGCAACATTGTCAAATACATCAAAATGGCGGCATCCGGTAATTTCGGTAATATGATTTCCGTATTGGTTGCATCGGTGTTCCTCCCGTTTTTACCGATGATGCCGATTCAAATTTTGACGCAGAATCTACTCTGCGATTTTTCGCAGATGGGCATACCGTTTGACAGTGTAGACAAGGAATATATGCTTTCCCCACGCAAATGGGAAACAAAATCCATTCGGACGTTCATGGCGTTCATGGGGCCGCTTTCCTCGGTATTTGACTTGCTATGCTTCGGGGTCATGTGGTGGATTATCCATGCAAATTCGATTGAAGCGGCAGCTCTGTTCCAAGCCGGATGGTTTGTGTTCGGCACGGTTTCGCAGGTGCTTGTCATTCACATTATCCGCACAGGCAAAGTTCCGTTTATCCAGTCCAAGCCGTCTGCGCCTCTGGTCGCGTCTACATTCCTGATTGTGGTGATTGCGGTCGTTATCGCCTTCTCCGGCCTTTCTGGCGGTATCAGCATGAGCGCACTGCCGGTGTCGTTCATACCCTGGTTGATTCTGCTGTTGGTCGCGTATTTCGCTTCGTCGCAGTTGGTGAAATGGTTCTACATCCGCCGCCACGGGGAATGGTTATAAAAATCAAAACCTCGTGTCGCTGCCCAGAACCCTGCAAGGGAGCCAGTTCCTTTAACCCTATTATAAAAAGCCCGCCGGTTTTACCAGCGGGCTTTTGCATGTTTATTTGAGTATGTTTTGGACAATTGTTTTCATGTCGTCCTTTTCGCAAACAGTTTTATGCCGAATCGGCTTGTGCGCGATGTCCGCGATGGCATCGGGCGTCTTCACACCGGAAAGGCGTTCAACCTCGGCAAACAACGCGTCAGGCGAGATAGCGGAATAATCCTTACCCGTAATCGCGCCGCATACGCTCGCGCCGAATTTGTACGGACTTGCTGTGGATACAATCACCGTCTTTGTGCTTGTGTCTCCCCGTTTTTGCCACGCCTTGCAAGCGACGGCTGTGTGTGTATCCATGACATAACCGGCCTTATACATGTCTGCCAGCGCCGCAGAGGTTTCTGCCTCATCCGAAAACTCGGACACGATACCGGAAGCTGTAGCGTTGAATGTGTATACACCTTCCGTGTTCAACGAGGTCATCAGCCGTTTAATTTCCGCGCCGTCGCCGCCGAGGTGGTACAGCAGGCGCTCTAAGTTCGACGAAACAAGGATATCCATCGACGGTGAGGACGTGAGGATGAACTCGCGGTTTTTATTATATACCGATGAAGTGAAAAAGTCATGCAGCACACGATTCGCATTGGATGCGCACAAGAGTTCTTTGACAGGCAAACCCATTTTTTTTGCATAATAACCCGCAAGGATGTTGCCAAAGTTTCCGGTCGGTACGACAAAATTGATATCTTCTCCCGCCGCAATTGCACCACGCTGTACCAATTGCCCGTACGCATAAAAGTAATAGACAATCTGAGGCACCAACCGGCCGATATTGATGGAGTTGGCCGAGGAGAGCACAATCCCCTTCTCCGCCAATTCCGCCGCATATGCCGCGTCTGTAAAAATTTGCTTCACACCCGTTTGCGTATCGTCAAAATTCCCGCGCACGCCGACAACACAGGTGTTTTCTCCCTCCTGCGTCACCATCTGCAAGCGCTGTACTTCCGACACACCACCCTCGGGGTAGAATACGATAATGCGCGTACCCGGCACGTCCGCAAATCCTGCGAGCGCCGCTTTGCCCGTGTCGCCGCTCGTCGCGGTCAGAATGCAAATTTCACTGTTTAGTCCAATCTTCTTCGCCGCAGTCATCATCAAATGCGGAAGGATAGACAGCGCCATATCCTTGAACGCCAGCGTCCGCCCGTGGAACAGCTCCAGGAAATACGCACCGCCTGCCTCAACCACCGGCGCAACCGACGGGTCATCAAAACCCTGCCCATACGCACCGCTGATACACGCACGGAGCTCATCCTCCGTGAAATCCGTCAGGAACAGTTTAAGTACCTCATATGCCAAATCTTGATACGACAGCTTCGCCATCGCGTCCATGGAAAGCGTGAACACCGGTATTGTCTCCGGCACATACAGTCCGCCGTCCGGTGCGATACCCTTGACAATGGCTTCGCTGGCCGTCACCCTCTGTGCATGTCCTCTTGTCGAAATATATTGCAAATCCATATTCATTTTTCATCACCCTTGATTTTTCTTTTTATGTACGTTGCGGATGGTTCTTTTCTTCCTTGGCGGACGTTTGTCCTGCTCAGGAGGACATCGTTTTTCTATTATCTCACCTTTTTGCGGTTTTAGCAAGCATTTTTTATCAAAGCCAATCAAATCCACGCGTTTTGCCAACTTCAACGCCTCCACGACGAGGGCACGATTCTGTGGTAGACGGTACTGTATGAGCGCACGCTGCATAGCTTTGCCGTGCGGATTTTTCTCGACAAACACTTTGTCACCCGTAAGCGGGTCAATCCCTGTGTGATACATACAGGAGGACGCTGTGCCTGGTGTAGGGTAGAAATCCTGTACCTGCTCCGGTGCAAGACGATTGGCGTGGAGGTACTCCGCCAATTCGACCGCCTCATAGAGATTGCTGCCGGGATGGCTGGACATAAGATATGGTACGAGGTACTGTTTTTTGCCGATCTTCTCGTTTTCCTTTTTGAACGCTTCGGCAAAGTCAACATATACGCGATGGTATGGCTTTCCCATGCGCTTCAAAACTTCCTTCGACACATGTTCCGGTGCGACCTTGAGCTGCCCGCTAACATGATGCTCGCACAATTCACGCAAGAACGTCCTATCCTTGTCCAGCATCAGATAATCAAACCGTATCCCCGATCGTACGAATACCTTTTTTACTTTCGGCAATGCGCGAAGCTTCCGTAAAATTGCGAGGAAATCGTTGTGCGTTACCTCCAAATTCTTACATGGCTCCGGCGCGAGGCACTTCTTGTTTGCGCAGACACCATGCTTGTCCTGCATGGCGCAGGAACCCTTTCGGAAATTCGCTGTCGGCCCGCCGACATCGTGGATATAGCCTTTGAAATCCGGCATCTGCGTAATCATTTCCGCTTCTCGCAAAATAGATTCATGGCTTCGCGCCGTCACCGCGCGGCCTTGATGGAATGACAATGCGCAGAAATTGCAACCGCCAAAACAGCCGCGCACGGACGTAACGCTGAACCGCACTTCCTCTATGGACGGCACCGGTTCTGTATACATCGGATGCGGTTTCCGTGCAAAATGCAAGCTGTACACCGCATCGAGCTCCGCCGTCGTCAGTGGCGCGGCGGGCGGATTCTGCACGAGGGTAATGCCGTCATACGACTCGGTCAAGGGCTTGCCCTTTAAGTAAACAGCATTCTCATATTGCACACGGTAGCTTTTAGCGTAAGCCGCTTTGTCCGATAAACATGCATTGTAGGACGGAAGAGCAATGGCATCCGATGGCACATCCCCGTCACACGGGGCATAGACGGTACCGTCCACATGGCGGATGTCGCCAACCGGCACACCTGTGGCAAGCAACGACGCAATTGCCAGCAACTGCCTTTCACCCATACCATACACGAGGATGTCTGACGCGGATTCAATCAGCACGGACGGGCGCACTTTGTCCGACCAATAATCATAATGCGCGAGCCGCCGCAAGCTTGCTTCCAGCCCACCCGCAATGATGGGCACGTCGCCATACGCTTCTCGAATACGCCGCCCGTAAACGGACAACGCACGATCCGGCCGCAGCCCCGCCTTTCCGCCTGGGGAATAGTAATCACGGTCACGCTTTTTTTTCGCGACACTGTAATGGTTCACCATGGAATCCACATTGCCGGATGTTATCAGGAACCCGCATTTCGGCTTACCAAACACCTTGAACGCTGCGGCTGTCCTCCAATTCGGCTGGGCGATAATACCTACCGTGTATCCCTGTGACCACAATAATTTCCCCAGCAATGCCGCGCCAAAAGATGGATGGTCAACATACGCGTCCCCTGTTACAAGTACAAAATCCGGCGGGCCGTCCAGTTCTGCTGCGGAAACAGGTAGGAAATCCGGCATTTCATGGAAAGGTTCTTCTAAGAAATTCTCGGCTTGATAATTTTCATTTTGGTAATCGCTCATATTCTACCCTTCAACCGTCCATTCTGAATTTTCACAAGACCCAAAGGGTATCCACCCGTACAAAAGGCATGCAAACCATTCTCCGCGTCCAACTCCATCGTCTCGCCGTTCAGGTACCGCGCCACTTCTTCGGAATCTGCTGGGAAATCGAGCAATCGTGTAAAGGCATTCATCGGCAATGACAATGCCAACGCCGAAGATGACTCAAAACGTTCCCGCTTGATAACGCCCAAAGGGAAACCACCGCGGAAAATACGCAATCCGTCAAGTGCAGGTAATCCCTCAGGCGGAATATACAATGTATCTTTATGTCGTGCAATTTTTCCCGTTGGCGGGCTCACAAGGTTTTCCCTTATAAACGAATCATACAGTGCAAGCACTTTCGCATCAGCATGTTCATTTTTCGCAACGCTTGGTGCGGCAGGAGCCACACCCACGCGTTCCAAGAGCGCAATGAAATGTCCTTCGCCTTTGTGTATATGCGGCCAAATCCTGGCAGCCTTGGCGAGTCTTTCGTCCGCCCAATCTGCCTGTGCACGGGAAATACCATGCGCTTCATGCTTGATTGTGACCATTTTGAAATCGTGATGCCTGTCCAAAAACGAAGCAATCTGCCGCTCATTCTCTTCTGGCGAGAAGGTACATGTGGAGTATGCCAATCTCCCTCCCTGGCGCAGCATCTTTGCCGCGTCCTCCAAAATTTCATATTGAATCGACGCCAGCCGCGTTGGTTTCGTTGCGTCCCAAGACAGCACCGCGTCCTTGTCCTTGCGGAACATACCCTCGCCGGAGCAAGGCGCATCCACAAGGATTTTATCAAACCATCCTGTGAAACGAAGCGCCAGCTTTGCCGCCGTCTCGTTCGTGACGAGGACGTTCCGTAAGCCCATCAGCTCAATATTTTTTAACAATGCAACCATACGCGAGGAGGTCGCGTCGTTCGAAACAAGCACGCCCGTATTCCCCATTGCCGCGGCAAGCTGCGTCGTCTTACCGCCCGGCGATGCGCATAAATCAAGCACCCTTTCGCCCGGTTGCGCATCCAGCAATGCCGCCGCGGACATTGCGCTTGGTTCTTGCAAATAAAAAAGCCCCGCCGCGTAGTACGGGCTTTTGGACAATCGTATGTCTTCCGCATCGTAGTAGAAGCCTTCCTTACACCATGGCACAGCTTGGAACGGGCAATCGAATAGGGTTTGGAAGGATTCTGTATTGATTTTCAATGTATTGACCCGCACACCATACAAGCGCGGCTGTTCCAAACTCGCTTCGTACGCATCATAATCTTCGCCGAGAAGCGGGCGTATTTTATTGACGAATTCCTCTGGTAATGTCATAACTTTCCTTTCTTTGCTCCTAATCAATCGGAATGTTCACATTTCGTTCATCAATAATAAATAGTTCATTTTCCGATGCGAGGCACATTAGCGCCAAGCGGCAACACCGCAAGCCGGAACTGTAAATAATCGCAGGAAACCAGATTGTACTTCACGCCGCGTATCCATTCGCACTCGCGCTCTATGCGCTTGGCAAATCCGCCCTCACCATGCAAATGCCCATATATGACCTGCCGTACAGGGAATTCCTCAAAAAGAGAAGTGAACCCGGACGGCGCAAGCACATCGTTCATCGGAGGAAAATGCATCACGGCGATAATGTCCGCTGCGCCGTCATACACGGCCGCTTCCAATGCGCGCCGCATACGAAGCACCTCGCGCCTGTACAATTTTTCATCTTGTTCCGTATATTGCAACGTGCCCGGGCATACCCAGCCGCGCGTACCACAGATATAAACGCCCTCTGCGCAGGTGAACCCGCTCTTCAGAAAGACCATGCGTTCATCAATCATATTCAACCGGCTCGTGCTTTGCCACCAATAATCGTGGTTCCCTGGGATGAGCACCTTCCGCCCTGGCAAGCCCCGCAAGAAGGATAAATCCGGCGCAAAATCATCTTCACGCATCGCCCATGAACTATCCCCCGCCAATATCACCGTATCCTCGTCCTGAACCATCTGCCGCCAATTGGCTTCAATGCGCTGATGGTGGCCGGCCCATTCCATACCGAACCGATCCATAGGCTTGTCAAGCGCGAGACCCAGATGCAAATCGCCAATCGCGTATATCATCCCATTGTCCTCAATCGTTTTTCATCCGATACGATTCCGCCATAACGCGAACGCGGCGATTCAGCTCAATCAACTGTTCGTCGTCACTCTCGCTGTCGTACAACCCCATGAACTCCGTATTTACACGTTCCGCATCGTCAAATGGCGCGACACGGTACAGGAGCTGTATGTTTGTGATAAGTTCGTTCACAACATTTTCTCGGTTCAATACTTCCCGCTCCGCCCGTATAATGTCCTGCCGGATTTCACTGATTTCCTGATCCAGCAAAAACGCCGCATCCGCGCTTCGAACGAGCCGCTTCTTGATTTCTTCCGGCATCATGCCCTCGTACTTGTAACGGAGCGAATGCTCAATGACCGCCCAAAAATTCATCGCCATCGTACGGATTTGTAACTCACAAAGCACAAAGGTCTTTCCCAAAGCTGTAACGACAGGATAACGGATAATCAAATGATAGCTGCGGTAGCCGCTCTCCTTCATGCTGGAGACATAATCCCGTTCCTTCAAGATTTCCATATCGAGCCCGTCTCGTTCTTCCAGCAACCGTACCACACGCGTAATGTCTTCAACAAAGCGGCAGATAATGCGGATACCGGCAATGTCTTCTATCTTTTCTTCAATATCTTGGAGAGGGATATCCTTACGCTTCGCCTTTTCCAAGATACTCGCCACATGCTTCACGCGGCCCTCCACGGATTCGATGGGCGAGGACAAGCCAAGCGTTTCAAACCCATCTCGCAAGCAGCGGAACTTCACCGTGAGCTCATGCACGGCCTGTTCATATGGCAGAAGCATTTCTTCCCAGTTGATTTCGCTCATTGGTACCTCCCAAAGAAATTTCACTCCACTCGTATTTATTATAGCATATTCATTCACCAGTTTCAACCAGCCGAAGGAAAATGTACGGGTTCACTTTTGTCAGCGTGGAAAACACGGGTGTCTCCATACTGACGACCACTGTCAACCGTACAGGCATCAGCGCGTTTGTTCCCTCTGTACCGGTATCACCCATATAACCCAACATGGCACCCGCCGCAACAGTTGTACCCACTGCGATATCCGCGCTTAAATACGCCAGATGCATGTAACGATATGTCGTACCGTTTGGCGAACGGACAAGGACATACCACCCGTCCGTACCGCTTCGCCCTGTTTCGATAACCTCCCCGCGCGCCATCGTGACCACACGGAGCCGCCCCGCTGTCCTTTCCCTGTCATAAATGTCTATCCCCGTGTACAACCCGTTTTTGACAGTAGCACCGTAGCTGTCCCCGTACATATACCCATCACCCTGTACCGGGAAGCAAACGATTTCGTCCAGCATTACGCGAAACCAGGCAGCATAGTTCGTAACCGTCTTCGTGCCAAGTCGTTTGCGAAGGCTATTAAATCCCTTTATATATCTCGTTTGTAAAGCGCTGATTTGCACCGGTGCTACGGCTTGCCGAAAGAAACCATTGTCCAGCATATATACTGCCAGTACCTCTGCAAAATCCAGTGATTCCGATTTTGCAAGCGCCGCCAGCGTCACCACAACACCCGCAGGTGCGCGCAAGGCAGCCGCATCGGCCGGATTGATATTGACGCCGCGCCGCATCGACATGTTCCATATAAGGAGAATCAGTATGAGTAGAAGCCCCACGGCCGCCACACTCTGCAAGCTCTCGCGAAACCGTCGTGAGAACCATCCGCGCCATCGTATTGTTCGCCACATGAAAAAGCCCCTTTGCACGCATTTTTAGTAATGTATGCAAAAGAGCCCGCGATTATAGCTTATTTTACAACCACTGTACGAACGCCGTTTTGTCTGCGGAGTTATACCCTGCGCGGCGATAAAAATTCATCGTACTATCCTGCTTCGTGCCGGTCGTGAGAGAAATTTTATAACAATGGCTTTGCCGCGCAAGGTTCCTCGCTGCGTCAAGCACTGCCGTTGCATACCCGCTCCCACGGAAATCAGGGTGCGTCACCACATTTTCCACAATGGCGTATGGCCGCTGGTTATGCGTCAGGTTTTTCACGATAACGACAACACAAGTGGATACGGCACGCCCGTCCAGTATGCCAAGGAGAACCGTTTGCATAGGGTTCGCTAATATTTCAGCCCATAACTCACGGATTTCACTCGTGATTTCCGTCACAGGGTTGTCCCCTAGATGCGAATGAAGCTCCAGCATTTGCGGCAAATGTTCTATCTGCGCCGGGATAATTTGGAAATTAGCCATATGAGTGCCTTCGCCCCCTTCCATCACTGCATACCGCAACCTATTCCTTCTCTTCCCGTACGGGCAAAAGCTTCTTCAACAATTCAATGGATGCCCAAAGCAATCCAAGTACCAGAAACACGCCTGCGAGCCCCATACCCATCAGCAATAAACCTGCTTGCATCACATTACTCATTCAAAAGTCCTCCCCTCTACAGCGCGAACCGCGCAATCAACACCGGCACAAGCGTCAGAATCATACCGCCCGCGATAACGCTGCCAAGCTGGCCTGACACATTCGCACTGATGGACTGCATGAGCACGAAATTCGTCGGGTCCTCTTCTTTCGCCATTTTCTGGACAATTCGCGCCGCCATCGGGAACGCGGATATACCTGCCGCACCGACCATTGGGTTGATTTTTTCCTTCGTAATCACGTTCAGCAGTTTCGCAAAGAGCACACCGCCCGCCGTGTCAAAAATGAATGCGAACAAGCCGAGACACATGATAATCATCGTATCAATGGCAACAAATTCGTTCGCCTTCATCGTCGCACCAATTGTGATGCCAAGGAGCAGGGTCACGAGGTTCGCCAACTCGTTCTGTGCCGTTTTGGACAACTTCTCCAGCACGCCGCACTCACGGATGAGGTTGCCGAACATGAGCGAGCCCACGAGCGACGCGCTCTCCGGCGCGAGGATACCCGCGATAATCGTAACCACAATCGGGAACAATATCAGCGCAGGGCGGGAAATTTTCTTTTCCGTATACGCCATACGGATGAGGCGTTCCTTTTTCGTCGTCAGTGCCTTGATAACCGGCGGTTGGATAATCGGCACCAGCGCCATATACGAATATGCCGCAACTGTGATGGGGCCGATAAACTTCTGCGCAAACTTCTGCGCCACAAAGATAGACGTCGGGCCATCCGCTGCGCCGATGATACCGATGGCGGCTGCCTCCTCCAAGGTTACGGAGAACACGCTGTCCGGCAGGACTTGTCCAAGGAACAGCGCCGCTAAAATGGTGAAAAAGATACCAAACTGCGCCGCCGCCCCAAAGAGCAGCATTTTCGGCGACTTCAACAATTGACTGAAATCAATCATCGCACCGACGGCGATGAAAATGAGAATCGGGAACAACTCCGATAAAATACCAATGTCGTATAAAATTTTTAAGAAGCCAGTATGCCCGTCGTGCTCCCACACGGTCATGAGCGGCAGGTTCACCAAAATCGCACCAAAGCCAATCGGAAGCAGCAGCATCGGTTCGTAGTCCTTTTTGATGGCGAGGTAAATCAACACGAAGCCAATGATGTACATGACACCCATTTTCCATGTGATTTCCGTTGCACCGTAAAAAATCTGTTGCAGCATTTCAGCCATTCCAGCGTCCTCCTTGGGGGATTCCTATTTGTGAAGTAAATATATTTCTGTAAAACAAACACACTTATTCTACCATTTTTTAGCAATTTGTCAAGCTNTTGAAATGCCAAACACACCGGGTTCACTTTCACAACATCCGCCACCCGTATGGCAAGCCCGCGCTGAAATTTTTCAGTCTATTTGTTCTTCTGGCTTGGGAGCGTAATTCTCCAATATTTTAAGGATATCCGTCTTGTATATATTCCCACCCTGAACATCACCGTTCGGAACAACACAAATCGCTTTAACATCATGCGGATTATCGCTATACGGGCTAATATGCGGAACGCCTAAATCAAAATATTCGCTGAGATATTTTAAGGCGTTGCCACTGGGGAATATAACATTGCCTTTGGACGAAGGAATGCCGATTGCACTAAATTGCGCTAATATTTCGCGGGTTCTGTTATTATAAGGGTTATCTGCATCCGCACCGACCAACCACGCCGGATGAACGCGGAATTTCGGTATGCCAAGGGAATAAATCGCTCTTGCGAACTTCATGACAGGTTCAAGTGGGATGGTTTCCTGATGAAAGGCATCCACGGACAGCATGATGTCGTTCACGCCGCTTTCGGCAAGAGAATTGGCAACATGTTCTATCTTTGCCGCATCGCGGCTGAAAAAGCCGTTGGTAATAAGCTGCCGCTCGGCGATACCGGCATCACGCGCCGCTGTATGGATTTTACAGACTTCATCAGGATATAGAAGCGGCTCTCCGCCAAAAGTCATCAATGAATTTATAGCATAACTGCTCGCTACCTTGCGAACTAAATCGGCGGCAATATCGCCGTCAATATGCTCTCCTGTAGAGCTGTGTTCGCCCTCCGAGCAGTGCTTGCATCGTCCTTTACAGGCGAAGGTGAGCACAAACTCTATTCTGCTTAGATTTTGCAGATAATGGTTCATCTTGTTTCCCCCCCCTTATTTTATTTGATTATCACAAATCCGCTTCCACGACCTACAGCACCCGTATGTCAAGCCCACGCTAAAAAGCAACGGACTCGTCAGCTCTGAAAATGCTTATACTGTTTATGCTTGAAGCCCGCGTCCACGCACTACGCCACCCCGTATGTCAAGCACAAGACATAAAATAATCTAACTATGTATCAATCAATAAGTTTCCTCAAGTTGTCAATTCTTTCAGGGTTTTCGCTTGAAGCCCATTCTTGAAGCATCGAACAAGGGAAGTCAGTACATAATCCACAGTGTACTAAATTCTTTGAAATACAACATTTGTAAAGGTCACACTCGCCCCAGAATATTTTACCCTCATTAGCACGGCAACCTTTACAACCATTTTCTTCTTTGTGCTTACAACTGTCACAGTCAATACCGCAAATTGAAATATTACTCACAACTAATTACCTCCAAAACATATTTTATTTTCGCTTCCACGCACTCCGCCATACTTGCACTTCCACTGCAAGATTGTTATCGTACATCACCCGTCAGCACTACTATTTCGCCAGTTTATCCAACCATGCGATTACCGCCTCCGGGCAGACCTCATGCTCCCCATGGAACACGGCCTGCTCCACCACGTCACCCGCACCGAAGCGGGTATATCGTGCCTTCACCTCTTCGCAGCAAGCCGTTGCCGCGTCCACCGGGAAGATTTCATCCAAATCGCCGGAAGTCAGGAGCATCGGCGTGGGTGCGGACAGCGCCAGAATCTCCGGCTCCTCCCCAATGGTAAGCAGGCCGGGAATGAAGTTGCATATACAATGGTGCATCGCGAGGACGCTCTCTTTGAACGAATTCGCATACCCCATCACGCAGGTACCGTCTAACCCACGGGACAGCGCGGAAGTCATCGTCGTCACCTGCCCGCCGCCGGAGATGCCGCCGAGGAAGATTTGCTTCGCCAGCGTTTTCGCATACGCGATGCTCATCAACGTCTGGTGGACGCGTACGCCCAGCAACGTCAGCCCGCATTCTTGCAAGAAAGTCATATCCGCGTAGCAATTTGTACCATATTCATACTCCGTTTTGAATTCACTCTTCAACATNGGGCCGAAGGCCATAAATTCCGACATCACGACGGTGTATCCCGCTTTCGCTGCGCGGATGGGAAAACGCTTGTGGTAAAACTCCGTCACAAGCGCCTCGTCTGGGACAGTATACTCTTCTGCGCCGTTACCGTGTCCACAGCAGAAAACCATCGCCGCGTCCGCTTTCGGCACATCGGGTATGTAGACATAAAACGGCGCCACAAGTCCGGGCAACGTTTCCGCCGTGCCGCGCACCAATGTATAGCCGTCGTATTTTTCTTCCTTCACCTTCTGTATCATATCGTTGTGGAATTCTTGGTGCGACGGAAACATTTCATACAATTTATCCAACGCAAGCGCTTGAAACAACGCTTGCCGCTTTTCATTTTGCAAAGGCTCCAGCCGCTCAGTCGTACAAGTCAGAAGCGATTCATGCGCCGTTGCCTTATCATATACCTTCCACAAAAACCCGTCCGTTTCAAAAGCCTTCTCCATATGTTCCTCCTATAATTTCAAGCTCTTTGGCTTTTCATTACATATTTATTTCCCGGACACACTCAGCCCGCGGACGAGCACGCTCGGCGTACCAATTCCGCTGCCCGGCAGCCCCCAGCGGAAATCCCCGCCGACCGCTTCAATCTCTTTCAATAATGTAAAAAAGCTTCCCGCCACAGTGATTTGCTCCACAGGCGCGGTGATTTTCCCATTTTCCACCACAAACCCGCGTGACGAAAGGGAAAAATCGCCCGATACTTCATTTGTTCCCGCGTGCAGGCCTTCAAACTCCGTGATGAACAGGCCATTCCCAAGCTTCATAAGCATGTCGTCACGCGTCGCTTCTGTCGGAACAATGTACAGGTTCGTCGGTTGAATCCCCACCGATGCGCGGAAGGAAGCCTTGAACCCGTTGCCTGTAGACGCAACGCCGTCCTTTGCTGCGGTTTTACGGTTATGTAAAAATGATTTTAACACGCCGTTTTCCACAAGCGCCTTGTTTTTCGCGGCGACGCCCTCTGAATCAAAGGGCACGCTACCGGGCGCATCGGGCAAAAGCGCATCATCACGAATACTGACGGTTTCGCTGGCAATCGCTGTACCCATCTTTCCCGCCAAGAGCGAAAAGCCTTTCTGCACACTCTCCGCGTTGAAAACGCCGGCAAATGCCTCAAACAAATCCATCATCGCGTCACGGCCGAGGAGCACATCATAGCTACCGGAAGCAACCGGCGCCGCGCCCAACTTTGATACAGCCTCGGCAACGGCTTCCTGCGCCATGACAGAAGCGTCAATCACATCCCACTTCGAACCGCCGCGGTATGCGAAGCCCGTTTTCACATCTTCTCCGTCCTCCAGCTTCGGCTGGAGATATCCATATACATAGTTATCCTTGTGGCTTGCACGAAGACCCTTGCTGTTCGCGATAAAAACCTCGCCCGCGCCGCGTCCAAGCAGGCAGTAGCTTAGACCTGTCACGCGCACATCCGCCGCAAACGCCTCTGTCTCAAAAGCAATCGCCGTCTTTGCCAGTTCGTACGACGGCACCGCCGCCAGTGCTTGGTTATATCCTTTGATAACGGGATAACTTTCTTCACCCTCATAAAGCGTCTCTGCATCCTCGGATTCGATAATGAGCGCGTTCTGCTTCGCGTTTTCAATCAAAAACGGAATAGCGGCCTCATCAATCCGCTCAGATGAGGCATACCCCATCTTACCCTGGTACACGCCGCGGAACGATAATCCGTCCGACCCGGCGCTTTTATATTCCGCAATCTCACCGCCGAACACACGGTATGTGTCCGTCACGCCGGCGGCGTAATATATTTCGTATTCCGTAAAACCTGCCGCTTTCGCCGATTGGAAAAGCTTGGCCTGTATCACTGTCATATCGATACTCATGCGTTATCCCTCCCGCCGACTGTCATTTCCTGCACCCGGATGAGGGGTTGTCCCACATTGGTCGGCACGGAGCCGCTGATGGAGCCGCACATACCTTGCGCCGAATCAAGATTGTCCGCCACGCGATCAATTTGCATAAGCACTTCCGCACCTTTGCCAATCAATGTTGCGCCGCGCACCGGCTCGGCAATCTTGCCGTTGCGGATGAGATACCCCTCATCTACAGCGAAGTTGAAATCACCCGTCGTCGGCTGGACAGACCCGCCACCCATTTTCTTGGCGTACAGCGCAACCTCCGTATCGGCGATGATGTCCGCCGCTTTTTCCGTACCCGGGCAGATAAACGTATTCGTCATACGCGAGGTGGGCGCATACCGGTAGCTTTCCCGGCGAGATGAACCTGTGGATGCCGCGTTCATACGTAAACCGTTCAGCCGGTCAACCAGATATCCCTTGAGAATCCCGTTTTCGATAAGCAAATTGTTCCGCGAGGGTGTACCTTCATCGTCAAAATGGATGGAACCCCACGCGTTCGGGATGGTGCCGTCGTCCCGCGCGGAAACCACCGGATTTGCAATTTGCATACCCATCTTCCCGGCAAAGACGCTAGCATTCTTCGCAATCGCCGTCGCCTCCAGCGAATGACCGCAGGCCTCGTGGAAAATAACACCGCCGAAGCCATTGTCGATAATGACCGGCATCCGGCCGCTTGGGCAGGGTTTTGCCAACAGCATTGTCAGCGCACGTTCTGCCGCTTCCTTGCCGAGCGATGGAAAATCAAAAGTATCGTAAAATTCAAAACCCATATATGCACCCGGAGATTCACTGCCCGTCTGCTTCTCACTTTCCGACGATGCCGTCGCTTGTACAGAGGAACGAGTGCGCACGCGTGTGTCCTCCGCCCAAAGCCCGTCTGAATTCGCGATGAGCACCTGCTGCACCACATCGGCGTACGAGCAATTTGTCTGCGTAATACGTGCATCATAACCAGTCGCCGCGCTTGCCGCGCCTTTCAGCATATCCACAATTTGTTTTTTATGTACCGGGGCGAACATTACCCGGATAAGATGCTGCTTGTCGTAGTTCATACTCGTAAACGGCACAGGTGTTACAATAGCTGTTTTCCCGATGACCGCCGCCGCGTTTGCCGCGACCTTTACCAAGTTCTCACGGGACGCGTCATTTGTGTATGCGTACACGCATGTCAATCCATTGAATATGCGGATGCCCACGCCGAAATCAATACCGGCCTGCGCTTTTTCTACAATACCGTTTTGCAACAATATGGAGTTACGCTCTGTGTTCTCTGCGAAGACCTCCGCGAACGTGCCGCCTGTCGAAAGCGCCGCGTCCAGCGTCGCCGCGACCGTTTGTTTATCTAGCATATGTCAACCTCCTTAAAGTCAAGTGAAAACTTCCCAGGATGCTGCCCGAACCCCGTAAGCTTAGTTTACTTTTAACGCGATACATCGCGCTGCTGAAAAGGGGCAAGGGAATTGGCTCCCTTGCGCGGGGTAACGGAGGCGCGCACCCCCACGGTCTTATCTTTACAAATTGCAAAACTCGTCAATCTTGGATTCTACTTGTTTCAAAGACTGCTGCCAGAACGCGGACGTGCGGACGTTAATCCCGGCAAGGTCGCCAATGGCCTCCATCGTATTCGTACCCGTCGCAGCAAGCAGCGTTTCATACCTCTCACCAAACGTCGCGCCCACACGCTCATATTCCGCGTAAAGCCCCTTGGAGAAGAGCATACCATAAGCATACGGGAAGTTGTAGAAATTGAGCCCGGCGGAATAATAATGCGGTTTGCACAACCACATATACGGGTGCAATACATTTTCATCCAACCCGTCGCCATACGCTTCCTTTTGCGCAGCAAGCATAAGTGCATTGATTTCGTCCACCGCAAGCGGCCCGTCCGCCCGTGCGGCAAAGAAATTCGTCTCAAACACATAGCGGCTGTAGATGTCCACCACCACTTGTGTCATTTCTGTAATATCATTGTCCAAAAGCACAACTTTTTCCACATCGCTTGCCGTTTTCATAGCTGCATTCGCAATAATTGTCTCACAGAATGTGGAGGCCGTTTCCGCAATGGGCATACTATAATCGCTGTTCAACGGCGCTTGATTTTTTAAGCATTCGCCGTGGAACCCATGCCCAAGCTCATGCGCCAAAGTGCTCACATCGCCAAAGGAACCGGAGAAGTTCGCCATAAACCGGCTTTCGCCAATCGCGTGCAAGTTGTCACAAAACGCGCCACCACGCTTACCCTCCCGCGGCTCCGCATCAATCCACGCCTCGTCAAATGCGCGCTTCGCAAAATCGCCCAAACGCCGGGAAAAGCTCGTGAACTGCTTCACGACAAAATCCGCCGCTTCTTCGTAAGTAAAGCGCATGTCTGCTTCACCCACCGGCGCGAATAAATCGTAAAACGGCAAGCTTCCTTCATGCCCAAGCATGGCGGCTTTCTTTTTATAAAACCGTCTCAGAGACGGCAGGAACTCTTGAATTGCCGCCATCATCGCGTCAAGGGTTTGCTTCTCCATCCGCGATGAAACAAGCGTCATATGCAAGGGCGATTCATAACCGCGCATTTTGACCTGTGTCAGCGCTTCGCCCTTCACGGCATTTAACGCCGCCGCGACGGCCTTGTCCACATTCGGATACGCTGCAAGCTCCGCTTCATACGCGTTTTTCCGTATTGATGCATCGTTGTCATATGCCATGTTCCGCACAACGGAAAGCGGCTCGCGCACGACCTCGCCCTTTACCTCCACATCAATCATCAGTGTGCTTGTCAACACATCGCGCATGTTTTCCCACGCGTCACTGCCTGTGATGGTCAACCGTGCGATGGCATCCTCCACATCGTCTGCCAGTTGGAATTGATATTTTTGCTTCATCTCGCGCAAGATAAACGCATGTTCCGTCAAAAGCGGTGACGATGCGATGGCATCATCCAAATCCTCCGCACGGCCGATGAAGCTTGTAAGCTGTGCGGACGGCTTCGCAATCCCCGCATACAGCGCGAAGAGTACGTCGCATTGCTTCATGGCAGTGGTGTTGTTTGCATCCACGCTCATCGTCAACTGCACATAATGAATCAACAGCGTCAGCTTTGCAAATTCATTTGCTTTTGTTATAAAAGTTGTGAGCTTCTCAGCGGTGCCGCCCGATTGTTGCAAATTTTCATCCGCCCATGTGTTGAATTCCGCAACAGCCTCTTTGAACCGAGCGAAATCTCGCACATATTCCGGCGAATCAAAACCCGTGTATAACGCATCCAAATTCCAACGTGTCTGCATGATTTCCGCCCTTTCGCAAAAAAACATAATATAGTTTAATTTTACCATACTTCACACGATTATACAACAAATTTATCATTGCGGGCACTTGCAATGCGCCAATACAAGAAAGCGGCAAGCACCTTCTTACAAGGCACCTGCCGCTTTATATATTATGAATTGTAATGATGCTTCGATGTTACAGCTTGCCTTCTTGGCTCTTGGGATGACCCGGCCACAGCGGGCCGACGGTCACGACGCCCTCGTGATACGGGCGCTCATACGCCGTGACGTTTATACTACCCACACGATAGAAGCCATCGCCGCAAGCAAGCTCCTTACGGAGCGCAAGCTTAACCGGACGGCCCGGGAACACGAACTTCTCACATTCCGGCCATGTGTATCCCTCCGGCAAGGGCGTATCATAATCCATTTCTTCAAACAGGCCGATGCACGCATCGTACTCGCCAGGGGGCAAATCTTTACGCGGACGAATGGAATACATGTCCTCCGTCGGCTCAATGGGCAGCCATGTACGGCAGTCCGCCTCGCGGAGGTTGATGAGATCACTTTCGCCCGTCTGCGGGTTTACAAGCTTGAGATAGAGTTTATAACGCGTATAGGCCGGAGCAGAACCGCGGTTCTCCCAAACTGCGCCCATAGCAAGGCGCTGACCCGCACCGATGGTTTCCGGCAGGTACACTGTCTGCAAGAAATACCAGTACCCAATCAGGTTGCCGTACACCTCGGCGAAATGCGCGTTATCCCCAAGCCATTTCCGTGCATAGCCATGGAAGCCCGCAAACGTCGGATGTATCTCATGCGCGGCGGCAATCATGCGGTAACCGTTGTCCCAGTTCGGCGACGCGGGTGTGTAAGTGTAGTGGCAAAATTCCAAATCAATTGGTTTTGTACGCCAATACGGCTCAAACAACCAAGGTGTATGGTTGGAGGACAGGCCGTAACGGTCGGAATAGAAGCCGACGCAGCCGCTGTCGATACGGTTGCCCAAGCCCTCAGCCACCATGTAGTTCTGGATTTCTTCTTCTGTGCCGTCATATGTACGGCGGAGGCAGACCATGTCGTAGTTACCCAAAACCGTCGTTTTCTTGAACGCGCGGGTATGGATGTCAACGTGCTCTTTCATGACCTCAATCGGCCACGCACGGTCGCTGGAGCCTTCCGTGTGGCATTCGCCCCATTCTCCAAAGGAGCCGATGTCCACGAATTCCAAGAACGGCGCGCCGTCATACCGCGCGGCAAGCGCCTGCATGAAGTTTTCCAGCTTCTCCAAGAAAATCGGGTCGCCATAATCCGGCTCAAAGCTCTCCGAGCCGTACATTGTCGTGTACTCGCCCTTCGCGCCCGCTTTTTCAAACACCCATTTCGGTGTAGCAAACGCTTGATCCGAACCCGTTTCCTTACAGGACACGCGGAACGTCACCTTGCGGCCCTTCGCCCACCAGCGACGGATAACCTCGTCCAGCATTTCCCAGTTGAACCGGCCTTCCTCCGGCTCAAGATAGCACCAACCGAGGCGCAAGTATACGTGATTAAAACACGGGAAATCCTCCAGGTAATCCTCCGGGTTCTCTGCATCAAAATACTTCGTGATGCCATTGTCGTAATAATGCAGGTACCAGCCCTTATGCGGGTTGTCCAGCGGCGTTTTGTTATCCCAAAAACCCCAAAGCGCCGTGCGCTTCCAATAGTCCTTTTGCATCATGCCTGTCATCCCTTCCTTCCATATATGTAACCGCTGAACAAAGTATCTGAAATTGCTGGGAGTGTGCGTAAGCACCGACAAAAGCACTAAAACTAAGCACTATATCGGTTTATTCACACACCGCAATTTTGTTATGACTTAATCCGCGGTTACTTATCGTTAATTGTTTCTCTTCTCCATTGTAGCAACCCACGCACACAGTGTCAATGCTTTCATAAAAACATATAAAAAAGGAATACTGATTGACAAGGAAACGCGTACATGGTTGACTTTTCAATATTTTTCATGCTCCTGCGGCTAGCGATGATGTTCGTGCAAGAACGCATACAAATCCATTTCGGCTTGCAAACACACCCTGCGCTTGTGGGCGCAGTTCTCGCGTTGACAGGCAGCGACCTTTTTGTACTGTCACGCTTCTGCGCACATACGCCGAGCAACAACAGTCTTTGCAACACGCGCCAACGTCTCACTTGGGGCAGTTATACATTGCTCGGCATATGCGGGCTGTACACATTGTACCATGCAAGCTTTCTGATTTTCCGCGGCGCGATGGCGTTTATCTTTCTTTGTATGGAGCTGCTAAGCGTAGTGTTCTGGTTCTACGACCCGTTCATCTACATCTTTTCGCGCCTTCTCTGCCGGAAGCATACAATACCCTGCTCCTCCACGCCGAATAAGCTCAACCGATTTGCCATTATCGGCTGTGCGCACAACGAAGAGCAAGTGATAGGCGAACTTGTGAAATCCCTGTACGCTGCTTCCTATCCGAAGAATAAATATGACGTGTACGTCATTTGCGACAACTGTGCAGACAACACCGCCGACGCCATACGCAAAGCGGGTGCCATCGCCATGGAGCGGCATGACCCCGAACACCGCGGCAAGGGTTTTGGCTTACGCTGGATGTTTGATATCCTGACAGCGCAGCATGAACAAGGCAATGTCTATGACGCGTATATCATCTTGGATGCAGACAATCTTGTGAACGACGAGTTCTTCTACGCCATCAATGACAAGTTGAACGAGGGACATGAAATTATGCAAACCTACCTCGGGTGCAAGAATCCAAAAGACACATGGGTATCGGGCAGCTATTCGTTCTGCTACTGGGTATCGAACACGATATACCAGCACTCCCACGCCCGCGCGAAATTGAGCGCACAGATGAGTGGTACAGGCATGGTACTCCGCCCGAGTGTGCTGCGGAATATCGGTTGGGACACGGATTCCCTGACGGAGGACTTGGTATTGACGGCGCGGTATGTCCTTGGAAAGCGGCGGCCCTGCGGCTGGGTTCACGGTGCGCGGCTGTATGATGAAAAACCACTCAAAATCATGCCCTCTGTCAGGCAAAGAACACGATGGATGCAAGGGTACATGGCGGCGATGTTCAAGTTTGCGCCGCGGCTTGTATGGTCGGGTATCCGCCACCGGAGCTGGATACAGATAGATGTGGCATTCTATCACACGCTCGCAACGCTGTAACGCCTCTATACAGGGAGGTGGCTGGCGATGTCGCAACCATCTGACATCCTTGGCGCGGTCGGAACTTTACTGGACAATGTGGCTGCGTGGTTCTTCTGCGCGGTGATGTCTATATACATCCTACCGGTAGTGTTTGACCGTATTACCTTTTACATTCCGAAACGCATACAGCTTTCGCTACGCAAAGAGGTATATGCCATCAGCGCCGTATGCAGCGCGTTGGACGTCTTTCTTTGGCTGGGCATCGTCTGCGCGGCCTATGGCGGTCTGTTTGTGTTTCGGCGCCCGCTGTTTGTGCTGACGACAACCTCCGTCACCGCAAAGACAGCATGGATTATCGCTGCGCTGTATCTTTTGTTTCGTATCGTCCGTTTTGACACCGCAGTTAAACCCGGCTTTTATCACGTGGCATATATGCGTCATATCCGGCCTGAGGCCTTGCAGGCATACCAGCTTTTTATCGAAGAGCTGGACGCAATGCGGCTCGCGGAGGTGGATGCACTGCTTCTGACAGAGCTACCGTACATGCACCGTCAAGCGGCGCTTCGCAAACGAAAAGAGCTAATCATGAATTGATTCTTGCATCCGCTCTGGTTATGGTGTACAATGGTATGCGAATCATGGGTGATGAAAGCAGGAACGGAGGCAAGCGTATGATGGAGACATTTGAGCAACTTGTAGGCACAACTACTGCGTCCGCGCTTCGCACACGCGGCATTATATCACCCACCCCCGTACAAGCTTCGGTGATTCCCGTGCTTGCGGAGAATGCGCACGATGTCATTGTATCGGCGGAGACGGGTTCCGGAAAGACCTTGGCGTATTTGCTTCCGATTCTACAGCGACTCAACCCTGAAATCCGTGCGGCACAGGCAGTCGTGCTCGCGCCGACGCATGAGCTTGCCGTGCAGGTGCACCGCGTGGCAGCAGAACTTCTCGCTGCTATAAATCACCCGTGTACGGCGGCGCTCTTAATTGGCGGTGTGAGCCACCCGCGTCAGCTTGAGGTATTAAAGACAAAACCGGCGCTGCTTGTAGGCTCTATCGGGCGTTTCAATGAACTAGCGGAAATGCGGAAGCTCAAACTCCACGAGGTCAAGCTCATCGTTCTGGACGAAGCGGACAGGCTCCTCGACGGGGACAACACTGCATCTGCCTTTGCTTTTATCAAACGAACCATGGCAGACAGGCGCTTGGCATTGTTTTCTGCATCGATTTTGCCTCGGACGGAGGAAACCGTTAAAAACCTTCTCCGCGACCCGGTGGCAATTCGGATGCAAACCAAAGCGGAACCGCCGCAGTCCGTGCGTCATATTGCCGTTGATTCACTCCAACGTGAAAAAGCCGCAACGCTTCGGAAGCTTTTCCATGCGGAAAAAATCAAAAAAGGCATCGTGTTTGTCAACAACCCGTACCATGTCGTCACAGCTTCGGAGAGGCTCCGCGCTCACGGCATACCTTGTGCGGCGTTATACGGCGAAGCGAATTCAAACGAACGGCGGCAAGCGCTAGACGCACTCCGCGAGGGACGAATCCCGCTCCTTGTCGCGTCGGACATGGCGGCGCGTGGATTGGACATCCAAGGGCTGTCACACATCATCAACCTCGACCTGCCGGAACGTCCGGAGGCATATCTCCACCGTGCCGGGCGCACAGGGCGCATGGGTGCGGACGGTACAGTCGTCTCGTTTGTGACCGCACGTGAGAAGGACATACTGGCGCAATACGCACGGCGGTTCCACTTCACCGTTGCGGAATGCATCCTTACGGAGGGTACATTGACATCAGCCGACGCACATTCCATCAAACAAGCAAAACCAAATACAAACCCGGTCAACCGGGCAAAAGGAGAAAAACAATATGAGCGAAGAAAAAAAGCATGATTGCGGCTGCGATTGCGGTCACGACCACGAACATGACCACGACGGCTGTGATTGCAGCTGCGGCGAAACGGTCACGCTGACAATGGAAAACGGGGAAGAAATCGTATGCAATATCCTCGGCGTATTTGATGCGGAAGACAAATCATACGTGGCGTTGTTGCAAATCGACAGCGAAGAGGTTGTGCTTCTCCGCCACATCGAGGGTGTAGACGGTTCGATGCTTGAGCCGATCGAAGACGATGATGAGTATGAAAAGGTTGCCGCCGTGTTCGAAGAAATATTTGTAGACGAAGAAGAGGAAGAAGAATAGAAAGAACCCCAGCGTTATAGCGCTGGGGTTCTTTCTATTAACGGAACCAATCGTCCGCTTCGCGAAACAGGAGAGAAAACACTTCCGCTTCATCCTTGTTTACCGCATTCGCCCAAGCAGGCGTGAAAGTGCCATCCTCGTTGATGCTTAATACAGTGAAAACGTGACATTCCTCATTTCGGTATCCAAGCGCTAGTGAAATTTGCAACAAAATCTCTTCACAACCATCATTGTCAATGTCCCGCGCGTCGCAGAACGCCATCCGTCCCTCATATGCCCAGCCCGCAAGCGCGTGCGCCGGACGGCTATCTTCACCGGGCGTGACAAACAATGTATCTTGCACGCCAAAATCGTCGCTCCGTACGCGGTAGGTCGAAATAAATTGTAGCTGGTTGTTTTCCGATTCTTCACCCAGTAAGCTTGCAAAACGCGCCGTCAGCGTATCCACCTGCGCATTGATTGGCAGCGCCATCTCCGCCTCTGTTGGCTCATATGTGAATACCTCACGTTCCTGCGTCGCATCATCCGCAACAAGGTCAACCGTCGCCGCTTCAACCCGCGCGATGTCCACATCAAGTGCTAGTATATTCATATCTTGCACAAGGATAAGAGCACCCTCTTCTTTCCGCAAGAGCAAACACGCGGGCGTCTCACTGTGCATTCCGTTTACGATATGGTAATAAAAAAACCAATAATTTCCGCCGTCATGCCCGATGATTTGTGTGCAAACAGGTTGCGTAAAATTACGAGTTCCGTTCGAGTCACCGTCAACAAACCAAGCATACGCCGCTGCGCCCGTCCATTCATACGCCGTACCGTCCAGCGTTTCCAGCCGTAATACGCTCAATGGATTTCCGGTGATGTCTGTTGAAAGCGGCTCAACCGTCAATACCAGACCATCGAATACAAATCGCGGATGAAGCTTGTCATCTAGTTCATCCACATCCGGTGCGACCGTCACCGGCATCGTCCACGGTGTCTCGGTCTGCGCCGGTGGAAGCAGGCCAGAAGCGCGCGGCACCACTGTACACGCACTGAGCAGGCACATGGCCGTAAGCAGACAGGTAATTATCCGATAATTTTTCATATTTGCGTGCCTATAGTATTACCGTATACTCGTGTATACCCGCCTCAACATCCATCATGTTCCCGTCAGGCAGCACGATACGCGTCGGCACAGGCGTATCCGCACGGAGGTTAAAACGTCCGCCTTCCACAGCCCAAGCTACCGAAACCGCACCGTGCGGTGTGGGCACAACACCCTCCGCTTGCTCCAAATATATCGCCATGGGCTTGATTTGCAATTTCGCATAACCTGGCTCCAGAATCGTAACACCCAAAGCCTTCCGCGGGAATTCGTACAGCATCAGCGCACCCCAGGCATGGCAGTCGCTTCGGGTAAACGGCCCTGGTATCTCCGGCACCGTTGAGAGTCCTTCGTCCAGCAACCCGCGCCACATGTCCCATAGTTTTTCCGTCTTATCGTACAGCCCAGCCGCTTCCAACGCGCGGAAAAGGTAGAACTGCATGACGAATGAGCATTGTACAAGCGAATTGTCCATTAGTGCTTTATGCATAAGGGTTTTCGCTTCTTCGCCCGTGAACAAGCCGCAAAGCACCGCCCACATTTGCGCGTGCTGGCTATATTCCTCCAAGTCAGGCGCTTCGCGCAGCATTTGCTGTTCATTGCTCCAGCAATGCTTCATAACAGCGCCAAGCACTTCTTCCGCCTCGCTTGCGAATTGCGTGGCAAGCGCCGACATACCCAGCTTCGCAAACAGCGGCGCAATCGTTTTCATCGTATACGCATAGCAAAGGTTGTTGACTGTCCCTGCGCCCATGCCTTTTTTCACGCCATTCGGAATACCGTTTGCCCATTCATTCGTCCAATCCGCAAAATCCCAGTATTCAAATTTCGCCGCGAGGCCAAGCTCGTTTTTCCTCAACTTAAACCAGTTGAAAACCCGCTCCACCGATGGCGCGTACGGCCGCACAAAGTTAAGGTCACCTGTCTCTTCTGCATAGTCGTGCAGCATCAAAACCCAGTGCAACGCAAACACAGGGATGACTTGCGGGCTTGAGGACGGGTAGCGCGACTGGCAGATGCCCTCTGGTAAAATGGACGTGTGGAAATCATGTATCGTCCGCTGCGCCATACGCGTATCATTGCTGATGGCATAAGTGAACAGAATTTGCAACCGGGTATCCATAATGTATTGCAATTGCTCGTAAAAAGGGCAGTCCTCATACGTCTCATGCATACAGAGCTGTAACGTCCGGAGGCTGATGTCCCACACGGGCTGTACCCAATCCTGCGTCTGTGACGCGACTTGTGCCTTACATTCCAGCGGGTAACGTGTTTCTGTCAGCTCCGGCAAGGACAGTGTAAGCGCTTCATCCCCCGTTGTCACCGCGATGCGCATCAACATAAATGTGCGGAACCAGAACGGCTCGTACATCTCATCTGCGCCGCTTGGACGGTACACGTCCGAAATACCGTTAAAGTCCTCGGATACCGCCTTGCGATGTCCCTTGTACACCATATTGTTTGCATCACGGCGGCTGTCATTTTGGATATAGCCCTCGGAGTATGATACCGTCATTACACTGCCTGCGCCGCCTTTCACCGCCAGTTTGACAAACGCCGTCGTCAGCCCGGGGGACTCCAGCACAATCGTTTGCGTTGTGTTGGCCGGGCAAACCGCTACGCCTTCCGCGTTGAAATGCAACTCACCCGCACCCGCCAATTCCGTCAGAGGGGCAAGCTTCTCTCGTAGGAGAAATGGTATCGGCCGCTCAAACAGCATCAGCTTTGTAAATTCACCATAGTCTATTTTATTCCCGCGCTTGACAACAGCCTCGGTAAAACCCTCACCTATTTCCGTGCTTTCCATCCAGTTATGCGGAAGTTTTGCACCAACCACATCCTCCATACAGCCCATCAAGCCCGCTTCGGGTGCGTTTCGCCAGCCAATCGCCTCATCCGCATATGTGAACCATTTCGCGTCGCCTGTGGACAATGTAACGGCTTCGCCATCCGCCATAACAGCATTCCCCGCCATAAGCAGCAACGGACCGCAAGGTGCGCTCATCACGCTCGTCGGGCCACGGTTCCCGCTGTCCTTCGTTATATTCAAAAACGGTGGGTAGTATACGACTTTTACCGCAAGGACATTGCGTCCGGTTTGCAAATACGGCGCAATGTCAAGCTTGTCGCAAAATTGATACCACTCCGCACCCTTGCATGGCCCGTTCACAATTGCATGACCGTTCACATACAGGCAATAACGGCTGTTTGCGGCGATACAAATTTCGGCTTTCGCACCATTTACGTCCGGCATATCAAACAGCATCTTGAAATACGTCGTTTCAATCGGCGCAGACGCGTCGGTTACACGGTTGACGGGCATTATCCATTTCATTCCGGCATCTTCGGTTCTGGTTAACATATTAGGCCTCCGTTCCAATCATTCTACTCATCATTGTAGCATACCCTGTCAGGGGAAAGCAATGCAAATTCTTGCGGATGTGACGGATTTGTAGTATACTGAAAAAAACACATATATCGGAGGCGCTTATGCATACACAGGCACAAAAACACATGGACGTATTACTCACGAAATACCCCGCACTGGAAGTTTGCGCGGCAGATATACAAGCTGCATTCGACATAATACGGGAAACATACGAAAGCGGCGGGAAGCTGCTTGTCTGCGGAAACGGCGGCAGTGCCGCAGATAGTGAACACATCGTCGGGGAATTGATGAAGGGTTTTCTCTTAAAACGAAAAATAAATGACGACACGCGGGCGCGTATTACCGAATCGGCCGGTACGGATGCGGCGCTTATCTGTGATAACCTGCAAGGCGCACTACCGGCAATTTCGCTCGTCAGCCACAGCGCCCTGTCCACAGCGTTCTCAAACGATGTCGCGCCGGACATGGTGTTCGCACAGCAGGTGTACGGGTATGCAAAGCCGAACGACGTGTTTATCGGCATCAGCACCTCTGGCCGGTCAAAAAACGTGTTGTACGCGGCAAAGGTAGCGAATGCACTGGGTACACACACCATTGCGCTCACCGGGTCGCAAGGCAATGAAATCGCCGGTGTGTGCGATGTCGCCATTCGTGTACCGTCGGACGATACGCCTTCAATTCAAGAGTATCACTTGCCTGTGTACCACGCCCTCTGTGCGATGGTTGAAGCTGATTTTTTTGAAGAGTAGCCCTCGGCAAACTGCTCCAAACCCCGTATGGGAGCATGCTCTCTTGAACCGCTAAGACCCCCGCGTTACGTAAACGCAGGGGTCTTACTTATTTACAATATATATTGATGGCATCACGTAAGAACTCCGTACAACCGGGTGCGATCTTGTCATAGTTCGCACGGAAGCGGTCATCAGAGACATACATCTCTCCTAGCGCACGGTGGTAGTCCTTGTTGTATCCAGGATAGAAAATGCGAAGCCAATGCCGGTGCAAGTCGCACGCCTCCTGTGCGAATGTCCCCGCTGGGTCTCCGGTATGAAACGCTGCCAGCAGTGTCTTTTCCAACGCAATACGGAGGCGTTCGCTCTCGTTATATTGCGACTGTGTCATACCCTTTACCGCCTGTACAGAGGCCGCTGCAGCCTGCTCACCATATCTTGCGCGTACCTCTTTACCATATCTCCGGTCGTTTTCATCAAGCATTTGCTGCTTGAACCCTTCGAATTTCGCTTTGTCGTCCATTTTTTCTTCTCCTTTCATCGCAGCAAGGGATTGCGCGATATTTCCAATCAACACATCCAGCCTCTCCCACTTGTGATACAGCGCCGTAAGGTGCCGCTCAAACGCCTGCACCTTGTCATAATCCGGCGCATCCAGCATCCGTTTAATTTCTTCTAACGAAAAATCTAGCTCCCGGCAGAACAGAATTGATTGCAGCTTATCCAGTTCTTCGTGCCCATATATGCGGTAACCGGAAGACGCAACACGCTTGGGTTTTAGCAACCCGATGGCATCGTAATACCGCAGCGTCCGCGCACTGACGCCGGATAGCTTGCATACTTGATGGCTTGTATATTCCATTTCCTCACCTCGTTTTTAGTATACACTGTGACGCAGCGTCAGAGTCAACCCATTTTCACAAAAAAAGAAGGCTTTCGCCTCCTTACTCCCGTATCCAACCCAGTATACCGTGCTTCTTCGCCAACAATCTGCCGTCATAGCGTCCTATAATCGAAACCACATCCCCTGCTTCTACAGGCAAGAAATAATCTGTGCCGATGTCGCACTCACTATAACGCCCTTCCCTGTCGCGACAGACGGCTTTATTCAAGATTTCAATTTCCCGCCCCGTGGCGATGTGCTTGTACCGTCCGAACACGCCGTCCATGCCGTCCAGCGGTTCCACATGTCTGTCCAGCCACGTGATGTTCAGTGGGTTGGCAGACGCTTCCTGCGCCACATTGACAACCTCCGTCGGGAAACTATCCACACTCACAAATGAAAATGTACCGTCCTGTATAATGAACGCGTTCATCTGCCCAGCCGTCTTCAATACTGTACCGCCGTCAATGGATATGATTTTACTCTCTTCGTCCACAATCGGGTTGAAACAGGCGATGCCGCGTGTGTAATTCACCGTCGGCCAGTGCCCTGTGACGACCCAGCGCGTAAACCGCTTCCCCTGCTCCGCGAACGCGTCGTTTTTCATGCATGTCCACGCGTCATGCTCATCCAATCGTTCATTCTCTAACCCCGCATGCACGAAGACATACGCCCCCGCATCAATCACATGCGGCAGACTGTCCAGCCACGCAATATCCTCCATCGTGAGCCAATCCAAATCACCGTCGTCGCAGTTCCCGCGCAATGGGTACACATTCGGCTTTTCCGCCAGCTTGCGCACGAATTGCAACGTCTCCTGCGGCTTTGGCCCCTTCGTGAACATGTCGCCCAGCAGCAGGAGTATGTCGTCATCCCTAAAGCCGACCTTCACCAGTAATTTTTGAAACAGCTCCAAACAACCATGTATGTCGCTGACGCAAATCACACGCTTGCCAAGCGGAATCGCCAGCTTCTGCACTCTCGCCTTCATTTTCACACCAACTCCTTGCGCATTTTCCGCCCATTGAATGGCAAAAAATCGTACTCTTCGTCTCCATAAACTTTGTACCCCAGCCCGGCGTAAAACGCTTCCAACCGTGTAAAATGCTGTACAAGCTTCAATACCGCGCACGTCACGCCCCGTTCCCGTAACGCGTCCTCCACACGCGCGACCAACATCTCTCCATACCCGCGTCCTCGGTATGCTGGTAAAACCGCCAACCTCCCTATCTCACCCACGCTCTCACCGTGCATCCAGCACCGCACCGTGCCCACCATCACGTCCTCATGAAACAGCCCAAACACACGCGCCCCGCGCGCCAGCGCATTCTCCACGCCCTCCACGCGCTCAAAACCCGCGTAGCGCGGATATTCCGCCTCCGTCATATTGAGTCTTTCCGCAACCGCTGCGAACGCTTCCCGCATCACCTCAGATACCCGCGTCGCTTCATCCGTTCGTATCTCTCTAATTTCCATATACACCTCCGAATATACCTTGACCCCGTACGCTCTCTGTATTTTTCGCCCAAATTTTGGGCGAAAAACGGCGCTGAAGTACGCGATTGAATCCTCGCGTACTTCTGAAAACGCGCCGCCGGACACTTCATCCGGTACCTTTTGCACGGGGTCTTGATGGGGTCGAGGGGATAAATCCCCTCGCAGGGGTGGTGGGGACGGAGTCCCCACGGTCTTATCTTTACCGATTCCGGCTCGCGTTGTCGCCCATAAACTTGTCATGCACCGCGTTCGCGCCCCGGTCTGCATCCTTCTCATCCACCAGCACGGAAATCTTAATCTCCGAAGTCGAAATCATATCAATATTGACACCCGCATCGCAAAGCGCCTCAAACATCAACGACGCCACGCCCGGGTTCGTCGCCATACCCGCACCCACCACAGACAGCTTCGCAATGTTCGAATCAAACGTCATCGCCTCGTACTTCAAGCGCGGCGCATGTTCCTCCAGCACACGGATGGCATCCGCCACATCCGTTTTCGCCACAGTGAACGATATATCCTTCGTCATGTCGCGGCTGATGGACTGGAGAATGATGTCCACACTAATCTTGTTTTTCGCCAGAATCGAAAAAATATTAAACGCCACACCCGGCGTATCCTTCACACCCATAATCGAAATTCGGGAAATATCCTTATCCACAGCCACACCACTAACAAACATGCTCTCCAACTTGCTCTCCTCCTTCACAATTGTACCTTCTGCCTCTGACATACTTGACCGCACGACCAGCTTCACATTGTATTTCTTCGCCAGCTCAACAGAGCGGTTTTGCAATACCTTCGCTCCAAGCGACGCAAGCTCCAGCATCTCGTCATAACTGATTTCCTCCAGCTTTTGCGCCGTTTTCACCATACGCGGGTCAGCAGTATATACGCCCTCCACATCGGTATATATCTCGCACAAATCTGCGTGGAGCGCCGCCGCAAGTGCCACTGCCGAGGTGTCCGACCCACCGCGCCCCAACGTCGTCACATCGCCGTACCGGTTAATCCCTTGGAAACCTGTGATAACGACAATGTTGTTCCTGCCAAATTCCGCCTCAATACGGTCAGTTTCAATCCTCTTAATCCGCGCATTTGCATATGTGGACGAGGATGCGATGTTCACCTGTGCCGCATTTAACGAAATAGCCGGGCATCCCAGCAATTGAATCGCCATTGCCATCAAAGCCACGCTCTGCTGCTCCCCAGTGGAGAGGAGCATGTCAAGCTCCCGCTTAGACGCGGCCGGGTTGATTTCCGCTGCTTTTTCCAACAACTCATCTGTCGTGTCACCCTGCGCGGACAGCACCACAACCACACGGTTTCCCGCCTTATAGGTATCCGTCACCCGGCGTGCCACATTAAGTATGCGCTCCTTGTTTGCCACAGAGCTGCCTCCGAATTTTTGTACAATCAACACAATAACATCCCCCTCAACTTCACTTTACCGCTTCCACAAGCACGCCGTCCATATCAGGAGGCAGCTCCAGTAATATCCATTTTTCCTTCAACGTCCGCAAACAGGCCAGCAACCCGCTTCGCACGGTGTTATCATCATATACCGCTATCAACGTCGGCCCCGCGCCTGACAGAAACATACCCTTGGTGCCCAGTGTTTTCGCTTGTGCAAATATATCCGACATGCCCGGAATTTGTGTGCATCGGTACGGTTGATGCACTCTATCGTCCATCGCGGTGAAGAGTTTATCATAGTCACGGGTGCAAACCGCCGCAACCATCAGCGCCGCACGAGAGGTGTTGAACACCACATCCGCACGGGTGTATTGCTCCGGTAGCACTTTACGCGCCACAA
>JGI994J12354_10000249_pt1 | contig 52284 bp, 45 predicted proteins | sample IntmicLarv3ML3BL_FD_12354 | JGI IMG/M metagenome (IMG submission 12354) | reverse complement strand
GCCTTGTTGTATCCGGAGGTATTACTACCACACTTTCAACGGTCAAAATCATACTCTCAGTTGCAGTATTTCCTGAACTGTCCGTTGCTCTATAAGTAATTGTATAATTTCCTGCAGTATGTATGTCATAATTTCCTGATACTGTTACAGTAACCGACCCATCAACATTATCAGTTGCACTTACACCGCTCATAGGATCAAAAGAACCGCCAACCGTAATTGTTTGATTATGTACACCACTAATTACTGGACTTGTTGTATCAGTATTGACTGTTGCTTTAGCCTTGACGGTTAAAGTCATTTTAGCAGTTGCTGTGTTACCTGATTTATCAGTAGCTCTATAAGTAATAATGTAGTATCCCGCAGTCTTGACATCATATTTTCCCGATACCGTCACAGGAACAGGCCCATCAATATCATCGGTAGCAGAAACACCATTCAAAGGTTTAAAAGAACTTCCTACTGTAATTGTCTGATTTTTTACACCACTAATCACAGGGTTAGTCGTATCCTCTTCTTTGATAACGAAACCTCTTTCAACAACAATCAATTCAAATCGTTCTTCTGCAATATTACCAGATTTGTCTATTGCCACATACTTCAATTGGTACGTTCCAACAACGTTAACATCGTATTCGCCAACAACTACAACATCAATATTACCATCAACATCATCAGAAGCACTAACACCAACTAGCAAGTCTAGCTTCGAACCTTCCTCAATGGTATGTACCTTTTTATAGCCGCCTATCACTGGCGGATTAAAGTCTACTGTTGCTAAATCTGAAACTACTCTAACCACATTTACAAACTCAACGAACAAATCCTTGTACTTCTTATGCGTTACAATGAACACGCGCTCATAAGTTCCCACTGTCGATGTATCTATACTATCGGACGGGTAACTTACGACTCCAGTGCTCTCAAGAACCATCGCCTTATAATCGATCTTTTGATTGATTTCAACCACTGAAGCAACTTTATCAAATTCAATCGTAAGTTCTTCTTTTAATGCTGTAATCTCATCTTCTGTTAAATCTGTAATGGAATTTGTTTTGCAGCCTACTATGGCAAACGACAAAATCAACAATAAAACAAGCGATGTTATCTTCTTCATTTTAATCCTCCTCGTCTGCTAATGATATTAGCAGTAGTGCAGACACAAATATTAAAATTATTTTTTTCATTTGTCTCCCCGCTTTCTGTAGTTTTGTTATACTAGTTATATTTTATCACTAAAAAACAAAAAAAACCATTGATTTTCAGCCTACTTTTCTATCCGAATATCGGTTTTTACATTATTATTACTCAAACAACATCTTAAATTTACATAAGAACAAAACAATTAATACAAGAGTTTTTTACACTATATAAAATAAATGTATTCATAAACAGATTACTAGGCCACTATGCTACACAACTATATATTTTCTCTTGCTATTCTTTTCAATTCAGGCACAGTTTCTTTCTCAATGATAGCAAATCCACTTCTTCTAAAAACATCAAATGAACAAATTAACTCCATTTTGCTACTTTTTGCATTGAGGCAACTATATTAGCTATTAAGATATCATGATTAACCATCGTGAATACTTCTCTTTTTTCTTGATCCTGGTAACATGCTTCTTTTGTTTTAGCAACATCTAGTTCGAACATGTTTTTAATCTCAAGATTTTATTAATACTACTTGCAAAATCTTCTTGATTTCCACCCTTTCTTAATTCATTGCAAATTGGTATTTCCTTAAAGTTCAATTCGCCACAACCAATTATTTCGGTTATTGTTTCGTATGTTTTCGGGATAGTTTTATCAGCAGCCCCGCCTAGTTTGTAACTGTCATAACCACAAACAATACTAGCTAACTTTTTAACATCATTTTTATCTGCTTTTTTACTATTATTCTTATTCAATTCAAACATCATCCTTCCTACTTTATTCAATTCATTTAGTTAGCACAAATACTAAACCCATAAATGCTTCTTAAGGTTAACGTTACCATTCTCCTTAAAACTTACTCCTTCGTTTTCAAGTAAAGAACGTTGCTGACTCCAACCAGGAACCGTTCTACCATTAACATTTACAACTCGATGGCATGGGTAAAAACCATAATAAGAAGAGTTTGATAACACTTTTCCCACCAGTCTGGAATTTCGTGGATAACCAGCCATTTCCGCTAATTTACCATAAGTAATTACCTTCCCTTTAGGAATCTCCTCAACTATTGCAAGCACAAGAAATGCGAAGTTTTCATCAAGTTGCATGACCCTTCTCCTTTACTGATATTGACTAAGATAATACCATAACCATACGACGTTACTTATTATTTTCACTATTTTATAATAGTAGTTTAGCATTTTACCCCCTTAAAACAACCATATTGTAGTATTTTTTTTTACTTCTTACTGCAAAAGATAGGTAATAGTAAGAAAGGAAACCAAGAAAAAAAGATATTCTCTTTCCACCCTAGCACTAAACACCTTTTGGCTATTATCTCATTTAATAAGTATCCTTTTTTCTCTATAAAACGTAATTTCATTGCAATAGAAAAAATGGGTGTTTTCATTTTGCAGACAACAAAAGACGATTTTATTAATCCCTTTTTATTTTAATAGTTATTGGTGTAAGGGCATTTACTCTTTCTATCTAACATCTCGATACAAGGTAATTGAAGTAGCTGCAGTTGCAAATAATAAAACCCATACAAACTGAACTAATATTCCCCCGCCTATGTTTAAAAACTCTGGAACCTCTGACCCTAGAAATAAATTAATAGTTGCTAAATCGGGTAGCAACTTAGCCAGATTAAGAAACGAATAAAGCATTTGGCTAAGCCCAAGAATAAGAGGCAACATAACAGCAATCGGAGTAATTAGCGTTTTGGTTAGCACTGAAATTGCCGCACAGAGCCATGATATTTGAATCCAACTAACCATTGCACAAATCACTTTTATCATATACCAAAGCACTAACTCAGAATTCACCATGATGCCGAAACGAATAATACCAACAACTAAACTAAGTGCCCCAGAAATAATACCTGTAAACATCACTACTATTGTTAGGGCAATTAGTTTTGCACTAAGCAATTTTAGCCGTTTAGGCACTGCCAGAAATGTGGTCCGTAAACAAGATTGGTCATATTCTTGGCCGAACAATCCTGCAGCTAGTATAACTGCACCAACTTGCCCTAGCATCAGCGACCCTAGACTTTGTGAAACAATATCTTCAGCCAAGACGCCCACTATGTTTGCAGTGTCAAAACCTGTAAAAAAAATGACTGTGGGCGCTATAAATACAGAACCAATAATACCCACCATGCACAATGGAAATGAAGATATTTTGACAAATTCACTTTTAATAACTCCAATCATTAGTTTTGCCCCCCAACATCACGATGTATAAAGTAATGCCTGCTAATAATTAATGCTACCATTGCCCAAAGTGTAAGTATCAGTCCACCCTTTAGTGGATCGTGTGGGTAATTGTCAGTTGGAATCGCGAAAAGAAGATTTCCTACCGCTACAGGAAGATAGCCACACCACTCCCATTTTTCTGCGAGAAAAGNNCCCAANCCNACAACCTGCGGAATCATAAAGAAAAGTGGGACAATAGCATTACGACTGAGCATCCCAAGTCCAAATGATAAAGCAATTAGTAAAACCCAATCTAATGTAGCATAGCAAATAAACTCCCATGCTATAGGGCTAAGCAGCGCTGGATTAAGTCCTAGATTTCCTAAGCCAATATGCGTTGTTGCTATAGTAATAAATATTGAAGTAAGTGAAACAATAGTGCTTGCCACCAAGACAGCAGTGAATTTTGCCAGAAAAGTACTTCCGCGTTTATTGAGAGCCAATAAAGTAACCCTCAATTCGTGATGTTGGAATATTTCTGCACCTTCCAATCCACCTAACACTACAACTGCTACTTGGCCAAACAAAACAACATCAAAACCAAAGTAGTCCAAAGCAGGCAAAGCAACAGCTAATTCAGGGTGTGTTAGCGGTGTTGCAGTAATACCAATTTTCGCAATGCTTATTGCTTCAATTAAGGCCAGTAGTGGTTGAATGACTATTACTACACCTATAACTACCCACCATACTTTACTTCTATAAATCTTAGCAAACTCGTAACCGAGTGCTCTATAAAAATACTCCATCATACGTTTATCTTTTCTGTAAGTGAGAAAAATACATCTTCAAGAGATTGAATATCTTGCTTGATAATTTCAAGTGGCCCTTTCGCTACTATGACCCCTTCGTTGATAATCACAACATCATCCGCTATAGACTCTATTTCCGATAGCAAGTGGCTAGAAAGTAAAACTGTCTTCCCTTGTTTAGCTTGACTAACAATAAAATATTTGAACCAGCGCATCCCTGCTGGGTCAAGCCCATTCAATGGTTCATCAAGAATCAGATACTGGGGGTCGCCCAACAATGCCACTGCCAAGCCAAGTCGTTGCCCTTCTCCTAATGATAGCGTGCCAAGAAGAGCTTTGCTTTTAGAAGATAACCCAACAATATCCAGCACTTCAAATACCCTTTCAATCGCAATATTATTGCTATGCGCTATCATCCGAAGATGAGTATTGACTTTCCGAGAACGATTCCCTCCAATCCCATCAAGAACTGCACCTACAACCTTTAGTGGGTTATTAAGTTGCACATAGTTTTTGCTTGCAAATGTTGCTGTTCCGCTTAAAGGAAAATCCAAGCCTAATAAGATACGAAGAGTTGAACTTTTACCGGCTCCATTGGGACCAAGAAAAGCTGTAACTCGGCCGGGATTTGCTTCAAATGACACATGTTTTAGCACGTTTTTTTTGCCATGGCATTTGCATACTTCAGAAATAGAAATACGCTGTACATAATTTTCTAACATAAAAGCCTCCTAGTTTGTTAACAGAAGTTTCACAGAAGTAAATAATAGCCCCACCAACACAATACCACCAAGTACCAACACTGCCCAAATTAGCCTCTTGAACAATTTTTCCTTATAAGCTAATTTGTGAATAATCGTTAAGTCTTCACGCAGTAAATCGTCTAGCGTTACTGAATAGATATCGCTAAGTTTTAGGATAGTATTGATATCTGGCTCATTAACACCATTTTCCCATTTAGATACTGCTTGGCGGGTGACACATAACCTTTCTGCAACCTTTTCTTGTGACATGCCAGTTTTTTCACGACACTGCCTTAATTTTTCACAGAATAGCATTTTCAAAAACCTCCTAATTCGTTAGTACTGTTGTTTTATCATTCCCAGTATAACTTTTGTATCTTATATTAGTAAAGAACCGTTATGTTGCCTAGTCAATTCTTGATAGTTTTTATCAAACTATTTTGTACATTTCGCCATTATCAACAAACAACACTATTAGTAGTAATCACTCCATAGCACCAAATATATAAAAATAATCTAGCTTCTTTACCTTGGTAAATATCTAGTTCTAGAAGTGATTGTTTATACTGATCCAAAAACATCAACACCAAAAAAGTAACTAAATGTTACTTAACTCAGACTAATATAGCCCTAACTAATTACAATTGACAATGCCTATATAAAGGAATAAACTGAAATTACATATTACTCCTACAATATAATAATTTCACTTAAAAATGTTAAGCTGGTGCTGGTAATAAAGACTAGTACATGACATACCAATAGGGAAAGATTTTTTCATGCATAGTCAATCAGTAACAAACACATCAGCTGCTATTTATAGGAATCTTTTGATAATGACTTTCGTGGTATAAATATTTGCGTTGTAGGTTGTAACCATAAAATGAAGGAAAAAGGAGGAGAAAAATATGATTATTAGAAACGGCAGAGTATTTCTAGATGGTGTTTATCATGACAATTTAGAAGTTCTTACAAAAGATGGAAAGATTTTAGAAGTGGGGCCAAACCTTCCATGTGATGGCGAAGAAGTTATCGATGCAGGTGGTAATCTGGTATTTGCTGGTTTTATTGACATTCATATCCATGGCAGTTACCAAAAAAGTTGGGCTGATGGCGAAGAAGCAGTTCGTTATATCTGTTCTCAATTGCCTAAACATGGTGTTACAAGTTGTCTTCCAACCTTAGCACCAAAGAACGTTGATGCAGCAATAGCTACCGTAAGAGGTATTCGTGCCGCTCGAGGCTGTGAAGGAGCAGATCCGTTTGCTATTCATTTTGAGGGGCCATATTTTAGCCTAGAACGCCATGCAAGTATGAACCCAGCTAGTCAAATGAATCCAGATATCCAACACACCTTAGCTATTGCCGATGGAGACTTAAGTGACATCAAGCTTATGAATTCTGCGCCTGAACTACCTGGAGCAATGGAATGGATTCGTTGGGCTACTGAGCAAGGAATCAAAGTAGAAGTTTGTTACACAACAGCCTCTTCCGATACGATTAAGGAAGCTGCAGACAATGGAGCTACTCAAATATCCCACCTTTATAATGGTTTCCAAGCACTTGATCATCGCACCAACGGGCCAGTAGTGGGATGTCTACTAGAAGATAGGCTAAACGCTCAATTAACCTGCGACGGCATTCATGTGGCAGCCGCTTGGATTAAACTTGCTATCAAAGTAAAAGGTGTGCAACACTGTATCGGAATCACTGATGCTGGTGGTTATACCGGTATGGCAGAAGGAGAATATCAAAACCCAGTCCATGGTACCATCATAATAAAAGATGGCAGTGTCCGAAACACAAAAGGAATGCTCCTTTCTGGATGTACCACTTGGGATGCAATTATGCGAGCATGTAAAAACAAAATCGGACTTAGCCTAGAAGAAATAGGCAGCATCTATGGAGAAAGCCCAGCCTCATGTTTGGGCATTACTGATCGCGGCAAAATTGAAGTGGGCCGCAAGGCAGATTTCACTATTATGGACGATGAACTCAATGTGGTAAAAACAATTATCAATGAAAAAATATACTATCAAGGATAGTATCCAAAACAGAAAAAATTTTACCAACTACCTTGCAGCTAGGGAATTACTATTTCAATTACTTGTACTTCATTCGTACTACTTGTGATATTAAATTCCATTCTGTCTATGAAATAAACGCTCAAAAGCCAAGAATCATCATCTACTTGCATAAGCGTATGCTAATCCATTTATCCTCTTAGGATTCGATGATTGAGGAATATCCATCTTCATCAGTTATAAAACTGGTAAAAAACAAATATAGACGCATCATTTGAGCTGGAATTTTTGACTTAATAATATAACTGGGGTAGTATGTATATGACAATCTACAAAGGAGCGTATTTCCCTTAAAGCGGAATTGTGACTTAGTGAATTACCTATGAATAGGATTCTGTTTATGGGCGTTTATTTTTGACTTTTCCGTTCCAAGTTGCATGAAAACTAGTTTACTAAAATGTATATGAAGTTCAAACAGTAACAGAAAATGGAGGAAATGACTATGAACTCAGATTCGATTTTTGTTTGCAAAGGAATGCAGATTACAACAGGTATTAAATTGAAAGCTAAAAACGGCACTCTTGAAGTAACCTCTGCAAAAGAATTGGTGCTTTATGGAGACAATGGCGACATTATTGATCGCGCCCCAATCCCTCAAGCTACTTTTAAGTTTAGTGCACTTACTGGTGATTCGGTTACAATCAATGGGAAAAAATGGGCATTATCTTTTGTTCCACCAATGAAAACAGGTTTATTCTCTGGCGGTTTAGCAGGTGGAATGGAATATAGTCTAAGAGAAGATGTCCAAGTTGGAAGAGCAAGACGAGATGAACTCAAGATATTAGTTGAACAAATTCAAGCAGAATCTGGTTCGGGTGCACAATAGTTTTGCTTGGTTTTACTAACATCTCTAAAAAGACATAGATAGAATATGAAAAAACATACCGAACTGAAACACAGAAAATTGAGTGCGATTATTCATTCAATTTACGGATATTCGCAATTACACTTGACTAAGAATTAGCATTGGTAAAACACGCTTACCTTTGCTTTTTTATTTCAGCAATAGAAAACCATAGCTTTTTTGGTGAAACGTTTACTTGATTTAGTGCTTTCAAGAGTAGCTACATAAAAATAACTAGATGCCATTGAAACTAGCAAATTACTAGTTTATCAGATTCAATAAAACGGTTGAACACTATACACCATTCGTATAATGCACTTCTCTTGGTATTAGATGTGATTAATCGTATGTATTAGATTTCCATCTACATTTATCTCTTGCATTAAAATGACTTCATTTTTCTATCAAACTTCACCCAGTAGATAATACTGGTAATCGCACAATTAAGAAATAAACAAACTAATACTCCCATTAATTGCAAACCCAACAGTTCTACTATTAACAGTAATAATACCATAACAATAGCATTTACTATGGCAGTACTATACAAAACAAATTTGCTTTCATTTAGTGCTTGCAAAGCATTTTTTAGAATTGTGGAAAAACCGTTACATGAGTAAGCAATTACTATATAAACAAATATGCTGCTTGCATAATTCTGGGCTGCTATATCATCAGTAATTATTCCAGGCAACTGATCTCTATAAATAATGAATATACCAGCAACAACTACTGCAAAGAAATAGGATAGTTTTATTGCTAGTTTCGTATACCCAAAAATTTTGTCCTTATTTTTCGCACCATAACTCATGCTCACCAATGTGAGTGCAGCAGATGCATACATGTACATTGGCATTTCAATCAAGTTAAGCAGTTGTTTCGATATTGTGTACCCCGCTGTTTCTATTACACCAATCCTAGCCACTATAGTTGAAATTACAAAAGCAAAGATACTTCCTTCCAGTAGTTCTTGTCCCACAAACGGTATAGACTGCTTAATTTGTTTTACCATTAGCTGATGATATATGCGAATCCTTTGCAGTTTAATTCCGATTTCTTCCCTACAAACCCAAATATATATTCCTAGATTCAAACACATAGAAAAAACTGTAGAAATAGAGACTGCATTAACTCCCAGTTGTGGAAAGCCAAATTTACCGAAAATGAGAACATAATCTACTACTAAGTCAACAACATTTGAAATAATTGAGCCTATCATAATCCATTTTGTTTTCTGTAGTACTTTTAGTTTTGTAGCAAATGCAAATAGCAATAATTGCAATAGTAAATATGGACTCATAATCCTAATATAATCTAGTCCAATATCATACATTGCACCACTATATCCCCACAAGCCAGTCAAAATAAAATTACTTAACATGTTTAGTAATACTGCAAATGTAACTCCTAGATACAAACTCAGCAACAATGAAGTTGAGAATTCGTCCTTGTATAATTGCTCATTATTTTCCCCCAGTGCCTTGCTAGCTCGAATATTCAAAACTAATGTGATACAGCCTACAACACCAGCTATTGTGTATAGCACATTGGAAATAATGCTAGTAACACTATAAGCTTCAACAGATATTCTGCCAATTAATGCCTGATCACCCAACACTAGAATTTGTCCAGCAATAGATTGCGCAATCAATGGCAAGGCAAATTTATTCAATTCCTTAACCCTAGTATTCTTTTTCATTTTATATCAACACCATTATTATTTAAGGACACAAATTCCTTTCTATGTAATAATACTACAATTAACAAATTAAACAAATTCATGAAACATCTATTTACGACCCATAATCCAGATACAATGACAAATACTTAAAAACGTGAACCTTATTTCTCAAGCTTCACTTATGCTGTCTTATAAAAAAAGACCACAACGTATGGATTGTTCACCAAACTTCATGGCCATGTATTTATTCATTTTTTTTAACAAATACCATATTTTTCAAGCACTATTGCAATACCATCTTCGTCATTGCTAGTAGTAACTTCATTCGCAACTTTTTTCAATATGTCAACCGCATTACCCATCGCAACCCCATGGCCAGCGTACTCAATAATACTTTGGTCATTATGCCCATCACCAAATGACATGACATTCTTCGGTTTAATGCCTAGCGGCTTAAGGACGGTATCTAGAGCCTCGGCTTTGTCAATACCATTGGCAGTAAATTCGAAATATACTGGAGCACTGAACATTCCACTAAGAGTTTCTTTAAATGGTTCGTAAATATCTTCATAGTTTTTACGTAGATACTCTGGATCTCCAGCTACCAATATCTTACTCAATGGATAGTCAACAAATGCTGCCAAATCTTTCTTCTCACATAACAGATAGTTGTTGCTTCTTGATTCATACTGAATGATGCTGCTTTTAGTGCCTCCAAAATCCATTGTTCCTGCAAATACATCATTAACATAAAGGTATTCGTCCTTAGTAATCATTGGAATGACACTGAAATTCTTAAGATGTTCGAGTACGGCTTTACTATCCCCAACACTTAATGGCTTATCGTATATTACATTACCACTACTCAAATCAACCACTCTTGAACCGTTAAATGATATCAACAACCCATTATACTTATCCATCTTCAGGGCTTTCGCAAACCTCATCATACCTGTGGTAGGTCTTCCAGACGCTAGGATAACTTTAACACCCTTTTTTTGAGCGCTTATTAGCGCTTCAACTGTACGTTGGGTTATCGAAACATCGCTGCTAGCTAGTGTTCCATCAATATCTAACACAATTGCTTTTATTTTCATATTAATCACCTCAAACGTATTTTAACAGTTTATATTCAGAATTGAAGTAAACTATGTTTGATTGAAATGATTATTTCACCTTGAGCACAAAGTATCAAAAAATCTGAAATTTTCATTTCAAATTCTTGTTCATTTTTTGATAATTCATTAATTTGTACTCTAAATTTTTATCATAATTACGCTTGAAATAAATCGAGTAAATTACATCGAAAATGTATAAGAGTGTAAGCCGAGTAGAAAAAGATGAAATCTTATTATAATGATTTTCCAGTGAAGACATGTAAATTGTGTGAGTCACTTCCTTTTCAAGAGGATTTTGAAGATAAGATGATACTAATATGACTTTAATATCATTTTCCTTTAAGATTCTAACTACTTCTTTTGTAGTAGCTCCCCTGCCACCATAGGAAACCACAATTGCTACATGACCTTTATCACTATTTGCTGCTAACAATCTTTGCATATAATCTTCGCTGGGCACATTAATGTATACCCCTATTTCTTGCATTTGAAATTTAAAATTTTCAGCAAAGTATAAATTAGCACTCGAACTATAGACATCTATTTGCTGTGCTTCAATTAATAAATCAACAACTTCTTCTAGTATTTCGAAATCACTCAGTAAGAAACTGTCTTCAATCGTCTGATTGTATAACTGCTTAAGATTTTTTGCTACCTCATAATTTGAGTCAGTTGGTAAAATAGGATAATCATTATCTACAATTGCACTTCTCTCTTCAAGGCAACTAGCAATTTCAATTTTCAGTTCATTAACTCCGTTCAATTCAATTCTATCTAAAAGGCGATAAATTGTCGAAACAGAAACATAAGCCGCTTTGGCAATTTCTTTAGGTTTTAGCACTAAAAAATCTTGTGGTTTCTCCAAAATGTAATCAACCAATGCTTTTTGATTATTGGTTAAGTCATTTAACTGTCTTAGTTTAGTCAGTATATTCATCTAATCACCTTTTTTATTATATCACTAAAATAATAGTATGAGTTGATTTCACTAATTAAGCAATAATACCCTCTAATACTCAATATCCTTGACGGATAAATTCTACAACTGTAAAATATACAAAACGATTCATTAACTTATTATGCTTTGTTTAGCATATTATTAGTTACTGAAAAAACATCTGTCTAGAAATTAACTGTTAAGGGAGCATCACAAAAATGAAAATGAAAGCATTCAAAGCAGCATTTCCACATACGTTACCGATTTGTATCGGATTTCTTTTTTTAGGTATGTCGTATGGATTTCTTATGAGAAGTAAAGGATTCTCATTTCTTTACCCAATGCTAATGAGCATTTTCATTTTTGCTGGGTCGATGGAGTTTGTAACTGTAAATCTCTTGTTATCTGCGTTTAATCCTTTATACGCATTCTTGCTTGCTCTTATGGTGAATGCTCGCCATTTGTTTTATGGTATCTCAATGCTAGACAAATATAGAAATGTTGGTATGAAAAAATTGTACTTAATCTACGGAATGTGTGATGAGACATTTACAATAAACTGTGCTGTCACTTCACCGCCTGATATTGACAAGGGTTGGTTCATGTTTTTTGTAACGCTACTAAATCAAGTGTATTGGGTAACCGGTGCTACTTTAGGAGCTTTGTTGGGCTACGTTATCCATTTCAACACTAAGGGAATTGAATTTGTAATGACAGCACTGTTTGTTGTTATGTTTATTGACCAATGGGAAACTACAACCCAACATCGTTTTGCCCTTGTAGGAATTGGTTGTTCTTTGCTTTGCCTGTTGCTTTTTGGTAACCAATACTTTATTTTGCCGGCTATGGCTTTGATTGTTTTATGTTTTACACTAACCAGAAAAACATTTAAAAAGGAGGAAACAAAATGACAGTAACTCAAAGTGCTATCACAATTATAGTCATTGCCTTGGCAACGATGTTAACTAGGTTTTTCCCCTTCCTTATCTACCCAGAAGGCAAAAGACCACCTTCTTTTATTACCTATTTAGGTTCTGTTTTACCATATGCGGTTATTGGTTTACTAATAGTCTATTGCTTGAAAGATGCCCTGTTCACTTCCTATCATGGTCTTCCAGAACTTATTTCAATAGCATTTATCACTGTTTTGCACAGATTAAAAAAGAACACACTCCTTAGTATTGGACTTGGCACTATTTTGTACATGTTTCTAGTACAGAACCTTTTTCTTTAGATAGTAACATACAACTGTAGTAATACTTTTATAGTTTCAATTTATATTGCTTTTGATAGTAATATTTTTTTGATGAGATATTTATATATGCTGCATCATAATTATCGGTTTTGCTCATGCTTGAAAGTGTAGTGATCTTCTATCGTGATACTAAAGACTCTACTATTCCTAAAAAATGCATGATGATGAAAGATTCAATTTGAAGCAACTTTTTCACACAACCAATCTCATCTAGATGCATCAATCAATAACAAATACAAAAAGCCATTAATTCGCTAAACTGTAATGATTATTGCTCATCTTGTATTACCTTGTTTTGCACCTAAATGCTTGCCATTATGCTATAATGACCCAAGTGAGGTAGTAAAAAATGAAGAAATATATTTTTCCCATTCTATGCGGAACTGCAGCCGGGTTATCCACGACAGCTGCTTTTGCAGCCATTGCGGTTGGTTTTGTTACTGGATTACGACCTGCATGCCTTGGAATTAGCCAATCTGAGGAAATATATATTAATGTAGCAAAAAACATATTCCTAATATCTCTTTTATGTTTCTTTATTTTTCTTATGCTGGCAATAACAAGAGATACCCCCAAAAATGAGAAATTACTAGTTTCTTTTGGCAAGGGGGTACTTGCTACAACAATCAGTTTCTTTGTTGTTGTAGTGCTATCATATCAGGCTTTCAAATTCGTAGCACATGTTTATATTGAAACCGATTCAATATATGAACTAAATGGTGATTGTCAAATGTAATTGTTACTAATAAACATAGAATTACAGTAGTAAATAATTTAATTATACTTTAAGCTAACCCAAAGGTTTTGTGGACACTTTGTTTTTTTCAATGCACACGAATCGTAAATATTTTAAGATGAAACTATTTTCCTAACTTAAGTTCCTACTTCCTTTCACAACAAATTTTAACCATCTCAAAATCATATGCTTACTTCTTTACCTAAAAAACAATATGGCCACACAAAACCATACCCCTTTGCATTGATTTACTGCACTTAACTGCATTAATTTCATGTTATAATTTAAAAAACCCTGCCTAGTATTGACACTAAATCCAAGTCATTTTCTGGCGAATGATTTGCTGCTGAAAATAACCATCCGGCCCAAGTAGCAATTACGATCATCATATGCGGATAAAGCCGCTACTTTGATTTGCTAGACACATAATAGAGTATTAGTCCATTTCTTTCATAATCAGCATAGGCATCTACAAATGCAAAGTGAAGCCTTACATCAAAATATCAGAGTTACATATTCATGCTTTTCCCCTCACATTGAATATTACCTCCACATAATTACTCCAAGTTATTGCCATCTAGTTACCCGCCCATTGTTCTTGCTTTTCTCGGTAATTGCATTTCTTAAGGAGCCATAGTATACAACAATTTCTTTTTATCCATCCTCCTTGATAGCATCATCTACTCCAACTCTAATTCAACCTAAATGTCTGGATATTTCGCTTTTTTTGCTTTTGCATATCTTCAATAATCATAGCAACCTAGGTAGTGTAAAATACTATCTGCAATTAAAGAGGGTAATATTTCATTCATGGGTTCCACTTATCTAACACCTTACTTTAGAAGTATAGTTTGAACAATGGTATAATCGCGATTGTTCGATTACGCATCAACTAAAACAAATGTAAATAGTAGCAATAATAGAAAGACTGAACGATACTGGACACTGAGAGTTTTATACTATTTGTTACACCTTTTGGTATAGCAGATTTATATAGAAAAATATATTACAGAAAGGAAAGTAGAGGAAAGAATATGCTTATTAAGAATGGAAAAGTGTTTTTGGATGGAGTTTATCATGATGACCTAGAAGTACTTACAAAGGATGGAAAGATTATTGAAATAGGCCAGAATCTTACTAGCAATGGTGATATTATCGATGCCGCAGGTAATCTGGTGTTTGCTGGATTTGTTGACATTCATATCCATGGTAGTTATGAGAGGAATTTTGGGGATGGCGAAGAAGCAGTTCGCTACATCTGTTCTAAATTGCCTCAACAAGGAGTTACCAGTTGTTTGCCATCACTTGTGCCCAATGATGTGGAAGATGCAATTGCTGGAATTAGGGGTGTTCGTGCCGCTAGAGGTTGTGAAGGAGCTGATCCCTTCGGCATTCACTATGAAGGCCCATATTTCAGTTTGGAGCGTCATGCTAGCATGGTTCCAGCAGCGCAAACTAACCCAAGTAAAGAGCACACTTTGGCAATAGCAGATGGCGACTTAAGCGATATCCGCCTGATGAACAGTGCGCCTGAGTTACCTGGGGCTTTAGAATGGATGAGTTGGGCTTCAAGCCAAGGAATCAAGGTTGAAGTATGTTACACTATGGCATCTTCCGACTTAATAAAAGAAGCAGCAGATAATGGAGCAACTCAGATTTCCCATCTATACAATGGTTTCCAAGCACTAAATCATCGCATCAATGGACCAGTAGTAGGCTGCTTATTAGAAGACAGACTAAATGCCCAACTAACTTGCGATGGTATACATGTGGCTCCAGCCTGGATTAAACTTGCGATAAAAGTTAAGGGTATTGAGCATTGTGTTGGTATCACTGATGCCGGAAGTTTTACTGGTATGGCAGAAGGAACCTATGAAAATGTCAACCATGGCACAGTAATTATTAAGGATGGTTGCGTCAAAGACACCAACGGCATGCTTATTTGTGGCTGTACCCCTTGGGATGGAATTATGCGAGCATGCAAAAACAAAGTTGGTCTTACCATGGAAGAAATAGGAACCCTTTATGGAGAAAGTCCAGCGGCATGCCTAGGAATTACTGATAGAGGTAAAATCGAAGTCGGCCGTAAAGCAGATTTCACCATAATGGACTCAGAATTCAATGTGGTTAAAACAATAATCAACGAAAAAGTATATTACGAAGCTTAGTGAAGAGAAAGCACTTTAGATATTTCTTAACCATTTGGGAAAGAGCCAAAAATAATTGGCTTTTTCTTTTTCATGCCTATTTCAAAGCAATTTCCTATGATTACCAAAGAAACTGTTAGAAATATATCATTATTCTTTCTCAAGCCCCCTGCTACAAACCGCAGCATCTAATAATCAATATTTCACATTAGCAATGCCGAATCATAAAAAAACAGTGATAAATAAAATATCACTGTAACTATATCCATTCCTATTCTTCTAAAATACCCTTTATTCTTTCCTTAAGTTCTTCAAGTGCACTTTTCAATTGCTCATTTTGTAATTCTAATTCATTGTTTTCATCTTTAAGGGTTGCAAGTTCATTGTTCAAGTAATCAATTTCAAATTGCAGATTTTCAACATAATCAGAATGCTCTCCATTTGAAACTGAAACACGATGTTTCTCTAAATTTGCTTCCAATTCGTCAAGATTACTTTGAGTGCCATAAAAAGTCACCATCACTTCATTCAATAATCCATAGTTATAAATCTTCTTTGAACGTAACCCTGCAATTACATCACTGAACACCTTATGAAAACTCTGGTTCATGTCACTATGTATACTGACATACTTTGCTACTGTTCCAGTTTTACCCTCAATGTCGACAACATCAACGCTCGTTATTTCTTCATAGTATACGATTTCCATTTTAATAGTGTTATTGAGGGTGTCGTCAACTACATATTGGTATCTGCACTCAGGCACAATAACTAAGTCATTTGTGAAAGCAAACTCCTTACTCACAGTTTTTTGTTTGAATGAAACTGGCGCTACATCCACAAATCTGGTATTAGCAATTTCTAGTGTAAAAATCCCTGCACCTATTCCTAAGCAAGAAATTGATACTAGAAACAGTCTAAGAAAAAACTGATAATTATTAGTTCTATTAAATATAATGTTTGCCATAACTATTACTATTGAATATAGTACACACGCTACGGATATTGTTAATATCAAAGCTCCAAAGTAAACAACCCCATTGAATAATAAAGCAATTTCCAAAGCCAGAAATATGAATACACAGACCGACAATAGAACGAAAAGCAGTACGAATATTGCCATAATGGATTTGGCAAGGAATATGACAATACTTCCAAGCACCATAAAGAAACTATCTGTTCTCTCGAACCTCTTTCGTTGTTTTATCTCAACTATTTTGTCAGCTTGACCTTCCTCGCTAGTCTCACCAACAACTTCTACAAGTTCTTCGCTCTTTGCATCAAGGTATATTTTCTTGAACAGATAAACGAAAACCATTATGTAAAGCAGTACAAATGATGAGACTAAAATGAAACTCCAGATACTTGACAGTATATGATCCAACCCAAGTGGCAAACCATAAAAAACATTATGACCCAAATTTATCAGAACACTAAATGGAATATATCCTAACATTAGAATACCACTAATGACCACTAATTTAACCAACATCCGAACTATTTCAATCGCACTCATTCTTTTCAAAAGTAACAAAGTTTGATCAATTAAGTCTAATGCTGATTCAACCAAATTATATACGCCATTCTTTTGTTTGGTGCTTATAACCTCTGTAGAAACGGTATCATTGGTCAAATCATCAAGGGTGCAGGTAAATATCTTTGTCAAGGAAATCAATTTGTCCATTTCAGGATATGTTGTGCCACTTTCCCACTTAGAAACAGCCTGTCTTGAAACCTCTAATTTTTCTGCCAACTCTTCTTGACTTAGTTGGGCATCTTTTCTCAATTTTTGAAGCTTTTCATTGAACTTCATTATTATCACCTCGCCATCATCTTATTACAAAACCCAGTTGCGCACTACCAACTTTAAGTTGTTTTTTGTTGCTTTCTGGTTGCGAAAGTAAATTATAGCACTAAAAAAGGAAAAATCTTCGTATTTCTACACTATTTTCCTTTATTTTACTAATGATGTCGCAGACTATAAGGTATTGGTATTATCCGGCTGTAATTGCTCGAATAGTTAGCACAAACTCTTTTGGCATCATAATGCTTACCATGTAGTAGTACTTGAAAAACGCTTCGTTTTCAGTGCTTATTAAACTGCAAGGAATTGTTACACCAATAAGCCAGGGCCTGTCATAAAATGAACGATTGCCAATATGATTTGCGCCACTAGTATTGGTACACCCATATTCGATGACCTCTTCTAGTGTATAGAAACACTCAAAACTGCCACTTTCCTATTCATAAGTGCTAACTACAAAAAGTAACAGGTTGGTTTCAATATCATAGTTGTTCCAGAAATAATAAATACATTGAGCAGAATTTATGAATTCACTCTACTCTAACAACTTTTTATACCCATGGATTGCTTGATTCCGGATTTCGAATACCAGATAGTAGACCTGCATATCCTGATAAATACCATCTACCATCCTTCGCTAATCTCATCTCAATAGGACGAGGATTGTCCGCGCCGCCACAGTGAACAAACAACTTAACAAAACCTTCATTAGCATAACTGTAAGGATTATCACTGATAACAACACCATACGGCTGCGATGGTGTATAGTCATTTTCTGGAGTCGCTCCTGTGAAATATGACCAAGCAAGATAGTCAGTGACTTGCCTTTTGAAAAAGTCAATATCTTGAAAACTCAATGGGCTTGGTCCCTTAAGATAGTTAATCATCGCAATTGAGTCTTCCGTGTTTTGCGGATAGTGGCTTAATGCCACGATAAACATCGCCGCTGTCTCATATGGAGACTGCAGTTGAGCTTGTGGCATGGCCACAAATTCTTCAAAGTTTGCTGGCATTGAAGATAATTCTACAACCTGCTTTCCTCCCTTATTCTTTTCTAAAAAATCCATTTAATTTTCCTCCTTTTTTAATACTCCATCGTGCACAGAGAATCGTACATTAAAACCCCTTGGCTTAGTTATTATCTGAATTCTCGACTGCACTTTTTCAAGGCTATTATACCATTACTTTTCTCATTATTCTCTATTTTTCGTATATCGTTTTGGCATCACAAAGTACTGCAATCATCATGATTACTCATTTCATGTTTGGTAGAAAACATCACTTCTTCTGTATCATATAACTGATTTTACCTTCAATTTTCCCATTTTTTATATCTTGTACCACAAATTGCTAGATTGCGATTATTCTCTAGTTTATTTCTAAAATACATATACTCACTTAGTTTTGAATAGATTTTTGACCAACTCTCTTAAGATAATTGGAACAATCTCGAAAGAATAATCAACAAGAATTCTCTCAGTGTACTTATGCGCATCCTTACCATGAGGTCCATAATTTATTACCGGAACATCTATTTTAGCTATATCTTCCAGAGGCAGATGATAAGTAATTCCTAGGGTTGGCATATTAGGGCGCAAATAGTCTAACACATCAGTAGCATCATTCAAGGCAAAGTAACTTAAGTCACATAACCCTTTGAAGTAAGAAGATTGTTTAATTTCAACGTCAAATTTATTCTTTGCGAATTCTATGGTTTTGTTGCTTGCGTTAATTACTGCTTGATGGTTAGTTTTGGATTCATCAAGTTTAACATGAGGGTAATACGGAGGAGCATAGAAAACAATAACTTTAGGGTTTTTGTTACTGCTCAACATTTGGAGATATTGAATTAACGAAACAGTTATATCCCTTTCATCCAAGTTAGCAGTTTGAAGTTCCAATATTTTGTTTTTAACTAAATCTCCTAAATTGGAATATTCATTTTTAACTTCATCGTAAAACTCACAATATGTGTACACTTGAGGACTCATCCTTAACGATACTAATGGAATATCTTCTTTTTCGCCAAATTCAGCATTCACTGCCAAAACATGCTCGTATGATTCATTGATAGCACCTTGAGCAACTTCTACAAGTCTTTCCATATATACTTTAGGGCTATTCTTAAGAGTCTGTAGATTATAGTAGATATGCGAAGATAATGGTGTTTGAACATTATACAGACGCTTATGGTCTTCCATTTTTAGTGAAGTAGGAGGCATTGATGCTTCACCTCTTACAGATTCAGAGAAGTCCATATTNAATTCCATTCTCNTGATAATATTTGCAACAATCAAATGAGTATTCATACCACTTAATGCTTCACCAACATGAGTTTCTTTTCCATACACGAAAAAACCAGCCAATAGTTTTCCAACAGTACCCAAATACATATATTTGCTATCATCGTTTGGATAAGCTGGGAAGTCAGATTCTGTATCAATAGCTGCTATAGTTTCTAAATCTTCTTCATCAATTATTTTTACAACCTCAGTAATTGCAGCTAGAGCTCCATCAGAATTGGTTTCTTCATCACCAACAAACGAGAATAAAAGATTGCCTTCAAAATTATCATCATTACTATAGTACTCAAGTAGTTGCATTAATAGCGCAACGCCAGCTTTCATATCCATTATTCCTCGAGCAAACAAGTATTCACCAGAATTTAAATCAACTCTACTATTATCATCTAATACTAATTTGCTCACTCGCTTAGTATACTCTACTGGATCCAAGAAGATATCTTTGAGAATACCTGCATCATCAATTCCAACTGTATCAAAATGGGCAACACCCAATAATGTCTTTTTGGTATTTCCTTTTCTCATTAGTGCTACAAATGCTTTTCGCTCAAAATCCTTTCCACCTACTTCTACCACTCTTATGTGATGAGGGTTTTCTCGATAGTAGTCTAGTGTCAGCAGTTTTTCATAAATCAACTTTCCAGCATTAACCTCATTTGGTGTAGCAGAAATACTTTCAACTGCAACTAAATCCTTTGTCAATTGAATCAACTGTTCTTTGCTTTGCCATTTCATATTATTTCTCCTTCCCAAAGTATATTTATGTTTACAATATAACACAATAAACTTGAAAATAGAAAAGTTTAATTGCCCTTGGCCAAGTTGAAAACCTAGCGATATTATTAAGGGAAACAATATAATTGCTTGCCGTTTGTACTTGAATTATTTCGCAATTTTAGTTACTTCTTTTAAGAAAAGAATTTGTACAGTTCAACTGATTACTTGGGGAATAATTCTTTCGCTAAATTAGCGAAGTTTAGAATGTTCTTTCAAAAGTTATCAACCAAAAAAGCCTCTATTTATGGAGCTAACCACAAACAAAGGCTTACTATAATTATTACCACTCAATGGTTTGTTTCACATAAACTCTAAAATCGCCTATTTCAAGGTAATTTAGTTCTTATTACTAAAGTATATATAAGCACTTTCTGTTAGGACAGCCCTTGAGCGCACTACAATTGTTGCATCAATTTCTTCAAATTCACAAACTAATTTATTAATCAAAATCCAGAATGCAAAACACCATTCACTTCTATTGCTTTTCCTTTTAAAATAGTTGTACGACCATTACCATTAGAAACACTGCTCGTAAAGGTGTAATAAACCTTTACTTTATCTCCAACTTTAAATTTTGGTTTATCGCCATTCCAATCATCTGCAAAATCAATAACAAACTCATCTTTACTCGCATCACTGAAAACGAAAACGTTTTGTTTTGTTACTTCATTTGACCCAATTTTTGTTGTAGTGATAACCCCTTTATACTTAATTGTTCCTTCTTTGCATTCAGAACGAATTAGATATTTATTTACATCATTACCTGAGTAATACTTGCTATACTTTTCAAATCCATTTAATGCTGCAGTATCTGTATATTGTACAGTCGCTACACCAGAACCACCTTCTTGGAACACAAAAGTAGCCTCAATGCCATCTTTCGTAAGCCCGGCAACTCCTTCTAACAAAATATCTTGAAGTTTTCCAACCGCCACAACATCACTGGGAGCTGAATTTTTATAAATACCCCCAACAAGAATGAAAGCATCATCAGTAGCATCTTTGTCGTTAATTTTGAGTTTTATGCCAACAATTTTAGCCTCACTGAACACGATTCTCGAATCAGTTGGATTAACAACAGTAACAGTTAGTGAAATACCGCTTCCATTCTTGTGGAAGTCTAATTCACTATAGGTTTTAGAGTACATAACATCTTCATCTAAATCATTAATCGATAACTTGTTTAGTGTACTATACTGCACAGCCCAGCCATAGTCATACAAGACGGAAACTGAATCATATAACTTCACAATATTACCATCAATATATAGCGCAGTTAACCCTTTATCATTTAAGTATTCAATTGCTTCAGTATTCTGCGTAATATTTTTCGGCCCTTTAGGTCCACCACATCCAACTAGTAGCAATGCGGTTAAAAACAAGATAAATAATTTTCTCACGATGTTCTCCCTTTTGTAGTTTTTTCAAATTTATTGTTTCCTTGTTCAAGTATATATCATTTTTTAACCAAACTCAATCATGAACTGAAAACAACTAAAATGTACCTGTAAAGTATTTGAATTCTCTTTGGCATTATAAATCATTCATTTCAAATTGATACTACAATAAAGGTTTTCTATAGCCCAATCATTCAGACTCACTTGATCCATTAATGCAACAAGTTTCTTTACTTAATCTATGATAGTGTTCCCCCTGTTCGATCTGGTTGTTCTCTACATTTTTTCTCTATCGCTGACTTTTTGCTGTAAAAGTGCTACCAGCACTTTGCAATTGCTTTTATTTTTCTTCACTGCGAATACCAGTTTGTTCACCTTCACCAAACTGGAATTAATTGTGTTTACTGTAATATTAACGTTTTCTCATATACAAAGCCGTTCGAAACGTTTACTTTGTTGGTTATTGCTCCAATTCTTTTGCATCTCAAAAACTCATAAAATCCTTGAAGGCGGCAATTATCTGCAAGTATATCTAGTTCCCACTTCTTAGCTCGTCGATAATTTTTCCAATCTATTACAAGGTTTGTTTCACATAGCCTTTCTTTTGGCAAATCGGACCAATAAAGATTGTGTCAATTTAGTCATTTTTCCAATGCCTTCAACAAGTGCACCGCCTGTCATCGTTCCATCGACTATGATTACCTTGCCAAACATTAAAGGCGGAAAAACTATACAAAAGCAAACTAGAATGGACCACTGGTTTCAAATATGTTATTGCAAAAATCTAACATATGTTTCTTTTCGATTAATGACACTTCTTGTATGTTTCCAATAAGTTCACATAAATAATTAACCCACTGCTCAATGTCTATATTGTTACTTTGAAGTTCTGCTTCAATAGTCTTAAGAAATGCAGGCTTATCTATCATGTTATAATATTTCTCACTTTTCTTTATTTCCGCACTCTTAATTACTACATATTTCACTAGAGCAGACTTGCCTAGCAAATACTTTCCAGAGTTTAGTTCCCTCAAGACTTCTTCAATTTCGACATGTAGTGTAAATAGGACTTTTAAATCCTCATCACCTACTAAATTATTCTTCAAATCGCTAAATGTAATTCCGATATTATAGAGAATTGCAATGAGAAGTTTTCTCACATATTTATCACTGGAACGTTCAAGAATTCTAAAGATTCTGCGGTATATATTAATACTTTTTTCGCTATCATTGCTGAACTGCAAATTCAAAAAATCAAATTCATTATCACGATTAAGTTCATCATGCATCACTCTTCTTAAAAGCAACCATTTTCCCAAATCAATATTTTTATCATCATATCTAGCACACTCACCATTTGAAGGCAAGATAAATTCAATCATTTCTGCAGTTATTTTTCGCGACATATTATTGAATATCCAGTCAATAGTATCTGGATGAACTCTATGCATAGCGGGTATATCACAAAGCCTTTTTCTGACATTTGCCACAGAACCATTGAGTTCAATAACACCATGATATACCCCTTTTAATATTTCTGATGTTAGAATTTCCCTGTATGTACTATCTGGATATAGCACTAAGAACATCACTAAAAAAACTTTATCTTCTTCGCTCAGATAACTAGAGATTAATTTTATTTGTTCAATGCTGTTTGATTTAGGGAAATAGCAGTTTCTAAGGTATAATAGTGCACCCTTACCATTCACTCCGATTAATGAAGGCTTTGTTAAATATACGCTATTTTGCTCCATTCTTTCTTTTTCGACTAACTCGATGGTTTTATCAAAAAAACAATTATAAAATTCAGAAAGATCAAACCTAACTCCAAGATTGTTACTATCCTCCAGCATCCAATGGCAACTTAAATTCTTTGTTTCTCTAATCTTTATGACCTCTTCGTGTGCAATCTCCAATAGTCCATATATTTCAGAGTTGGCAATAAATGTATCATGGATACTTACTAATGCTGGTATGGAGTTAACACTGTCCCAGACTTCATGTGGAACTGAAAAATAACTTCTATTACGTTTGCAATAATTATTGTAGTAATCATTTTCACAGTAATAATAAGGGAGTTTCTTAGTCATTTTCTCTTCTGATTCGACTTCAAAGTCGATTTCATCAAGAGATTCTATCATCACGGACAGTCTTATTTCCAACATTAGAAGCGAGTGTGCTATCTTAATAAACCTTTCAAATACTTCATAACTAACATTTATTTCTTTGCTCTTAATAGCTAGCTTTTCTAATGCTAGCATTGTCCGATCATGCACATTTTCAATCGTACACAGGCTTTCGCAAGAAACAATTAGTCTTGCTCTTTCGTTAAAAAAGAAGTCACCATCTTTTAAACTCACCAATCGTTTTAACCAGTAACTAGCAGTAATGTATACGTTTCTTAATTTCGTAGTTTTAGCTCGAGACAAATACTTCTTCCACTTCCAAAAATCTTCGAGCGCAATTGAGAAGAATTCATCCATCACTTCCACAACCTCTTTTATTACATCTGACTCATCATATTTGCATAAACTCACAAGGTAATTGCCAAAATATCCATCAGCAGATTGTCCGGAAGTATAAAGCAAATAATATAAGTTTTTGGCATGGTATTCCCTTACCTTCCTCCTTTCGAAGTAAAGATTATGCTTGTCAATAGACAAGAAAGAATACAATACTTTTACACTCGAAAATAGCGCAATGGTAAGATACAAGACCAGTAGAATCAAAGAAATAGCCCAGAATTTAAATACTATGTCATAAAACGAGAACTTTGAAAACTCTATAAAAATATCAACAAAAGGAATCAGTAGAAAAATCGCAAAGAAAACTTGAAATAGCCAACCACGCAAGTTTTTTACCCAAACATTGTTGTTCATCCAGTACTTTATTAGGCTTTCTCCAAGATATCTTCTACTGTCATGCAAGATTGAAACTTGCAATAGAAAACCATACATGATTCCGTAAATCCCCAAAACTACCATCGCAATCTCACGAGAATCGTTCGTTAGTCGCTTATCTTCATTTAAAAAAAACGAGTTTATAGATTCACTACCTATATAAATAAATACAAAAAGTGCAATAAAAAAAAACAACAAGGCAAAGTTCTTGCGTTTCGAAACAGAGATTTGAAACCTTTCAATAAACAAAAGCACTAAAAGAAACGCAGATACGAAACAAACGAAAAAAGTTGGTAAATTATCAGCTATCACAACCACAACCTCCATATCTATCAAATCCATTTTAGGTATCATCACTACTATATCCATGGCCTATATTGACTTCGACATTACCATTGCATTACTTTCATGTTTTTTGCATTTGGAAACCAATAATTATTTGTATCAATGCTACCTTTAGAATGACAAATGGCGCGTCAATCATACGACAATTTGTTGATACAACTTTTCTTTTTAACGCAAATCCAATTCTTTTTCTGCTAAGCGACATATCTAATCAAGCATGTATAGACTACGTTAACAATTGTGATATGTTTGTAGGAGAACGCACTATAAAGCGGTTACTATATTACTACTAGTGCGTCGTTATTTGGTTGCGCATCTAGCTGAATTTAAGAAGATAGAAAGACTAATGCAGTAAATGAAATATCGAAGCATGAAATCAACGCTAAATTAGTATCTCCAGAGGAAAGCGAAAAGCAGAAAATAGAAACCAAACCAGTCAGGAAGTCCAAGATACGGAAAATAATCACACATTTTGATGGGAAAACGTCTGCGGCGTTAGTCAAAACAGGGCCAAAGGCAAAGTCAACCCATAATTTGAAAATCTCCTTGCCAGCGAATCGGCAGTGTAAGATAAACGCGTAAGTAGTATCGTTTCATTTTCTCAGCGCTTTCTCGTACTTCCTGGCTCCTAAAAAGTGAACCCTTTTTATCTACGCTATTTTAAAAAAAACCTTCTCTTCGTTTCTAGCTAACTATTCTGCGGTAATCAAATAGTTATTTACTTTTTTTGATTTGTGCTAACTGAGTTATATTCTTACGTTTGAGTGAATCAGTCATCGCCATTCTACATAAAATGTGACAAACCGTTTCATACAGTTCACTTTTCTCTGTATAATCTGCAAGCAGAATATAGTCTACTCTGCCATCTTTCAACAGATCCTCAACCTTATTTTTTTTCCTATTTTGAAAGACAGCAATTGAAAACCCGCCATTAGATTTGACCAATTTCATGCATGGTACATCCGTTAGTCCATCACCTATATAAATCATATTACGAAAAGGAACAGCTCTTTCATCTTCAGGGGTATATTTGTTTAATGAAACATCATCTGAAACATCAAGAACACCTTTATTAATCCTAAACAGAAACTGAGTCTTAGTAGTATAATTGACAACATTTTTTGGCCAACAAGCTACATTGTTTTCGTCATACAAAAACTCACAAGCAAATACCGCTTTAAAATTCCTAAAAATTTGTGAACCCTCAATTATTTCTCCCAAACCAGAAGAAATTATATAATGCTCTATTTTCACTCCCAGCGTATCTCCAACTTCATTAATTTTGCCGAACCAATCATTCACCCCTGGAAAGAATTCCAAATCTCTACCCATACTAACAAAACTGCTACGTCGAATACTCTGATTTGCTTCATGTGCTTTTTCAAGCATAAGATGCATGTATGCAAGAATTCCATCCATTTTTTTCCCTTTTGCCAAATCACCAGATTCCTTCCAAAAATCTTTTGGCTTCATATTAACATTCGGAATGAAACTGTACTCTTGCATATCTTTAGTACATAATGTTTTATCAAAGTCATACATTATAGCAATAACTGGTTTTCTTTTTCCCATTATTACACCCCCACCTATTTATTGCCGTTCTGTGAATATGTTTTTTTTCCATGGCCATTAGGATGTTGAATCTGACCATTTTCACCATGTACAATTATCTCACATCCTGCACACTTGCTCATAACATATCCCATCTTTATAGCATTGGCTTTTGTTCCAGTATAAATGCTTGTTTTATGAACTCCACCTCTTTTCACATTCCATTCATTATTACTATTTGGTGTTATATGTACAGTTTTTCGCGCCATAACCACACCTCCTTTCCGAAATCAATATCATTTCAATAATCAAAACTTTTCATGTGATAGCATGGTGGTGCTCTAATGCATCAAAACTAGAATTGCTACATATTCACTTGTTGCAAACGTAATCAAAAAACTCGCATTCGAATCGAAAACAAATTTCACTTATGTTTCCATAGAACGTTGTATGAGTCTTGACTCGAAACACGACTGCATTTCATGCGGCCAGCAGTTTTTAAGCATAAAACGGAACTTAGCATGACTTTCTCATATTACTGAAAGTTTAGTGCATTTTATGCACCAACTCCTTTCTCATAAAAAACATTTAATGTAGACTTAGCTATTTGCATGCAAAGGGAAATCAGTAAAATTATTCTATAAATCTCTTGTCAACACCTTGAGGCATTTTATTGTAAAGCTCCCCTGTTATACTTAGTTGATTATTAACTACTTAAAGACTCCTAAACAGACTATTCACATAACACCATTAGCAAGAACTTTTTCTATTTAGATAATTATATCATAGTATTGTTGCAGTGTCTCATAGATTGGCCATCCGAATGTTTACAAAATCAAAAAGCTTATGCACACTTGATGTATAGAAAATATAGCCCCTTCTTTGAGAAACTAGAAACATTACGTGAATTATTTAATAAAAAACACCTCTTTTCATTTGAAATCAAGAGATGTTTTGAGAATTGTGAAACTGTAGAGAAAAGTATATCACTTTTACATCGCATTTGGGAAAAACGTACAGTTGAAAGCCAATTGTACAGGGCGAAATTTATTCAAATTCAATGGCATAATTTGTCTCTGTATTCTCAAATACCCCATTTTCAAGGTTACTGTACCGTTAAATTTCTCAGTATTCTCTATATTCTAACTATTCTCAAGTTTTTGAGTATCATTTTTGTATACGGCACTTCGAATTATCCTAATCTAAGTATGATATCAGCCAGTCTTAATTCATTGGATTTATCTTTGGGTGGTGGTAATATTTCAAAACCAAATTTCGAACAAAAATGTGTGAGCCACTCCATGTGATCATTATCAACATCTGATAACCAACCTACAATGGTTTTGATTTCGTTTTCCTTAACATAGTTAATTAATTCATTAAATAGTATAGTTCCATAACCATTATTATTGCTTTGACACTTAATATCATTAATAGTAACGACATCTTCTTTAAATGAAGCAAGTGCTTTGATTTTGCGCCTCAGGCATATGAGTTATACAGAATTTCAAATAACTAGAGTGGCTATAGTATGAAACAATGTACGGTTTATTGTCGTATTCTGAACTGCAGATTATTATGTCTGGTTCTTCACCTCTAGTTCGCGAATTAATCAAATCCTTTTTTTTCACCCTGTTATTCTTAAACATGGAAAACAACTTCATGNGCATTTATCACCTTCTTTCAATAGCTGTGACTACTATAGCACTTACCAACTTCTTGCAATTCTTAAACCACCCTTTTTCAGATTTTTGTTTACAGGCATCTGATTTTCAACTTAACCTAAATCGACTTGATTCTGCTTTAATATGCTTACATTAGTATCGTTTTCAAGCAACCACTCCATATTTGTTGCTATCTTAATTCCACGGCACTCATGACAACCATAAGGCAATATTGCGTGTTCATATTGTTTTTGATTAAATAACTTGGCCTTATCACTAGAGGAAATACTATTTATTACAAAATTTTCAATTCTATAAATTGTATACACATTCATTGATTTTGAGTATTTAATTTCATAAACAGTCTCTAATTCAATATCTACTTTTGCAATTTCAATATTTAATAGTTTCTTAAAAGCATTTAGCAATAACTCAGTTCTTTTTCCTTTTGAATGGTTTGCTTCATATTTTGAATACTCTTTATTATAAATATCAATTAACTGTTCAAAGTTTATGTATTCTTTATATTCAAAATCATTTATTATAAATTGGTTTGTAGTTTCAAAAAAAGGAGACCACACATTCCATATTTTTGGATTTATATTATAAACTATAACACCCTCTTGTTTGTCGGTTTTCACAGCAATATACAAACAACTAGTGCCTACCAGTCTTCGTGGTAATACTTCGTTTGGTACTTTTTCCTTATATATACCTTTATCTATTACGATTGCTCCTCCAGACTCTTTTAGATCGTCATAATAATGCAATGGTAATCCATAACTACTGAACTTATTACCAAGATTTTCGTTTTCGAAAAACATATTTCTGAAACTAGAGTAATCAATTGCAACTGCACGTAATCCTGGAATTTGAATATGCTTTTCATTTGTCCCTAAATAATGTATTTTTCCTACTACAATTATGTTCCTAATCAATTCGCTAAAGAGAGTAATTGTTGCTACCTTTAAATCGTACTCCGCAAATATTGTTTTTCTACTAAGTATATATCTTTCCTCTTTTTCTTCTTGGCACAATATATTTATTCCGTCTCCTTCTTTGCTAAGTTCATTGTCTACAGCACTAATCTTCATTGAAGCAAAACTAGGAAATAAAACCAATCCATGTTTCAGGGAATTATACTCACTCATATTTGATAATTCTTGTGCGCACTGAATTATCCAACCTTTCAAATTATTGTATTGCTCATCTGTCATGTCAATTTTGGTCATATCAGTGATACCAACAAACGTATCCAATAGTGTCTCTTGAACATCAAGCTTATTGTTTAGACTATCAAACGTACCTTCTGCAATTTTCTTAATAGTTTTTCTGTACTCAGCCATAGTCAAACAAGTAATTTCAATCCAAGGACATTTCTCCATGCTTGCATGCGCAATAAATAGTCTCATAAAGGTTTCTAAACAATGATAATATGTGCTTACTATTTCTGATTTGGCATATTTTATTAATAAATCATCCTTTAGTTTTGGATTAGTAATTTTCATTTTACCAATCTCTAATTCAGTATTGTTGATGCTTTCTGAAAACTCCCTTGGCTTCGTTATCATATGCAATAGATTGATAGCCTTAATATCAAAATAATCATACACAAAATCTCTGTAAAAAATTTCATTTAAATCTAAGAATTGTTCTGTAATTAACCCTTGCTTTGCATTAGTCTTTTTCTTACTCATTTTCGTTCCTCCTGATTATTATTTCATCAAAAAAAAATTGCAATTCAACTAAACCAAAAATATGTAGTGTGTTTATTAGAATTGATAACAGAAAATTCCCAAAACAAATGGCAGCAAGACTCTATTGGTGCTACTTTTCTCTGAATTTTCACCATTTGCAGATCCATACATATCATTTTCGTATTACAACCGCGACTGCTTTTATCTAACAATCAATGTTATATTTATAAAAATGCATTCATTTGAACACGAAGTACAGTTTACGCTTAAATAATGGTATACCAAATATCAACAAGATATTTTACGGAGTATACTGCAAGTTTTTCTGTTCGTTGCTTGATACAATTCAAATCAAAAGCATCATATGTATTTTAGTACGTCTTTTATCATTACCATGAAACGATTGCAGCATTCAATAACTAATCTACTCCTCAAGTGCTTGCTCACAATCAAATCTTTCTTTTCTATCTATGACTGGTTGAAGTAAAATCAACAAAAATTTCGTATAATAATTAAATGCATCTAATCCCTGCAGAATAAAAACATCATATTCTCCACCCATATCATGTCCTATATCAAAAGATAATACATAGTTTTCTTCGCCTGAACTACAGAGAATAGTGCCTTTTCGGAATGATGAATATGACCTCATGATTCATCATATACTTTTCCAAATTGAGAATCTTTTTCACTTAATTTTGATTTAAGATAAAAATCACTCATTCTTTTCCCATCTTTGTCTTTTGACTGCTTAATTTTGGTGTTCCATCAAGAACGGTTCTTAGAACGAGATTTTGATTCTCACCAATATAATATGCGTATGCCCTCATGCAATTATCCAATTGTACTCTTAACAATATCCCTTCACAAGTTAGATTCCTATTTCGAATCATAGAAATAAACCCATCTATCAAATGCATAGCTTTATTAATAATACTTATGAAATACATGTCATCTCTCATCAAATTATTCCCAATTATTTTTTCAGTTATTTTCATAAATTCACTTCTGAGCATTCTTAATTCTTCAAGTTTGTTTGAAATAATTTCATCACTATTCTCATTTTCCCACTTTCCCATTTTGCCTACCACCTAATAGCATTAATTATTCATATATTATATTATTAAATTAAATGTAACTCTATTGTCTGCGTTTTAAAAAGTTTCGTGGCTTTCTGTTGATCACTCTAATTATCACATCTTGCTAAATCTTGTGTAAATCATGTGAATATTCGAATTCAATAACATAGTTTTTCTCTATATTCTCAAACCACTCATTTTCAAGGCTATTACATCACTACTTTTCTCAGTGTTCTCTATATTCTCACCATTCTCAAATATTTACGTATCATTTTTGTATCACACGCTATTTTTGATATATATATTTGTACTTCAAGTACTTTGCAATACTATCATGGTCTCCAAAAACTGTTTTGTCATTTATTCCTATTTTTGCTAATTCAAGTAAAATTTCTTTTTGATTATAAATTTCAAACTCAAGTGATGGATTATACTGCTGATTGTAAACTCCTTGTTCACCTATTATACTCCACGAAGCTTGATAAATAAACAAACCTTCTTGCTTGCCAATTCTATCAAATTTAACATTTGACTGGCAAGCTAGTATTGGAAAATTCATAAGAAAATAGTGTTCTTCTGCGACTTCTGGTGTTTTTAGTTTGGTTTCGGTTACTTTGACTTCAATATAAAAATGGCATAGTACTATGAGAAGCAGTTTCAAATCTGTACAGCCATACTCCATTTCATTACTTTTAGGTTTCAAAAACTCTGGACTCGTTACGCTCTTTTTTTTCAATTGAATTCTCATTTTATAGCGATAATCTACAACCAGAAAATTCAATCTTCCTCTAGACAAATTATCAATGATTCTAGCCAATGATTTTTCCAACACATTTTTATTGTTAGACTTCAGATACCTTTCCGTCTCTTTCAACAACGAGTCTGCATCAAACAAACCCGACCATATTGGCAATTCTTTTTCGCCGTATATTTTTGAATCCTCTGCAAATGTATGGCACATAGACACAAAAAGGTTCATAAATTCTTCAGGGTGATATGTTTCCATTTTGGTCAATTCATCATAAATATGAAAAACACTTTTAGGAAACTCTGGCGAAAACAAGCCTCTCATACCAAGATCATTGTCATTATCCTTTTCGACCAATTTTGAAATGTCTATCATTTCATTTTTGTTAAAGCAATATACATAACTTGGCAACTCTTTTTCAACACTACCAGAACACGCAAAAAACAGGGCAATGTTAGGGTTCTTTGATATGTCTATTAGTTGTGTAGGCAATCCATGATGCTGAGCATAGTATAAGAAGTGCTTTCTCGCTGTTGGGTCAATTTCTGTGCTTACTTCGTATCGGTAATCTTTCAACATCTCGGAAAAGGGTAAAAATCTAGTTTGGTCTTTTAATTCATTCGTATATTGACGAAAAGCCGAAGCAACTATTCTTCCATATTTCCTAGATTCACCTCTGAAGTAACACAAATTGGACAAATCGTTTCGGTCGACATATTGCTGGTATTCCTTTAACGATTTAATGACTTTTATGTTTTTTCCACAAACTGTATTATTTGAGATTTTCATAAGGCCCCCCCTTTAATGAGAAAACAACTTTTTATATAGTATACAACAATAGTAGCACTGGCATCTCGCTCATTTTCTGATTTTTTTTAAAGTACTGTGTTTTCCTGACAACATATACTTTTTTATTGGCAGAGACTTACATAAAAACAAGTACAAATGTCGTTAATATATAATAGTTTTTTTCAAATAGAAAAGATTTTTTTATAAAAGAAACTTATCTAGACTACTTAGTAGCATTCAATACGTATGTACGTTTTGGAAAAGATGGTTTCAATATGAAACAACTACTTGTACTATAAATGATGTTTGTGCTACTTGGAAACTCAGCCAACCAAAAAAACAACCACCTGTCACAAACTTGCACAGGAAATAACTTAATTAGGTCAGAGCAAAACCTATATGGTAATTCTCGTTCTCTAGAGGCTACAAAATAGAAATATTATCTTTCAAGTATTCCGCGGTATCCCTTAAACTTAAATACACAGTGAACTTGTTTATGCCAAACAAGTCCAGTTCTTTGAGAATTGTTTTCTTATCACTTGGCAAGATCAATAGCATAACATTCATAGGGCGTTTTTTCTTAATCATTTTTTCAAATTCTATGTGATTTGCACCAATAGCGTACATACCAGATTGACTCTGAATTCGAGGATTGTCCACATAATTCACTTTTACGAAATAGACTTCGTTAACGTGTTCGGGATCTATATCATCAAGAAAACCTGGCTCCTCATTCCTGATTCTGTTTACTATCTGGTCGGTCTTACCTTCACAAAGAAACTTAGTTTTCTCATCGTTATTAAGAAGCGCCATCGCGCTCGCAATCTTCACTTTATGGCTATCACCATACTTTATGTTGCTTCTATACTCTTTATAAACTAATAGTTCGCCAATTGAATTTAAAGAATCAAAACATGCAAAATATAGTGCAACTAGAGGGTTAGTGGTTAAATCTAGTATTCTAGTAGGTAATCCATAGTGTTGCATAAGACTCAAACGTTCGAGAATTGTATGGCAATTAATTAATTCAATCGGTTTCCTAATAAGGAACTCATTGTAAAGCTTTTTTTCATAATCAATATAGTTGATACCGTTTTGCACTCTAAACACTCCAGGTTTTTCCATATACTTAAAATCACCATGCCCTCTAAAAACTCGAAAAATATCTTTGCCACTACCAGAATTTTGTTTGTTATCGGTTTCCTCTTCGTTAGTAGTCATTTTCTTGCCAACTACTTCCAACTGACTCAACAGTGTTGAAACAGAATCAATTAATAGAATTTCATCATCATTTTCAAATAGTCTACAAGAAAAGACTATTAAGTTAAAATCTAAATCCAAATTTTTAGCTATTTTTCTAATATCATTTTGATTCGTTATTACATCTTTTTCCTTGACTAATACAAACGGTAAGTCCCAATATTGCTTTCTAACGCATAAACAGAAAAGATATATAACTTTTTTCTTGGGTTCCAGTCTAGAATTAGTCAATTTTAGAATTGTTTCCAAAACACAGAAATTCTGAAAATCTTCCTTAGAATTATCTTTGCACCATTTTTCAAAGTTCTTTACACTCTTATTTAAGTCACTTTTCGAAAACCAAACTCCTTCAAATTCACTTATGCATCTATCCATAGGGTCCCCTTTCATTTAACAGTTACAAAAGAAATTTCTATCTTTGCAAGAGATAAAAAGCCTCTCAAGTAATCTAAAACACTAATACATCCACTTGCCTACCGTTAGCTTACTCGAACTCAACCGTACCTGGTGGCTTGCTAGTTATATCATAAACCACCCTATTCACATGTTTAACTTCGTTAACTATTCTGGTAGAAATAATATTAAGAACATCATAAGGTATCTTAGCCCAATCAGCAGTCATTCCATCGATTGAAGTAACTGCCCTAATAGCAACAGCATAGTCGTAGGTTCTTTGATCACCCATAACCCCTACTGATTTAAGGTTCGTTAAACAAGTAAAGTATTGCCAAATATCTCTTTCTAGATTAGCATTTGCTATCTCTTCTCTAAGAATTGCATCTGATTCCCTAACTATTTCTAGCTTTTCTTCTGTTATTTCCCCAATTATTCTAATTCCTAAACCAGGACCTGGAAAAGGTTGTCTATAAACAATCGAATCAGGTAAACCTAACTCTACACCTAAAGCCCTAACTTCATCTTTGAACAAAGTATTCAAAGGTTCAATCAATTTAAATTGCATGTCATCAGGTAAACCTCCAACATTATGGTGCGACTTTATTGTTTGTGCTGTCTTTGTACCACTTTCGATTACATCAGTATATAAAGTACCTTGGGCTAACCACTTTATTTCTTCACCCTCAGTTAGTTTTCTAACTTCTTCATCAAAGGTATATACAAACTCATTACCAATAATCTTACGTTTTGTCTCAGGATCATCTACTCCCTCAAGTTTATCNAAAAAACGTCTAGANGCATCAACCTTTACTAGATTAATGTTCATTACCCCACCAAACATTTCCATAACACTTTCAGCCTCACCTTTTCTTAGCAGTCCATGGTCAATAAACATACAGGTCAATTTATCACCAATTGCTTTATGTAGCAAAGCAGCAACTACCGAAGAGTCAACCCCACCAGATAGCCCTAACAACACTTTGTCATCTTTTACCTGTTCTTTTATCTTGTCAATCTGCATCTCAATAAAACTCTGCATACTCCAGTTATCACTTGCTTCACAAATCTCAAACACAAAATTCTTTAGGATGTCATTGCCATACTCAGTATGCCTAACCTCAGGGTGAAATTGTACTGTATAAATCTTTTTTGCTTCATTACTAGTAGCAGCATAAGGGCAAGTACTACTACTTGCGTCTACTTCAAAACCTGGTGCCAATTCTGAAACTTGATCACCATGTGACATCCATACAACTTGTTTTTTTGGTAAATTCTTGAATAATAAAGAATTTGAAGTTATTTCAATTTCAGTGCGCCCATATTCTTTAGTTTCACAACCCTGAACCGCACCNCCATTCATAAAATGAGTCATCTGCATTCCATAACAAATTCCTAGCACTGGGTAACCACTAGTAAAAATCCTCTGATCACACTTAAAAGCACCGTCATCATAGATGCTATTAGGTCCGCCACTAAACACGATGCCCTTAACATCCCCCATTTCATTTATTTCTTCAATAGTTAATGTATGCGGATGAAGTTCACTATAAACCCCAAACTCCCTAATTCTTCGCGCTATTAACTGGTTATATTGACTACCAAAATCTAAAACAAGTATCTTATCTGCCACTTTATGCCCTCCTAGTATAACTGTGTATATTTTACCGAAAATAACTACTCTTGTATACAGATATCAATAAAAACAATGGTGTTTTAATTGCACAAACAATTACTAATGACAAAGACAACTTCAACTAGTATTAATTGCTAATTCTTTTTGTTATTTTCACCTGGATATATTTCAAACTAATGGTCTAGTTTATGCACTATATAATGCTACAACCAATAGTCTTCTTTTCATATATAACTCTACCAAAAAACCTCAATTATTGTACAATTTCATTCATTTGCCCAATTTCTTATCAAGGACAAACAATTGCTTACAGTAAAACAGTTCGTATTATGGAAAAATTCATTTTGGATAAAATACTAGCAATATTTTATTTTTACTCACTAAATGAAAGAGGTTAAAAAATAATGAAAAGAAAGATTACATGTCTACTAATAGTAATAATGGTAGGTCTTTTGACTACGATAACTGTATTTGCAGAAAGCGTAGTTATCGGTAAGACTGCTGAAGCTACTTCAAACCCTAATGAGTTTGATATTATCTTCAATTTACCTACCAAACAAAACGAAATTGCAGCAGTTGTTGATGTGGTAATTGTCCTAGATAAATCATCACTTGGTGGTTCTTCAAATCCTTTGAAAACAGAAGCCCAGAACTTTATTGCTACTTTGTGGGAAAAATCTCAAAAAGATAACATCACTTTTAAGATTGGACTCATTAGGTTTAATGCAAATGTTCAAGCATATGAGGATGATTTATTAGTGTTAACAGCTGACAATTACACCAAAATGCAAGACTTCCTGGCGGGTTATGATGGCTCAGGTACCAACTTTCATGGCGCTTTGCTACAAGCAAAAAAATGGCTTGATAACGATACTACTGTTTCAGAACAACACAAGTTTCTAGTAGTTATTAGCGATTTTGCCGGTTACTTTGTCGATGCTGGAGATGGTTTAGGCTTAGGTCGTTACGCTACTAGACATCAAGATGTATCAGTACCCTCGACTGGCTTACCAGGCACTCCCGTTTACGAGTCAAATGCAGAGTATAATGATAAAACGAAATGGGGACAATATCCACCACTGGCCGACCTTCAAGGTACTAATCCTAACTTCAAATATACGACAACTATGATTGAAGATCTAATTAGCGGTAAAAAACTGCTTACTGGAGTGGCACCAGCAAATATAGATGATTTAAAAACTATTGGAACTAAATATGGGGAATACTCTTTTTCAGAATATGGCACCAATTACACAAAGTTCACCCCTGATCAAATTAGCACTATGCCCAGCCAAATGGATAACCGCCAAAGTGATTTCCCTACAATGTTCGAAAAGAGCATCTATCTTTGCGGTAATCTATTCAAGGAAATGAAAAGCAATGGCTATAGTGTATTTGGAATAACAAAGAATTACAATATGAATATTGTGCTAGGTTATCAAAACAAAGCATTTGTCGATTGGTTTGAAGAAAAAATTGGCCCTAGGTTTGATGTTACAGGTGGAGCCTCAGATGAAGTCGCTAAGGAAATCTTCGCTCAGGTTACTTCAACCATTGTTGAATTGTTAGGTAAAGGAACCATTACTGATGTTATCGCCGATGAATTTGACTACATTAATGAAGGGTTCACGGTGGCATTAGACGGAATGAAACTACCTATTACCAAAATTTCTGAATACGAATATGGCTTTGGAAATGAATTAGCCCCTACCAACTCAGGCATATTCGAATACATGCTAACTTATGATCCAACCACAAAAACTGTTAAGTGGGACCTAAACGTTTCAGCAAGCAAATATAGAAATCTACAGTTAGTTTTCAAGGTTAGCTACAATGGCGATGTTTGTGCTATTGATAAACCAATCGATGTTAAAACTAACAAGTCTGCTCTACTTGAATATGTTAACTCTATTGACCTTGAAGCTGGATTATCCTACAACAAAAGTATAGCGATTGATTCGCCTACTGTTACTATATCTAATAAAGATGCAGATTGTAAAAAACCTGTTCCGCCAAATACTGGTATTAGTAATAATTTCAGTGCTTGGTTTGGATTATTAGCAATGGCAAGTATCGTGGCAGGAAAAGAAGCAATTAGTAAACAACAGAAGAAAAAGTAATTTCTCTCAAAGGTAGCTTTCACTAAAAGTTATCTTTTTTTATCCAAACAAAAAAGTGAATTACTTCACTTTTCCTACACTTTCTTTTCCCCCTATACTAAGACAACTTATGTATCCATTTCTCTTTTTGCAAGAAATAGAATCCTAATAAAGCTTTAAATACATTCATAGATTCCACGACAATATATAACGTTAAAAATGATACATGGAATACTCTAGCAAAAATCATACTCATCAAGAATGGTCCACAACAAGTAAATACCCCATCCAAAATGAAGACGCTTTTAGTGTCACCACCAATTCGCAAGGTATTATAGAATGTCATCGTCGAGGTACCTAACCAAGCAACACTGGCTTTGACCCAAAGCATCTTAACCGCCATGTCGTACATTGCCCCTTCCAATGAGAAGAATCGTGGAATAAATGGCGAGAAAATAGCAATACCAACACAACAAATCGCATGCATATAAATACAGGTTTTAATAATCTTCGCTGCATTTACTTTGGCATTTTCAATGCGATTGGCCCCTAACTCTCCTCCAATCATAACCCCAATTACTGTTGATGCTCCACTCCATAATACGAAAATCAAGTGGGTAACATTGTTTACAATAGACAAGCAACCAAAATACTGTTCCCCTACCAAGCCGTAGTTAATGAATACGAACATTAACGCAATTGAGAATAGAATCTCATTAAAAATCAGTGGCATGGATGTCTTAATGATATTTGTTTTCTCCTCACCAGTAAGTTTTTCATATTTCGTGGTTAACTTAAAATCAGACTGTGGCAGGTTAATAATTATCAAAAGAAAAATCATCTCACCTGTTCTAGCAATCACCAAAGCCCAAGCAGCACCTTGAATGCCAAGGGTTGGAAAACCAAGATTTCCAAATATTAGCAAATAACAAAATACTAAGTTCAAAATGCAGTTAATAGTTCCCGCTAACATTGTAATATGTCCACGACCAATAATTGAATATGAACCACTAAACAATAGATTCATAGCATAAGGAACAAATGTTAAGGCAAAGATTCGCAGATATGAAACTGCATAATGGATGATTTCTGCTTCTTCCTTAATAAATATGTTCACAAACTGCTCGGTGAAAATCATTAAATACCCCGTAAAAAGAAGGCCGGTAATAAAACAAAGTACTAAACAGAAACGAAAAGTTTCATTATATTTTGGCTTATTCTTATCCCCATAATACTGGGCAATATATACATGAAAACCACCAGTTAATCCTAGAATTACCATTGAATAGATACTAAACGCTTCACTAGCAACACTATAGCCGCTAATCGCCTTATCTGAAAGTGTCCCCATCATGGCAATACTAAAATTATTCACTAATAAAACTATTAGTTGGGACAGAATCAACGGCCAACTCAATTTAAAGAACTTTTCTATAAATTCTTTATTTAGTTTTGTTTTTAACACTAAATTAAACATATAACACACTCCCCTCTCTAACAAAAAAACCGCGTGTTGTGGTTTTCTGAGTTCAAACTAACAAAAATCTTCATCTAAATAAATCATTCACATAAACGATTTCGTTTTTACTCATTTCTATAGTTGCTACAATATCCTCATCACTGAAATCCTTTTTTAATAGCAACTCCAACAACAAAGCAATATTGAATCCAGTAATTAAATAGAACTGGTGATCTTTCAGTTTCCGCATAAAATACTGATTCACCGAACCCTCAAGAATATCAGTAAAAACCATCAAGCCCTCATCTTCATAAGTAGCAATAAGGTCATCAACTAGATTTTTGTAATCATCATTTTCATTGGCTTCCACCACTACATAAATGTCATCTCGTTTACCAAGAAATAACTCTAGAGTATCTAAAACACCTTGTGGATATAGCCCATGTCCAGCTAACACAAATCTCATCATATTCTCCTTTTTTAATCAAGTCCGTCAATAAACATTAATAACTCTTCAAAACCAGTTAAATTAAGTAATCTTTGTGACAAATTATCTACCTTAATCATTTCACTAACCACACGATAATAGCCCATCAACTTCAAAATATCCGAATCGCTACTATTAACCCATATCACTGTCTGNGTCCATTGGCGTTTCCAAATTATTGGTTTCTTTAAAGTCGCAATCAAGATAAAATCTTCATGTACGACTAATTCATTGGTATGTAATAATACAATATTGTTAGATGTCTCTAGGCACATTTCCTGTTCCCCCACCCACAAGGCTCTATAAACTTGTGAGGAACGATTACCAAACAAGTGCGAAATCTTCCTAAGCACCTCATCACGATCAGAAGCTTTTAGATGATTTAAGAAATAATTTGGTTTCAATATTTGGTGAACCGGAGCAGGAGTTATTACTACATCAGTAATAGCCTTCTGGATCTGAATCCAATACGGCGAGGCATCAGTAATATACACTGTTGGAATATCCAACGAAATGCTTAATGGAACGGTCGTAATCAATAAACTGTAATCACGAAGTTGTTTTGTTTCTAACATATAGTAGTCACAAATTTCCACGTTCTGATATAGCGATGACATGTTTTCATTAAGTTCATTCAAAAGCGTAATCATCTCTGGACGCCCTTGATAACAAACCAAAAGAATCTTTGTCTTAACCCTATTAGAATTGCTAATCAGTAAATTGGTATAAAGTACTAAGTAAGAGAACTCATTAATATTCATCTTAACTTGAAAATTATCCTCTATAATACGGCTAATATCCAAAGTTAAGCAAGTAGCTAGGGTATACTTCCCTAGTATTTTATAAGTTTGAGGGTTACGAATTACCATTCCAGTTCTTAATCGCTCAACCATCACAGTGATATGTTGGCGTATATACATCTCATATTGATTTTTGTCTAGCGTAATAAAGTTGAATTTATTATGCAGCATCGAATATATTTCAAACAACACCTTCTCAACTAACGTAATCTCATCTTTACGCAATTCATTAAGTTCATTTACATGCTTGCTATGCAGATGCAACATCAGATATATTGCCTCATCAAGTGGCAGAATAATATTAAGCCATTTTTCTAACTCTTCCTTTAAGCGAATCGCAACGGCAAATTCCCGATATTTCCGATAATGTTCAATCTTCTCAGGAGTCATTTTTACATAGTTGTAAAAACGCCAACGTCTAATGGCTATTACTATATGAATTACCATATTCTGCAATGAAAAGTCAGATATATTTAGACTAAATTCCCGGATGACTTGAATCAAGATATTATTGATAATCGAAATCTCTAATTGATTGGAATTACTAATAAACATGGCATTATCTGCCGCAAAAAAACCAGTAGAAACATCATTATGGAAATAGTATTCAGAGATGCAAAGCCTTTTGTTTTGCTCCTCACCATCCAAGATGATTCCATAGTTAGGTTTAGATAATATTTCCAAACTAAAGTCACTGAGTATTTCCCTTACTTCTTTTAAATCAGTAACGATCGTTGATCTGCTCACATACAACTCATCAGCTAAATTCTCTAAACGAATGTAGTAATCGATAGCTAATAGTTTCTTAATAATATAATTAATTCGCTCATAACGATAGCGCGGGATCTTTTGCGTAGGGTTAAATTCCTGCAATTTTTGCATCATTAACAACTGGTTGAACAGAAACTCGTCTTCAACATTAAGTTGATAGCCTTTTCCCATCTTTGATTCGATGCTTGCTCCTTGCTCAATCAGTATGTTTCCTAACTCAGCGATATCTTTTTTGATAGTGCGAGTACTGACACCAATCTCATTTGCCAATGTCTGGCTGGTTAATGCCTCTTGACCCACTTCGACGAGTCTAAATAAAATTGTGCGCTGCCTTATATGTAGAAATTCCATATCGCGCTCCATTCTGTTATCCTAAAACACTAGTAGTAATTTGATTCTTCTTTTCCTCAGGCACTTGCCTAATTTCTAGTTCAATCCCTTTCGCTAACATTTTACGACATAGTTCAACTTCATCCATTGTTAATGTTACACTACCAGTAAATCGTTTACTTGGTTGATCGCGTTTCTCCTTTAATCCCCCAAAATTGATACTTTTGATTTCTGGAATCTGCTCAGATATTGCATAGCAATCAGCCACACAGTTGACAATAACCATTACATTGCTACGATCAACAAGATGTCCTTTAATAACCTCCACACTGTTTTGAATATTTAGCACATGTAAATCCGTACCGCGTGGTTTAGCAATTCCAAGCATCATTTTAGTGATTTCATCTTCAGCTGCCGCGTCATTAGCAATAATGATTTTGGTAATAGAGAGGACATTTGACCATGAGAAGGCAACTTGTCCGTGTAACAACCGATCATCAATCCGTAGTAATTTAATCATATACTTTCTCCTTTTACATTTACGAAGATGCCGCCAACCAGACGGCATCTTCAAAGTACTTTGTTAATACTATAGAATACCTAATAACCTGCCTGCAATACCAACTACTAAGATGCCTAACATAACAGACATAACACTGACTTGCTTCTTCAAAATCCTAGAGATTGCAAAGACCGTAATCAACGATAGCATGCCAGGTAGGATTGAATCTAACGTCTCTTGAAGAGCCATTTCAATTCCACCAACCTTAAGAATAAATGGTGTTTTAACGCTTACTAATGAAGCGGTCATAGCACCTATCATTGTCATACCCATAATACCACAGCATAGTGTAATCTTATCCATAACATTTGATTGATACATTCTCTTAATAAAGTTGCTACCAACTTCATAAGACATGAATAAACCGTACCAGTGAATCAAAACATTTGGAATATTGAATAAGAACAAGAATACAAATGGAGCTAAAACATTTCCATTAATACCTAATTGACAAGCAATCGAAGCACAGATAATACGATAACTACCCCAGAATATTGCATCTCCAATACCTGCGGAAGGTCCCATTAAAGCAACCTTAACGTTACTAATAGCAGCACCAGTCATTCCTGTTCCTTGTGATTTTTCCTCTTCCATTGCACAAACGATACCTGTAATCAAAGTAACGATTGTTGGAGTAGTATTGAAGAATTCGCATTGACGTATTAATGCTTCTTTGCGATCTTCAGGATCACTATAAAGTTTTTCAATCGCTGGAACCATCATATAACCGAATCCCAACCCTTGGAAACGTTCAGAGTTAAATGAAGCTTCAAGGGTGTAAGAACGCCAGTATATTCTGGTCAGCGTTTTCTTGTCTAACAGGTGCTCACGTGGCGCCACCTCTGTTTCCGCTGTATCCACAGCATTAGCATTTCCCTCTTCCTTAATAAAGAAGAACGCGATTACTGCAAATGCTCCTGATAAAATAGCAATCGCAATATTATCTAACCCTGCATAAATCGAAAGAACGAATCCGATGAAATAGAAAGCAGCAACTTCTTTTGTCCAACACAAATTTACTAACATTGCAAAACCTAATGCTGGAAGTAACATCGTACCTGCTTGTAATCCATCCATAATAACTTTTGGTACTGCATCAACAATTCCTTGAACTGCAGTAGAACCTAGTAATAGAGCAATGAAATATGTTGGAACTGAGGTAACAAAACGAGCTCCATAAAGAAGCCAGTGCCAACGTTCGAATTTTTTGATATCTCCAGTTTCAATGTCTTTAGCCGCAATACGAACTAACCACATTCTGAAGATTCCATAGAAACGTCCAACCATTGAGTACAACAAACTACATGGAATAGCTAAAGCAACAGCAACTTCTGGCCCGCTGCCTGTTACCATTGCGTAAGTAGTTCCTAGTAAGCTTGCAACTGTCATATTAACAGCTGATGAGATACCAATAACCATAACACCCATATATGACAATTCAAGCGTTGCCCCAATAATTGTTCCCTGGACTACGTCTCCTAAGATCAATCCAACAAGTGGACCAAGAACTATCGGACGATTTGGTAAAGCTTGCCCAGATATTGCATTACATTCTGCTGTCAAAGCACCAAGCAAAGCAACCAAAAAATATTTTAATTCCATATGAACTTTTTCTCCTTTTCTTTTTTACAAGATAATTTTGTTAACGAATAACACCTGCTCTTGGGATTGTCTAATACATTCTCTTATTTGAGCAGGAACATCTTTGTTATCATCAATACCTAATACCCGCAAGACCAATGCTAGATTAATCCCAGCAATAACTTCGATTTTTTTTTCCTTCAAAGCACGGGCGGCAATCTGATTAACACTTCCCCCTAACAGATCTGTTAAAACAATAATGGTTTCGTCCTCAATTTGTGAAAGATGTTCATTAAACTCTTCCTCAAAATTTTCACTATGGACATAACCCTCTAAAAAACTATAATTCTCTTTTTTTCCGTACAGAATTTCTACAGCATCGGTTACCCCTTTTGCCATAGCCCCATGGGTCGCAATTACTATGTGCACATTTATTCTCCTTATACTATTCACCAATATCTGTTCTGCAGTCCAGATAAGGAATCAAAACTCAAAAGATAATTAAACCCTCCAAGGTTTTTTGCGCGATTTCGTGGAAACAGCTCCTCTAAAATGAGTATATAGTGGATGCATTTTTGTATCCAATGATTGCTGCGCAAATTCTGCTAATAATGGGCAAACCGCAAGATATGCAAGCGGATTAACCAATTCGTTTAATTCAACTGATGTTGTAATTGCCTTATCATCATCAACTGGTGCTGAAGTAACAAGATAAGCACGATCAGTAACATTTTTTACTGCATTATAGACATCGTGAATACGTTGTCTGCACTTATCATTACTATCAATAGCAATTACAGTATAGTCAGGATTTAGTGGGAATACTGGACCATGAAGGAATTCTTCAACTTCATAACAAGTACTATGAAGTTTGACAGATTCGCCGATTTTCAAAGCTCCTTCAATTCCAGTTGCAAGATTTGTTCCAGCACTAATTATCCAAATGTTCTTCATCGATAATAATTCTTTTTGATGTTTCTCAATGAAGGCAAAACTAGATGCTTGAAGTTCTTTGTGGGCATCCATCGCTTTACGCATCTCGTCTTTCCAATCATTTGCTTCAGCTTCACTTATTAGTGATTGCACACAAGCAGCTTCAACAGCAAACAACATGAAATACAACGCTAAGGTAGCAACGCCCTTGGTAACCATCCCAACTTTCTCGATTCCAACGCCCCAGTCAACAGTTAAATCACAGTCTTCTTTAAAGTCGGATTCCACATCACCAGTAATTCCGATAGCGGTTATTCCTTTAGACTTGATTAATTCGATTGCTTCTAGAGAGTTGGTACTACGTCCACTTTGGGAACATACAACAACAAAGTCATCTGGTGTAACTTCATTCTCATAGTTTACAAAGGTAAAAGGTGCGACAACTAGCACTTCTTTTTTTAAGACATGGTGCATAAATGCTTTTGCACAAATCGAGCCATTGTATGAAGAACCACAAGCAACAATTATTATCCGTTTAAAGTCTTTCTTCACATAAAGATCAACCAAACTTTGGGTAAGTTCTTTACTACGGTCGATATTAGCTAGCACTGCATCAGGCGTCTCAATGACATAATCTTTCATTGTAAGCTTCTTCTCTTCCATGTTCACTTTTCTCCTTTTCTTAGTTTCATTATATGTTATCCTTATTTATTCTGAATTTAATCTTTTTCACTCATAATCAGTGAAATAACTACTATTTCCAGACAAAAGTAGTCTTCCAAGAATAAATAAGTTTTTTTTCACCTTTTAGGGACAAAAAAAGCCTTCTAGGGCTATCTTAAATGGTATCAATAACTATTTTTTCATCACGAGGAGACTTGCATGCCCAGATAGATCTGTTGTTTTGCAACAATTCTCTGATAATCTGAGTATCCTCACTACTAAGGGCAATATAATCACAAATACGTCGGCAGTTAGGTCTTTCTCTTAAGCCTCCAAGATTTAAGTCAACATCGAGTTTGCACTGAAGGTAAACCATTTGCGCATCAAAAAGATTGCTAACAATTACAATACTGTTTTCTTTTTCTTCGTTGAGTTGTTGAATTATCTCTTTCGCTTGCTTAATTTCCTCCACTAACAAGCATACTTCTTTGGGTTTTGCTAACTCAAGTATCATTTTAGTGAAGTCATCATTGGCTGCTTCATCATTACAAATAAGAATCTTCTTAAGGCGAAGATATTCGGTCCAGAAAAAAGACACCTCTCCATGTAGAAGCCTGTCATCTACTCGCAGCAATTTAATCATATTCTCCCCCCTTATATGCATATTATACGGACTAAAAACTGTCATAAAGCCAGTTATTGCAGGAAGACGGTGGAGTATCAACAACCTAAGCAACATCTTTGTAATTTTATTATACTCAATTTCTGTTCGAGATGTAAGGAAAGATTTTCACCCATAGTAGGTGAAAATGTTGCCTAACCCTGCCAAAATATGCCGCTTGATGGTTTGATATACTAAGTAACATCCAAAAGTATGGTGTTGCTGAGACTTTCAATATGACAAGTTGGCTAAAATGAATTATAATAGTAATGTTTGAAGGAGCAATTATGAATACGTTGTTTGTAAAAGATAAAGCGTTCTATCGCCAAGTAATTAAGTTGTCATTGCCAATAGCCTTTCAACAGATTATTAACTTGGGTGTTAACCTAGCCGATCAGATTATGATTGGTAGTTTTGGCGAGCATATGTTGTCAGCCGTCTCCTTAGCAAACAACTTTTATTTTCTTTACCATGTGTTATGTTTAGGAATCGGCGGTGGTGCTTGTGTATTATCGGCGCAGTACTGGGGTGCAGAGAAAAAAGATCTAGTTAATGAAGTTTTCACCCTATCTATACGCTTAACTGCTATTCTGGGACTTTGTTTCGGAATCTTCACTTATATATTTCCGGGATTTATCATGTCGCTTTATACCAATGATCCATTAATCATTGCACAAGGCATCAAATACTTAGAAATCACGTCCTTTATTTTCATCATCCACGGTACAGCTTTTACAACCGTTCAACTACTAAGGACTACTGGTGTAGTACGATTAGGTTTAGTTATTTCCATTATTTCATTATTCGTAAATATTGGAGCTAATTACGTTTTAATCTTCGGCCACTTTGGAGCTCCAAGGCTAGAAGTTGCTGGGGCAGCTTATGGCACATTAATTGCAAGAGCTGTAGAGTTTGCCATTACTTTTGCTTTCTTGTTTATCTTCGAAAAAGAATTAGCTTACAAAGTTCGCTTTCTTTTTTTCAGCAAGATTGATAAAGCCATGTTGAATGATTACTTTTTGATTGGTTTACCAGTAATAATATCCGATGCTTTATTAACATTAGGTAGTAATGTTTTAGCAGCCATTATGGGAAGAATGGGGCCTTCAATGGTATCAGCCTATTCAATAACCAATATTTCTGTGCAAATAAGTACAGTCTTCATTCAAGGAATTTCTGCTGCTAGCAGCATAATTACAGGAATAAATGTCGGTAAAGGTGAAAGTGATAAAGCATTGCGTGAAGGTTATACTTTTTTCTCTCTATCTGTTTTGGTTGGGATTATCGGCGCATTTATCATTTTCTTCATCCAGCCGTTTATAACCTCATTCTATAACATTAACGAAGAGACATTACGTTTGACCAAAGAATTAGGCCAGGCCGTATCTCTGGTTGTTGTGTTTCAATGTGTTCAATCAGTGATGACAAAAGGCGTGCTGCGCGGTGGTGGCGATACCAAGTTTTTGATGGTCGCTGATATTCTCTTTTTATGGTTAGCTTCTATTCCTTTAGGTTTTCTTGCTGGGCTAGTTTTTAAACTAGATCCTAGTATTGTATATGTCTGCCTTAGAATTGACTTTATTATTAAGTCTATCTGGTGTTTCTTTAGACTTAGAAGCAAAAAGTGGATTCACACCGCAGAACTTATTGAACAAAAAGAAAAAGTATAATAATCATTTACTCATAATTAGAATCCAATTGGGTTCTTTTTTTATTATCCAAGCGTAAGGCATCTGGCCACATATGGCGAATATTATTATAAAAAGGGTTACATTCGACGAAGCAAAAATAATACAATTCAACTATAGGAGAGGTGTAAATGACAAAACACTATGTTGGTGATATAGTCGCAGGCCGAATTCTGGATTTATGCAGAGAAAACAATATTACCCTGAACAAACTAAGCACCATCTCTGGTGTAAATCAGTCGACGCTAAATAATATTGTTTCAAGAGTAAACAAATGTGCAACCGTTTCCACTGTTAAGAAAATTTGCGATGGCTTAAATATTAGCCTAGTAGATTTCTTTAATACCGAAGATTTTAACAAACTAGAACAAGAAATAAGATAATACACCTTGAGTTATCTACCTGTATCTTATAATCCCAGTATCAATATTCGCTTTCTTTGCTTGCGAGTGTTGGTACTTTCTTTGTATGCGATACACTCTACCATCTTTTCTAAACCTCGCACCCGTTTGCTTAAAGATGAATCTAGTGTTAGTTCTAAGACATTGATCTTTTAGTTTTAACACCCAATCATAATCACATATCCGTGCATCATTACCAGATTCTCCACCAGCAACAACTTCCTCAATTCTGCCATCCAAGTACTTCTCTAGATTTATTTCACTCAATAACGGTTCACAACAAACGCCTTTTTTTGCAATAGGCAATTCCAAATACAGTGGCAGTCTTTGGTCAGCCATCGCTTGATTTTCACAAGTAACATAAATATTCACATTAGGATAACCACTACCCCAATCATCTGGTATACACTCCATTATGCGATGAGGCCTTTTAGTTATCATAAAAAAGGACAAATCACTTCTTAATTTCATCATTTCCCATATTTCCTGGCGCCACCCATCAGCTTCTTCGATAAAGAAATCGGAAGTAAAACATGTCCACATTATTTCGTCATTATATTTATATGAACCATCCTTTTTTTTCCTCACAGGCATGTTAAAAGATGCTGTTTTTCTTACAACATTACTATCAATTCCATGATTGCTATCCTGGCGATACATATAACAATTTAAGCAACCACTAGATATTTTATGGCACCCATGCCAAGGATTAAACTCAGCCATCTACATTATCACCTCAATAATAATTATCTACTTTTTGCAAGTTCTATGCAACAAAAAGCACTAACCGTTAGCTAGCGCTTTGTTGTTTTACCACATTATCAATAAACTGCTTAACTTCTTTTTCGTACTTATCCTTATCCACCACATAACTGGTAGCATGGGTAGCTTTTTCGATAATACAGATACTTTTCATGGTGCTACAAGCATCAAAAAGAGTACTAGCCATCCTTGTTGGGATAAAGGTATCATCTCCACCATGAATAAACATAATTGGAACTTTAGCATGTTTTACAGCCTCAGCCACTTTTACTTCCTTCACAGGTAACTTAGCTTTTAACTTCGCCCAAATACCAACTAAAAATAGTGTTAACTCCACAGGTAACTGGGTTCTTTCGTCTAAAACATGTCGCATTTCACCTTGAAGCGATTCAAAAGCACAATCAGAAATAGTACAGAGAACTTGAGAAGGCAAATTGCTGTTACCACTCATCATACAAACAGTAGCTCCTCCCATCGAAACTCCATGTAAGACAATTTGTACATCTTCACCATAAATTTCAATCAATTTCTGGCACCAAAGAATGCCATCATTTTGCTCAAAATAACTAAAAGTGATATATCTACCTTCGCTATTTTCATGAGAACGTTGCTGAATGATACAAGCATCAAAACCGTTTTGTTGATAGAATTCTGTAAAGCGCGCCATATCATATTCCCCACCACCATGGAAACCATGCATCGCTAGAACAACCTTTTTACATTTCTTTTGCAAATGGAATAGTTCACCCTGTAACTTAAGCCCATCCTCAGAAATAATCGTTAGGTCATCCTTAGGATATTGAGATAACCACTCAATAGCCTGCTGAGCCTGAATGACATAGCCTTTAAAAGTACCAGATGCTTTTTCAACATCAAGTTGGGGGCTTTCTGCTCTTTTAAACCACATTTCAAACATTTTATAAGAAATATAAAAGTCAGCAATTAACAGCAGCAGAACAATAATCAGCAATACTACAAAAAAGATCATATTCCTCACCTCACTTGTGATTATAACATACCAAACAAAAGCAACTCAAAACTAATCTGCATATTCTTCAACATAGTCGACTACTTTTTTCAGTCCCAGCAATTATATGCTTCAACTTTAGCACCACGAAGCAAACCATAATCTCCAAGTTTTACTTCGCCCTCTTTGACAATCCAATTGAACCTAATTACATCGTTTGTCTTCTTGGTTGTCCAAACAAGTTGTTGTCTTGCGCACTTAATAATATATCCTTTTTCCATAACACCATTGCAACAAGGGCAATACATCGTTTCAGACATCATAGCCTTCCTTTCAAATTAATCTGTTTTCCTTTTAAATCGATAATACTCACTTACTAAACTATTATAACCCATTTCCTTTAAATCATCATACTTTATTAGGTAGTTTTTTTTGCTATGTCTACCTGTGGCAATATAGCGAATGTACTGTTGCAAGTAACCATCTATCTCTTTAAATCCTGCATCCTCAGTCACAATAGGGAAAAACCACTTTGACCAAGTCAGTTCGTTTTTTCCGGTGTTTTCAAAGAACTTTCGATTAAAACTCCTAATCATTGCTTTCATAGCACGAGTTTCATCAGCATTATTCTTAATCATCCAGCGGCGAATCGCTTTGGCTTTTCTTCTTATCTTTCCTTTCAACTTATTTTTAGTATTTATTGACAAATCAATTTTGTGATTACAAAAAGCAATTCCCAAAAACTCCCATGGTTCATCAGGTCCACTTATCTTTTCTTTACTTTTATTTACTTCAAGGCTATACTTCTTCATGAATTCTAACATCTTTGCTTGATAAGCTAAAACATCGTTTTCACTTTCTCCAAAAATAATAATATCATCAGAATAACGAGCATAGGGAATGTTTTGTTCCACAAAGTAATTATCCACTTCCTTTAAGTAGATATTCGCTAGAAACGGTGAAACAGGAGTGCCTGCCATCACTCCCCTTTTTTCCTCAATAATACTACCTTCATAGTTTGCTTTATCCTCAATAAGAGTTTTCATTAGAAACTTGTAAAGCTGTTCATCATCTGCAATAACACTCTTTAGCATAGGCAATAGTATCTCAATATCAATACTATTGAAGTAGTCCTTAATATCAAGTTTATAAGCCCACATTTTTGCAATACCTTTAGTATGGCTTAAAGAACTAATGGCTCGATAAGCACCATACCCTTTACGAAATGAATAGCATCCTAATGGTTGCTCATCATCATAGCGATACAGTAGATAGGAAAGCAATTTTATAACCCATACCTCGTCATCATTAAAACTATACACCACTCTTTTTTTGGTGCTACCATTTTTATTAATCTGTTTTTTGATTGGAATACTCAGCCCTTCACCAAAGATAATGTTATCTACTACAGCTAAGTAACTTTTAGAATTAATAAATTGTTCTAATTTTGACAACTCTTTTTTAGTTAGATGACCCTTTGCCAGTTTATGGTCTAAGTATTCTTTCCATCTTTTTTCTTCTTTCAGTTCAGCCAACAGACTGCTCACTTTTTCACCTACTTTATCATTAAAAATGCCACACATAAGATAAACAGATGTGCGGCTATAAAAAGAAAGAAAAAACGCTTTGAAGACAAGCAATTGCTGTCACGAGATTGAACATTACCAGTTACCTACAAAACTTATATAGATAATGCTTCACCCCACCGTAGGTACAAGTTACCTTGTGTTTTCTTTCTTTTTTACAAATTAAGATACCAACTTGTTAATTGCATCAGCAACATATCCCATAAAACATGTTAAGTTATCACCTCAAAACACTAATAACTCAAAACATTTTATTATCTAAATTTAATCCCAGAAACCTACTTAGCGATTGCTTTTCTAATACGGTCAACTACGTAATCCGGTTCATTACGCATATGTAGATAATAATTAACGAATGGAACATTTGCTTTTTCAGCAGATGCTTTTGAATCATGATATGCTTTATTAGCCTTATTATGTTCAACTAGAGCTATTACTACTTCAAGCTTTGTCCCCTTGTATATTGCGATATCGTATGCTCTGC
>JGI994J12354_10000248_pt1 | contig 52452 bp, 52 predicted proteins | sample IntmicLarv3ML3BL_FD_12354 | JGI IMG/M metagenome (IMG submission 12354) | reverse complement strand
CCTGATATTCTGTGTAATAAATATATAAAGTTTGCTAGTTTCTTCGAATTCGCGAAAACTAAAGGTTTTGAGACAGTAGCAACTGGCCATTATGCGCGCATTATCGAAAAAGATGGTGAATACTTTTTGGGGAANGGTAAGGATANCAATAAAGATCAATCATATTTCTTGGCTCAAATTCCAAGAACTGTTTTAGCGAACACTTTGTTTCCTTTAGGNGAAATTGAGAAAACAAAAGTTAGAGACATTGCTAATAGNCTAAACTTGTCGATTGCGATGAAAAAGGACTCAACTGGTATTTGTTTTATTGGGGAAAGAGATTTTAGAGAATTCCTTAAAAATTACTTACCAGCGAAATCGGGCGACATAATAGATGTTGATTCAAATAAAGTACTGGGGCAACACGAAGGAGTGCTTTATTACACTATTGGACAGCGTAAAGGTTTAAATATTGGGGGAGTAGGTGGCCCTTGGTTTGTAGTTGGTAAGGATGTGGCAAAGAATGAATTATATGTGGCTGCTAAAGAAGATAATAAGTGGTTGATTAGTGATAGTTGCATTGTTGAAAATATGAATTGGTTATGCCAAAGCCCTAACAGTGAGTTTTCATGTATGGCAAAATTTAGATACCGCCAAAAGGATCATTCGGTCACTGTAGAAATAGTAAGCGCCGATAAAGTAAAAGTGAAGTATCCTCAAGGAATACCAGCAGTGACACCAGGTCAAGAAGCAGTTTTTTATCAAGGGGATGTTTGTTTAGGCGGAGGAGTTATTGAGATAAGTTATCATCAAGGAATAGATGTAGCGGCTAACATTATGGAGGAACTATATGGAAAAGATAATAGGGAAAAGAAGTCCAGTCAATAGAGCTAGTTTTATCGGAGCAGTGCTTAACTATTTTGTAGGTTACACTTTCGTTTTTCCGCTTCTTGGAATGTTTGTAAGTACCGTATTTTTTAATTTTGAAGGTTTGGCCCCAGTAATTGCTTGGGTGATTTATATAGGTGTTTTATTTGTAACTTTGTACTTGTTATTTCCTTATTTTAAGGAATCCTGGCCTAATTTTTCCAAAGACACAACTAAAAACATATTATGGGTGCTGATTTTTACTTTTGCATTAATAGTCGTTGCAACCGTAACTTCAATGATTATTAGTCTTATTTTTGGACCTGATACAAGTATTAACCAACAAGAGGTAGAATTAATTACTAAAGCTCAACCAGTGCAAACATTTTTTGCGATTGTTATATTTGCTCCAATAGTGGAGGAGTTGATTTTTCGAGGCTGCTTGTATCGCTCATTAAGTTCAAAAATGTCGACTAACTCAGCGATGATAATTTCGGCATTAATGTTTGGCGCAGTTCATATTTTAGCAGGAATACTTACTTTTAACCTTAGAGACATTGCGTTTATACTTGTTTATGGAAGTATGGGTTTAGTATTTGTAAAAGTATATGACAATACTCAAAATATCATTTCCTGTGTTCTTGTTCATAGTCTTTATAATGCTATTAGTTTTGCAATGATGATAGGTATGTAGTAAGGGGGAGTAGTTGTGGAAAAAACTGATATCATAAAAGGAAAATTCCAAAGTGTTTTATTTCGCAATGATGAAAACTCCTATACTGTACGCAAATTCAAGTTGCAAGAAGAGGAGAAAGCGATTACGGTAACTGGCTACTTTCCAGATTTACCAAAAGATGTTTTTTTTAGGTTATATGGAAGTTATCAAGAACATCCTCGCTATGGAATGCAATTTGTGCTGGAGTCCTTTGAAAGAGTAGAGATTGATGATGTAGAGAGTTTAATAGCCTATTTATCCAGTCCAGCTTTTGAAGGGATAGGTCAGAAAATGGCAAGTACCATTGTAGAAGTTTTGGGAACAGAAGTACTTACAAAGATTAAAAGTGATCCCGAGTGTTTACTAACAATTCCCAAACTTACCGCCAAGAAAAGACAAGCGATTATTGAGGGTGTCAATAATGCAGTCGACGATGAAGAAGAAGCATTACGTTACTTTACTCTAAATGGTTTGCAGATGCGTCAAGCGATGAAACTGCAAGCTGTTTATGGAAAAACAATGAAAGAAGTTTTGCTTGAGAACCCTTATCGGATGGTAGAGGATATTGATGGTATAGGCTTTCAAACAGCCGATAAATTTGCGCTTAGTTTAGGATTTGAACTTGACAATCCTTATCGAATTCAAGCGGTATGTGTTTCTTTGGTTATGCAACTATGTATGCAAAGCGGTAGCAGTTTTGTGACGATAGATGAGTTAGAAAATGCTATGTTGAAACAATTACGAGGTATTGATTATGATTTTGCTGGCATCATTGAAGAATTAAGATTTTCGCAAAAAATAGTTATTGAAGAAGATAGAGTTTATCATGTTAGTCAATTTGAAGCTGAGAGTTTCATTGCTAATTACCTCAATGAATTCCCACATAATGGTATGGATGCCGTTGATAAATTAGAAATAGATCGCCATATCGAATTAGTGCAAGAAGAATATCGAATTGAGTATCAAAGTGAACAATTGGTAGCCATTCACACTTTTTTTGAAAATGATTTATTAATTATGACAGGAGGTCCTGGAACTGGGAAAACAACAGTGGTCAGGGCCATGGTTAACCTAAGTAAACGGTTATTTCCTCAATCTACAATTTCTTTGTGTGCCCCAACTGGTAGGGCAGCAAAAAGGCTATCGGAACTAACTAGCCATCCAGCGACAACCATTCACAGTCTACTTAACTGGAATTTAGAAACAAATACTTTTGGCCGCAATGAAGAAAACCCTCTACAAATAGATATTTTGATTGTTGATGAGTTTTCGATGGTTGACCAATGGTTACTGTTTAATTTTCTAAAAGCAGCTCCTAATGTCCGCAAGATAGTGTTTATTGGTGATGAAGATCAGTTGCCATCAGTATCTCCAGGTTGTGTCCTCAAAGATTTGCTTGAAGTTGATTGCTTTTCGTTTGTCAGGTTGCATAAGATATTCAGACAAAAAGAAGGGTCTGATATCATCAGTTTAGCCCATGATATTCGAAATGACCAGTGTGTTGAAATACCAGATTTAAGCGATGTTAAGTTTATTCCCTGTAGCCAATATGAAGTGAAAAACTACGTAATTCATCTTGTTTTGGAAGCAATCAATAAAGGTTATGAACCAACAATGGTGCAAGTATTAGCACCTCAATATAGTGGTGTGGCCGGAATTGATGCTTTAAATCTATCCTTGCAAAAAGTGTGCAACCCAGCCGAAAACGGGAAAAGAGAATTAAGAGTCGGTTATCGCACCTTTAGAGAGGGGGATAAGATTTTACAACTCAAGAATCAACCAGATGATGGTGTCTTTAATGGCGATATTGGTATACTATTGGAAATAATACTTGCTTCAGAAAACGAGAATAAGAAAAACTCTATCATTGTAGACTTTGATGGGGTGTTTGTTGAATATACTCCGGAATTCTTCCATCATATTACCCACGCTTACTGTATTTCTGTTCATAAATCCCAAGGTAGTGAATATCCAATTGTAATCATGCCTGTAGTTAGTGAGTTTAGAAGGATGTTACAGAAAAGACTGCTTTATACCGGGATTACTAGAGCTAAGAAGTCCCTAGTTCTGTTAGGAAGTGTTGATGCTTTTATGATAGGACTGCATACCAAAGAACAAAAAGAACGAACTACAACTCTACAAAAGAGAATTCTTGATGCCAAAAAGTGGAGGGAGGACTATTTATGATGGAGCCTGAATTAAGGAGTATTGTGGAAAAAGAAATAGCAAAATGGCAAAGACGTTTAGGGCTACTAGATTGGAAGATAACAACTAAACCATTGTCTACAAGAGCTGGTAAGCATTCTATTTTTGAAATTGACTTATTGAATAAGAAGGCGGAGCTAAGCATTGTGGAAAAATGGAAATCAATTGACCAAATCAGAAGAGTAGTTGCTTTTCGCATGACTTCAATTATTTGCCAGCGGGATGTAATTGAAAGTGAGCGGGTGTACTTGCGTGGATTGACGCTAGCGGATGCTAAAGAGGAATGGGAACTTCAAACTAATCCTGAAGTGACAATTTTTGATGGACATGCTCCGCTAACTAGCAGAGATGAGTTGATTCAAAAATTGTCATTAATGGCTGCTGATCCCTGCACATTTGGTATTGTTAGAAAAGAAGATAATAAACTAATTGGTCATACTGGTATTAGACCACCATATAACCTAAACAGTTATGCGATGGAAATAGGGTATGCGATTAGCCCAAACTATTGGGGCCAAGGATATGCCACTGAGGTTGGCAAGGCTTTGGTCGAATTCTGTTTTGTAAAACTAAACATGGAATATGTGGTTGCGGCTCATTTTGAAAACAATGAAGCTTCACGAAGAGTACTAGAAAAGATAGGCATGACTTTTAGAGGCATTGAACCGAAGGCTTTTCAACATGAAGTATTAGGATTAATTGATTTACACAATTATAGTATCTCGAAAGAGCGATGGAGCGAGATGCGTGATTAAAGATAAGTTTTGGCGTGCTGATTTTAAGAGAATAACTCCGATAGCAAAGGGGTATTCAGATAGTGATAAATATTTAGTGGAATTGTCAAATGGTGAAAAAATGCTCCTAAGAACTAGGAGTGCTAGTCATTATGAAACACAAAAAATGATATTTGAAAAACTAATTGAAATGGACAAACTAAGCATTATTTGCCCTAAGCCCATTGAGTTTGGAATACTTGAAGGTGATAGGGAAGTATACATGTTGCTAAGTTGGATAGAAGGTGAAGATGGACGTAGTGCCCTTGGTAAGCTGTCTAACACCAAACAATATGAACTGGGGTACAAAGCAGGTCAGATGTTACGTAAGATTCATAGTCTGACGCTTACATCTGAGTTAAACAACGAGCATACTTTTAGATATAAACAGACAATTCAAAAAAGAATCGAAAGTTATCAAAATTGTGGTGTTCATTTTGATAATGCAGAAAAAGTAATTAATTATCTAAGAAACAATTTAAGCCTTTTAGATACGGCTTCACTTTGTATTAGACATGGAGATTATCATATTGGCAATATTATAGTCACTGGAGATAACGAAGTGGGAATAATCGATTTCGATAGCCTAGGTTATGGGTACACTTGGGAAGACTTTGATGGTATTTTATGGTGTTTAGAAGTAAGCAAATATTTCGCAACAGGTAGAATCGATGGTTATTTTAATAATGATATTCCAGAGAACTTTTTTCCACTATTAGCTTTGTTTCTTTCAAGAGCAGTTATTTCATCTATTCCTTGGGCACAGAAATTCAATGATGAGGAAGTATCAATTGCATTAGATAATGCGAAAATTCTACTAGATAGTTATGATGATATGACTAATGTTATCCCCAAGTGGTATCTAGGTGCTAATTGGAAAAGCGACTGAAAAGCAGGGCTATTTAAACTTGAAACACTAAAAAATGAAAGCGCTTAGCGATGTGCATAGACAACAACTAATTGGTATAGTAAAATTAAGTTTGCAGTAATGTAACAAATACAATAACAAAAGGAGAAACAAAATGCTAAATGGTATAATTGGGAAACTGGAAAACAATGAGTTAAGCGAAAAGTTAAATGGTTTGTATCTTGATGAGAAAATAGTGGAATTTCAAAAGTCGCGTTATATTGATTTATTAAGGAAATTTGAATCTATATTTGGTGATGTAGAAGTTTCTATATACAGTGCTCCAGGCAGAAGTGAAGTCGGTGGTAATCATACTGATCACCAACATGGAAGAGTATTAGCTGCCGCGATAACACTTGATATGATTGCGGTAGTTGCTAAGCGAGATGATAATGTTATTCACGTTTACTCTGATGGTTATGAAATTAAGCCGGTAACTATTACCGATTTAAACCCTGATGAAGTCGAAGCTGGAACCTCTGAGGCATTAATTCGTGGCGTGTGTGCTGGTTTTAAAAATGCAGGCTTCAATATTGGCGGAGTAAACATTTGCATGAATAGCGAAGTGCTGGGCGGCTCAGGGCTCTCTTCATCAGCTGCATTTGAAGTATTAATTGGAACAATCCTTTCAGGTGAATACAATGATGGAAAAGTCGACCCTGTAGAAATAGCTAAAATTGGACAATATGGTGAAAATAAGTTCTTTATGAAGCCTTGTGGATTGATGGACCAAATGGCAAGTAGCGTGGGTGGTTTAATAACAATTGATTTTGCTGACCCTGCCTTACCGCTAATAGAAAAAGTAGATTTTGATTTTGTCAAAGTAAACCATAGTTTATGTATAGTTGATACTAAAGGTTCTCATGCTGATTTAACTCCTGAATATGCATCTATACCAAAAGATATGTTAAAAGTAGCTGAGTATTTTGGAAAAACGCATCTTAGAGATGTGGATACTAATGAGTTCTATGACAAGATAGCAGATATAAGGGAAAAATGTGGTGATAGAGCAGTATTACGATCCCATCATTTCTTTGATGAAAATGCTAGAGTGGTTGAACAAGTAGCTGCTTTGCGAAATAATGACTTCGATTTATTCAAAGGACTAATCAAAAAATCGGGTGATAGCTCATATAAGTATCTTCAGAATGTCTATGCTACATCCAATATTGATGAGCAAAATATTGCTATTGGATTAGCTATGAGTGATTATATCTTAAAGGGAAAAGGTGTTAGTAGAGTACATGGAGGTGGCTTTGCAGGGACAATCCAAGCCTTCGTACCAAATGAAATACTAGATGAGTATAAAGAAGGCATGGAAAAAGTGTATGGGGATGGTTGTTGTTATGTATTGAAGATTCGCTCATTTGGCGGATATAGAATAATTTAGAAGGAATATTATCATGAAAGTACTAGTTTTAGGAGGAGCAGGTTACATTGGCTCTTGCACAGTATACACCCTTATTGAGCGAGGTTATGAAGTAGTAATAGTTGACAATTTAACTACGGGCTTTGAATGCCTTATTCATCCGGAAGCATCTTTCTACAAGGGAGATATCAAAGATAAAGAGTTTCTGACTCAGGTTTTTAGTAAAGAAAAAATTGATGGTGTAATCCACTTTGCGGCTAATTCTTTAGTAGGTGAGAGTATGGAAAAACCATTGAAGTACTATGATAACAATGTTTATGGAACTCAGGTCTTATTAGAAGTGATGAGCGAGTTTAAAGTTAAGAGTATTGTGTTCTCTTCAAGTGCAGCAACTTATGGTAATGTTGAGATAATGCCTATTACTGAAGATACTCCAAATAATCCTAGTAGTGCTTATGGAGAGACAAAAGTAGTAATGGAAAAAATGATGAAGTGGTGTGATATAGCATATGGTATTAAGTATGTTGCTTTAAGGTATTTTAATGCTTGTGGGGCACACCCAAATGGCATTATTGGTGAATTGCATAATCCTGAAACGCACTTAATACCGCTTGTATTACAAGTGCCACTAAAAAAAAGAGCGTTTATTTCGGTATATGGCAATGACTATAAGACAAATGATGGAACTTGTATTCGTGACTATATCCATGTGCTTGATTTAGCTGATGCCCACATAAAGGCATTAGAATATCTGGCAAGAGGTGGCGTCAGTGATTACTTTAATCTAGGTAGTGGAGTTGGTTTTTCAGTATTGGAAATTATTGATGCTGCTGAAAAGGTTATAGGCGAACCGATAAAAAGAGAAATAATTGAAAGAAGAGCAGGAGACCCAGACATTTTGGTTGCGTCAAATGTCAAGGCAAGAAAAGTACTAGGTTGGCAGTTGCATCATTCTGGAATTGAAGAAATTATTACATCGGCATGGAATTTCTATAATAAGTAATAATTAAGGAGCGAATATGAGTCAATATAACGAGTGTTTGAATCAAGTCAAAGAATATACTATTTACAATGATGAACTGGAAGTTAGTGCTATTAATTTTGGAGCTAGTGTAACAGCGATTAAAACAAGAGATAAAGAGGGAAACATGGAAAACATCCTTGCTTCTTTCCAAGATATCGAGTCATATTTTTCCAGTCCTGGACCATATTTAAATGCGATGGTGGGGCCAGTTGCTGGCAGAATAGCCTATGGTAAATATGAAATTGATGGAGAAACAAGACAATTATCTATCAATAATGGAGTAAACCATTTACATGGAGGGGCTTCAGGTATTTCTAAGCAATTCTTTGATGTTATTGAAGAAGTAATTGATGAGAAGAAAATCCTTAGATTTGTACTAGATACTAACCATGTTGTTGATGGCTTTAGTGGCGATTTTCACTATGAAATCAAGTATATCCTAGAGAAGAATACTTTTACTATAGAATCAACTTGTTGGCCCAAACAAAGAACTATCCTGAATATGACTTCGCATATGTATTTTAACTTAAGTGGGGAACTAAAAAGGTCAATTGAGGGGCATTTACTAATGGTCCCTGCTAATCATAAAACCTTAATACATGATGAAGGTCACCCGTATGAAATTGTGCCAATTGAAAGTGGTTCGGCATTTGATTTTAGGGTGCCAAAAAAAATCGGCGAAAATTTTGAAATTGGCGATGACGAATTTGCGATTACCAGAGGTTATGACACATGTTTTGTGTTAGATAATGGGAATAAAATCGTCTTGGAAGACGAAATAAGTGGCAGAATTTTGGAAGTAATAACCGACCAAAGGAGTGTTGTTGTATATAGCGCTAACTACTTTGATGAACAGTTAATTCTAAATGAAGGGCGAAAAGGGCAGCCATTTTGCTCCATAGCATTGGAGACGCAGGACATCCCTAATGTTGTTAATATTGCCCCTAGCGATGCTAAAATATATGATGAAAACTCACCATACTCTCAAAAAACTACTTACATTTTTGGAATGATAAATGAGTGAAATGTTGATAAAATATTGCTATAGAGGAATGCTTACAATAGTTATTGATTGTAAAAGAAAACCCTTATAGTACAAGCGTATTTTTGAATTGTGATAAAAAAGTGAAATAATTGGTTGACAAAAACTGTGATATTAACTAAAATGTAAGCGTGTACATAACACAAAAAAGAAAGGTAAAAAGAGAGAAAATGAAAAAAAGATTATTAGTTATATTAGCTGTTATGATGATGGCATTCAGTCTTGTTGCTTGTGGTGGACCTACTACACCTTCAGGTGAAGTCAAAGTTGTAAAAGTTGGGGTTGCTATCTACAAATTTGATGACCAATTCATGACATTGTACCGTGAAGAAATTCAAAAATACTTCACTGAAAAAAGTACAGATGCAGTTAAGTACGAAGTTCACATTGTTGATGGCAAGGGTGACCAAGCTGAACAAACTGGACAAATTGAACAGTTTATCAATGACAAAGTAGATGTAATTATTGCTAACTTGGTACAACCAAGTGCTGCAGCTCAAATCGTTGAGAAATGTCAAGCTGCAGGTATCCCAGTAGTGTTCATTAACCGTGAACCAGCTGCTGAAGATATGAAAATTTGGGAAGGCCACCAACCTTATGTTGGAGCTGACGCTAAACAATCTGGAACTTACCAAGGCGAAATTATCGCTGCATTACCTGACAAAGGTGATATCAATGGTGATGGTGTAGTTAAATACATTATGCTTGTTGGTGATCCAGATAACACAGATGCACAATATCGTACAGAGTATTCAATTAAAGCTCTTACAGATGCAGGTATCAAAGTTGAAAAACTATTTGAACAACGTGGCGACTGGGATACAGTTAAAGGTCAAGAATTAACTGCGGCTGCTCTTACTCAATTTGGTAACGATATTGAAGTAGTATTCGCTAACAATGATGGTATGGCTATGGGTGCTATCCAAGCTATTACTGCTGCTGGACGTAAAGTTGGTACTGACATTTACTTAGTTGGTGTTGACGCTATTCCTGAAGCACTTGATGCAATTGCTAAAGGCGATATGACTGGTACAGTATTGAATGACCATATCGGACAATCTCACACAGCAGTTGACGTAGCTATTAAGTTAATTAATGGTGAAACTGTTGAAACTTATTACTGGGTTGACTACGTTAAGAAATAGGCGGTTAATCTGATATAAGTCGATTGTTTTAAAAGTTTAAACTAATTAAGTGTGCAGGGTTTATTGCGCACTTAATTTTTGAAATTTAGGGAAAAGAGGTGGCCGAATTGAGCGAACATATCTTGGAAATGCGCAACATGAGCAAAGGGTTTCCAGGTGTACAAGCACTTGATGACGTAACAATAAAGGTGAAAAAAGGTTCAGTTCATGCTTTAATGGGGGAAAATGGAGCCGGCAAATCTACATTAATGAAATGTTTGTTTGGCATTTACCACAATGATTCAGGGGAGATTATATTCGATGGGAAACCAGTAACGATTAATAATTCTTTTGAAGCAATCAAAATTGGTATCTCTATGATTCACCAAGAGTTGCAACCAATTTTAGATCGTGATATTGCGGAAAACATTTATTTAGGACGTTATCCAACCAAGAAAGTTGGACTTATAAAAATCATTGATCACAAAAAAATGTATCGGGACGCAGCAGAACTCTTAAAAGGGTTGGATATGAACTTTGATCCTCATACAAAACTTTCTGAGTTATCTGTATCACAAATGCAGTCTATTGAAATTGCTAAAGCAGTTTCTATGGATTCAAAAGTAGTAATCATGGATGAACCTACTTCATCATTAACTGAAAATGAAGTAGAATCCTTATTTAAAATAATTAGGACTTTACAAAGCAAAGATGTTGCGATTATTTATATTTCTCACAAAATGGAGGAGATTCTAAGAATTTCTGATGAAGTTACCATAATGCGTGATGGAAGTTATGTTGGGACTTGGGCTGCCAAGGACTTGACCACTGACTTAATTATTTCCAAAATGGTAGGTCGGGAGTTGACGAATCGTTTTCCACCAAGAAATAATAAACCTGAAGAGGTGGTTTTTGAAGTAAGTAATTTTACCTCAATACTTCCTCATTCCTTTAAAGATGTCAGTTTTTCGGTTCGAAAAGGTGAAATCTTTGGAATTGGTGGTTTAGTAGGTGCCCAAAGAACAGAGTTAATGGAAGCTATTTTCGGTATTAGAAAAACAGTAAGTGGCGAAATTATCTTCAAGGGTGAAAAAATAAACATAAAGCGTCCTAAGGATGCGATTGATCGGGGTATTGCTTTGCTTACAGAGGATCGTCGTACTTCAGGGATCTATGGGGTTTTACCAGTATCAGACAATGTAGCAGTTGCTTCATTGCAACAATATGTTGATTATTTGATTGTGCTAAATGAAAAGAAAATAGATGCCGTGGTTAATGAAAATGTTAATAAACTTAGCATTAAAACGCCTAACAATAAGACTTTAATACAATCTCTATCTGGCGGAAACCAACAGAAGGTAATTTTCTCGCGGTGGCTGGCCAATGATCCAGAGGTTCTAATACTTGATGAGCCTACTCGGGGTATTGATGTAGGAGCAAAATATGAAATCTATTGTATAATAGAGGAGTTAGCTAGAGCAGGAAAAACGATAATTATGATTTCTTCTGAGTTGCCAGAATTATTGGGAATGTCTGATCGAATCATGGTTATGTGTGAAGGTAAGGTTAGTGGAATCGTAGAGGGGAAGAATAGTACACAAGAAGAAATAATGGCTCTTTGTACTAAATTCATGTAAGGAGGATACTATGGAAACAAAAAATGAGAATTTCTTTGAAAGAATTAAGGGGACCATAACGAATCCCCAACTATTACTTAAGTTTTTATCTGACAATGCAATTTTAGTAATCCTGTTTGCAATTCTATTAGGAGTAGGGGTGGCCCGTCCAAACTTTGTTTCTTTTGGCAACTTATCTACGATTGCGATTAATACTGCTCCTCGTTTCATTATTGCACTAGGGATTAGTGGATGTTTAATTACTAGAGGAACCGATTTATCAGCAGGTAGAATCGTAGGGCTAGGAGGATGTATAGCAGCGACTTTACTCCAAAGACTAGACTATGCAAACCTTCACTTCGCTTTTTTACCGAACTTAATTCCCAAGTTTTTACTAGATAATCCGTTTTTGTATGTTGTTATTGTATTCGTAATAACAATACTGATTTGCATGAGTTTCGGATTTATTAATGGCATTATTGTTTCTAGACTAAATGTTCCACCATTTATTGCTACCTTAGGGATGCAACAAGTGGTTTATAGCGTTTGTTTAGTATTCAGTAGAGCACAACCGATTGGTGCTTTTAGACCGGAGTATACAATTATTACTAAGGGTTTGGACTTGCCATTTAACATGGCCAATGGTAAACCATTTAGCATTCCATATATGATGATTATTGCAGTTGTTATTGGTGCGCTAATGTGGTTTTTATATAACAAGACAAAACATGGCAAATATATGTATGCGATTGGTGGTAATGAAACTGCTGCTGAAGTATCTGGAATTAACACTAAAAACTCTAAACTAAAAATTTATGGTTTGGCTGGTGCTATGTATGGAATTGCTGGAATCTTGCTTGCTGCTAAATCAGGGGGAGCATCTGTTAACCTTGGTTCAGGTTATGAATTAGAAGCTATTGCGGCTTGTACTATTGGTGGTGTTTCAACTACTGGTGGTGTTGGTAAGGTGTCTGGTATTATTATCGGGGTACTTGTCTTTGAATTGTTGAAGTCAGGTCTACTATTTATGGGTGTAAATACTAACTATACTTACTTAGTTCAAGGTATAGTAATAATTGCGGCCGTAGCATTTGATATTAGAAAATATATCGCTAAGAAGTAATATATAAGGAAAATTTATATTATTCTATAGTAATGCAAAGAGGTTAAGGTGCTGCATCTAGCCTCTTTTACTATAATATTGCTTAACAAAATAATATGTAATATACTTTGGTTAGCAAGTCAAAAAAAGGAGAAAAAGTAATGAAAACTTATATTGGAGTTGATTTAGGTGGTACTAATGTTAGAGTTGCTAATATTAGTGAAACAGGGGAGATAATTAGCGAATTCAAAAGTCCAGCATATGCTGAAAAGGGGCCGGATTTTGCGGTAGACAACATCATAAACTTAATTAAAAAAGTTGAAAACTTGGATAGTGTTGTTGGCATTGGTATTGGACTTCCAGGGCCAGTTGATACTGTAAATGGTACCATGGTATTATCTACTAACTTGCCAGGATTTAAAGGCTATCCCATTGCTAAACGTATTACCGATGCGGTTAATATTCCTACATTTCTAGATAATGATGCTAATGTTGCCGGCCTAGCTGAAGCATTATTAGGTGCTGGCAAAGGAAAAGATATCGTTTATTATTTAACTCACTCAACTGGAATTGGTGGAGCACTAATAGTGAATGGTAAATTAGTATCTGGAAAACATGGTCATGCGGGTGAAGTCGGGAACATTATTATCGACAGAAGTATACCGAAGTATGAACATAATAACTTAAATGCTGGAGCATTGGAAAATGAAGTAAGCGGACCAGCGATAGCTAGAAAGGCTAGTAAAGTATTAGGTAAAGAAATTACTGATGCTTATGATGTGTTTAAGCTAATGCAAGAAGGCAATGAAGAAGCAAAAAAAATAATTGAAAATATGTCATATGATTTTGCTCAACTATTGTCAAGTATTGCTCATGTTGTTGATCCTGATTGTTTTGTAATTGGGGGTGGGGTTTCCAAATCAAGAGCGTCGTATTTTGATTTATTGAAGAAAAACTATGATGACATGGTGCATGTTGAAATGCGAAAAACAGAGATTTTACCAGCTGAATTAGCAGAGCCTGGAATTGTTGGGGCTGCGATGCTTCCGAAATCATTTGGTTTATAAGGCTACTAGCGAGGACTTAAGTTCTCGTTTTTTATTGCTGATATTTCTTTGCATATATGCAAATTCGTGCTATAATTTCACCTGTAAAAGCGTTGATGAAGACTAGTACAAATAGGTATATTTTCTAGAGACATGGTGGTTGGTGAAAACTGTGATTATCTTGTTTGGAAGCTACTTCTAAGTGGAGTTAATACCTTCCGTAGATTCTACGTTACAGAATAATTAAGGTGCATGTTCATTATGAATGTGAATCAGGATGGTACCGCGTATTAACGTTCCTGTTAGGAGCGTTTTTTATTTGAAAAAAGGAGTTAAGAAGATGAAAAAATTAACAGGATCAGAAGTTCGTGCATTGTTTCTAGAGTATTTTGAAAGTAAAGGTCATATGGTAGAACCAGGGGCTAGTTTAGTACCTCATAATGACCCCACTTTGTTGTGGATTAATGCTGGTGTTGCTGCGTTGAAAAAGTACTTTGATGGTTCGGAAACACCACGTTGTAATAGGATTGTGAATGCTCAAAAATCTATCAGAACTAATGATATTGAGAATGTTGGAAAAACAGCACGCCATCACACTTTCTTCGAGATGTTAGGAAATTTCTCTATTGGAGATTATTTCAAGAAAGAAGCTATTCCCTTTGCTTGGGAATTTCTAACTGACCCCAAGTGGATTGGTTTCGATAAGGATAAGATATATGTGACAGTATATGAAGATGATGATGAAGCCTACGACATCTGGGTTAATGACTGTAAATTTCCTGCTAGTAAAATTCTAAGAACGAAGAATAATTATTGGGAAATTGGTGAAGGACCATGTGGTCCAGACTCTGAAATCTTCTATGACCGGGGTGACAAGTATGACCCTGAAGGTCTAGGAGAAAGGTTATTTTTTGAGGAAATTGATAATGATCGTTATATTGAAGTATGGAATGTTGTCTTCTCTCAATATGATGCTAAAGAAGGTGTTGAGCGTAAGGATTACAAAGAGTTACCTAAGAAGAATATTGACACTGGAATGGGACTAGAAAGGTTAGTTTCTCTTGTCCAAGGCGGTGAAACAAACTTTGATACTGATTTATTCTTGCCAATAATTAATGAGACAGAGAAATTTACTAGCAAGAAATACGAAGGTGATAACAAGATGGCTTATCGCGTTATTGCTGATCACATTAGGACTGTTACCTTTGCAATAGCTGATGGTGCGATGTTCGAGAATACTGGCAGAGGATATATTTTGCGTAGAGTATTACGTCGCGCTATTAGGTTTGGTAAGAAACTGGATATTCAAGGAGCATTCATGTACAAACTAGTTCCAGTAGTTGCTGATATTATGAAGGATTACTATCCATATGTGGTAGAAAAAGTTACTTTGATTCAAAAATTGGTTAAGGCAGATGAAGAGAGTTTTCACGCTACATTGCAAGAAGGCGAAAGAATTCTACAAGAGTACTTAAAGAAAACTGATTCAAATGTTTTAGCAGGTGTCGATGTGTTTAAACTATATGATACTTATGGTTTCCCAGTAGAATTAACTCAGGAAATTGCTGAAGAAGCTGGAATGACTATTGATATGGATGGCTTTAGAGTTGAAATGGAAAAGCAAAGAGAAAGAGCTAGAAATGCTAGGGAGCAAACTCAAAGTATGCAAAGTCAATCAGAAGATTTGATGAACTTTACTAATTCTAGCGAGTACTTAGGTTATGACTATGTTGAATGCAGTGCAAAAGTAATTGGCTTATTTAAAGATGGTGTGTTGGTCGACAGTATTGATGGCGAAGGTGATATTATCTTATCTCAAACAGTTTTCTATGCTGAAAGTGGAGGTCAGATTGCGGATATTGGAGTTATCAGCAACGTTAATATGGAAGCGGAAGTAGTCGATGTTAAAAAAGCACCTCATAAGCAGCATCTTCACCATGTCAAGGTTAATGGCGTTATTAAAAATGGTGATGAAGTTAGTTGTGTTATTGATGAAACCAGAAGGCAAAAAATAAAAGCAAACCATTCGTCAGTGCATTTACTACAGAGTGCTTTACGAACAGTAATTGGTTCTCATGTGCAACAAGCAGGATCTTATGTTTCTGATGAATATGCTCGTTTTGATTTTAGCCATTTTGAGAAAGTGAATGATGATGAGTTAAAACAGATTGAAGCTTTAGTGAACCATTATATCCACCAACATCATGAAGTTGTGACGGAAGTTTTGGATGTAGAAATGGCAAAAAACAGCGGTGCTATCGCATTATTCGATGAGAAATATGATGAGAAAGTTCGCGTAGTTATGATGGGTGATGTTTCTAAGGAATTATGTGGTGGTACTCACATCAGTAATACGCAAGAAATTGGGGTTTTTGTCATTCAATCCGAAGAGAGTATTGGTTCTGGAGTTCGCCGTATTACTTGTAAAACTGGTTATAGTGCCTATCAAGAATTAGTTGATAAAGAAAATATTCTCAAAAGAATTGCGAGCGAATTGAAACTGACCTCAATCACTAAAGTGGAGGAAAAGGTTAGGCAATTAAGCGAGGAGTTACAAACAAATAAAAGGCTGTTTGCTGAACTTAAAAATGAATTGACGGTGGCTAAAAGTAATGATTTAGTAAAGAATGCGGAAACTATTGATGGCAAGCAGTATTTGTTTGTAGAGTTAAATGATGCAGATGCTAGTTCACTAAAAGCAATGGCAGAAACTTTGCAAAGTAAATTAACCAATGGTTTTGTGTTCATTAGTAATGTTGCAGGCGATAAGGTAGTATTTGTGGCAAGTTGCTCAAAGAATCTGATTGAAAGTGGCATTAAAGCTGGAGATATTGTTAAACAAGCAGCGATAATGGCTGATGGTAATGGGGGAGGTAGAGGAGATATTGCTCAAGCAGGTGGCAAAAATTTATCAAATCTATCAGAAATAGTTAAAACGATACGCGCAATGCTTGGAATTTAATGATGTAAATGATAGAATATTAGCAAGGAGGGATTATGTATGGAAAAGACAGTGACCGAAACTTTGGCTATTAACGTCGAAGATGTGAGAAAACAGAATATTAGAGATGTTCTAAGTTTGGTTAGTGCAGCGCTTAGCGAACGTGGATATAGTGCAGTTAGTCAGATTTCTGGATACTTAATCTCGAGTGATCCTGCATATATTTCTAGTTATAATAATGCTCGCACTGTAATTCAGACCGTTGAAAGACATGAAATCATTGAAGAATTAGTACGCACTTATTTGGAGAATCAATGACTAAATCCATGGGTTTAGACTTAGGCAGTCGGACTTTAGGTATTGCTACTTCTGATGCTTTAGGTTGGTTTGCGTCTGGTTTAACAACGATAAGATTTGAAGATGATGATTATGATTCAGCTCTTGATAATCTTCTGTCTTTGGTAATTGAGCACAAAATAGATACTCTAGTGTTGGGTCTACCAAAGCATATGAATGGTGATGTAGGAATTCGTGGTGAAATCAGTATGAAGTTTAAAGAGATGATTGAACAAAAAACGGATATTCCAGTGGTTTTATGGGATGAGCGCTTAAGCACTGTAGCTGCTGAGCGTTTACTTATTTCCCAGGATGTTAAACGTAAAAAACGTAAGCAAGTTATTGATCAAATGGCGGCAGTACAGATACTGCAAGGCTATTTAGATAGTAAAAAATAAGGGATTTCAAAAAATCCCTCTTTTATGAGGAGGCAGTATGGATACAAATAAATTTGTAGTTACCGACGAGAATGGTGTAGAAATCGAAATGGAGATTCTCTTTACCTTTCAACTAGATAATGATGAGCGCAATTTCGTCTTGTACACTAATCCCGCTGATGACAGTGGTGAAGTAATTGCGGCTATCTATGATGAATATGGAAAATTGTCCCAAATTGAAGCAGAGGAAGATTGGGCCATGGTAGAAGAAGTGTTCAATTCATTTATTGAAGAACAAGAAGGTAATGGCGATGAAGAATAAGAGAACTATCGCCATAATACTTTCTATAGTGCTCATAGTTATGGTAGTCATCGGAGGAACTTTTGGTTTCTATGTACTGCAATTGTACCCTGTGTCTAGCGAACCCAACCAAGTTGAATTTATGGTGGAACCTGGTGAAACTAGCAGTTCTGTAGTTCAACGTTTGGTAAAAGCAAAAATCATACGTAATGATTTAGTTGCCAAAGTATATATGAGAATTTCTGGCAATTCAGATATTAAGGCTGGTCTATTTGTGCTTGATACTTCGTGGAATACCAAACAAGTAATTTCGGTGCTAAACGACCCCAAAAAAGCTGGCGCTGAGCAGGTAACAGTCACTATAACCGAGGGTAGTTGGGCCAAGGATATCGCAAAACTGATGGCAGAGAATACCAATGTTACTGCTGAGGAACTAATGGCATTATGGAACGATAAAGATTATATCAACGGACTAATGCAAACATATCCATTTCTTACTGAAGATATTTTTAAATCAGAACATGTATATTTAGAGGGGTATCTTTTCCCAGAGACCTATGCTTTTTTCAAAGTTACTACTGCTAAGGATATAACGACCCGTTTCTTGGATCATACTAAGGAAGTATTAGCACGTTATCAAAATGAAATTGATAATTCTAAACTTACGATTCATGAGATTATGACTTTGTCTTCCATTGTCCAATATGAGGGCAGTAAAGAAGAGGACATGAAACTGATCGCAAGTGTTTTCTACAATCGACTAAATATCGGAATGAAACTTGAATCAAGTGTGACGGTATGCTATGCACTTTATGATTTTAAGAGTTGGAAAGATTGTGAAACCAATAGTAATATTTCCTCAAAGTACAATACATATAAGGTAAATGGGTTGCCACCAGGCCCTATTCTTAACCCGGGAGAAAAAGCAATTTACGCAACATTGAACCCTACTGCTTCAGACTATTTGTTCTTTATGGCAGATGTATATGGTGATGGTACCGTTTATTTTGCTAAAACATATGCTGAACACGCTTTGAACGTTCTCAAGTATTTGTATTAGGACGGATTAGAGAATGAAACCAATTATTATCGGAATCGCTGGGGGAAGTGCCTCGGGGAAAACAAGTATCGCAGTTAGGTTGAAAAAGGCCTTTGAAGAACATCAATCAGTGCTAATCATTCGTTTGGATGACTATTACAAAAATCAAGATCATTTAAAAATGGAAGAGCGTTACCTAACCAACTATGATCATCCGTTCGCATTTGATACTGACTTGTTAATTAAGCATCTTGACATCTTGCTTGCTAGAAAACCGATAGACAAACCTACTTATGATTTCGTTAATCATACACGCTCAAGTGTCACTGAGTTTATTGAGCCATGTGATGTAATCGTGTTAGAAGGGTTGTTTGTTCTAGAAGACGAGACTATCCGCTCTAGACTTGATATGAAAATATTTGTGGATACCGATGCTGATATTCGTTTCATCCGCCGCCTACAAAGAGACGTGAGTGATCGTGGGCGTACAATTGAAAATGTAATCGAACAATACACCACGACCGTCAGAGTTATGCATAATTTGTTTATTGAACCGTCAAAGAGATATGCTGACTTAATTGTTCCAGAAGGTGGACACAATGAAGTAGCAATAGATTTGTTGACTACTAAAATCAATAGTATAATTAAGCAAAACATGTTATAATACGAAATTGTTAGGAGAGATATTAATGGATAAAAATAAGGTACAGGTAACTAAAGCAGGCCTAGAAGAACTAAAAAAAGAATACGAGAACTTAGTACATGTTGTACGCCAAGAAGTAATCGCTGATTTACAAGCAGCAAGAGCGCAAGGAGATTTATCTGAAAATGCCGATTATGATGCTGCAAGAGATAAACAAGCTCAGGTAGAGGCACGTATCGTTGAACTTGATACGATGTTACAGAATATTGAGATAATAAGTGAAACAAAAACAGGCTCTCGCAGTGTCCGTTTAGGTAGCAAAGTAACGATACGCGACTTAGAGCATGATGAAGTAGAAACTTACACTATCGTAGGTTCAGTAGAGGCTGACCCACTCAATGGAAAACTATCAAATGTTAGCCCATTAGCAGCTGCCTTGCTAGAACACAAAACAGGAGATGTTGTAACCGTACTTGTTGACACTCCATATGAAGTGAAAATCGAAAAAATAGCTTAAACCAAATTCTAAGAGTTTGGTTTTTTTCTATTTTGTAAATCATTGCACTTTAATAATGAAAATATTTGGCTATTCTTTTTAAAGACACTTTGCTAATATTTAATTAATAGTAATTATGTTTATAACTATGGAAAAGAGGAGAAAAATGTCAATGAATAATATTAAGGGCTTTCCAAAGAACTTTCTGTGGGGTGGAGCTATTGCCGCTTGCCAAGCTGAAGGAGCTTATGATGTGGCTGGAAAAGGATTAAGCACATCAGACATCTATGCCTATTCAAAACAGAATGATCGAAAAAAAATTAGTAAGGAAGGTGGGGGATCAAAAGAGGAACTAGCAGAACTGCTTGCAGACACTGATTCATATTTTCCTAAACGTTTTGGTATTGATTTTTATCATACTTATAAAGAGGATTTAGCTTTGCTAAAAGAGTTAGGGCTAAAAGCTTTTAGAACATCAATTGCTTGGGCAAGGATTTTTCCTAATGGTGATGAACTAGAACCAAATGAAGCCGGCCTAAAATTCTATGATGATTTAATTGATGAAATAATCAAAAATGATATGGTTCCGATAATCACAATGTCACACTATGAAATGCCAATGCATTTAGTAATGAACTATGGAGGGTTTTACAACCGCAAAGTGATAGACTTTTTTGTAAACTATGCCAAAGTATTACTTGATCGCTATGGTGATAGAGTTAAGTATTGGATTGTGTTCAATCAAATAAACTTGATAAACTACTGTTGGTTTGGTTCGTTGGGGATTACTGAAGATATTACTGATAATTTTGAAGAAGCAAAATATCAAGCAGTACATCACCAGTTTGTTGCTAATGCTAAGGTTAGAGAATATGCTAAAACCTTGGATAAAGATGTACAAATCGGTACAATGCTTGCTGATTTTACTGCTTATCCTGCAACATGTAAACCTGAAGATGTGGTATTAACAATGAAACGTAATCGGATGGAGTATTTTTTTAGCGATGTTCAACTTAGAGGTAGCTACCCTAATTATGCTTTGCAACATTTTGATGAAATGGGCTATCATATTTGTTTTGAGAAAGGCGATTTAGAACTAATTAAGGATAATACGATGGAGTTTTTGGCTATCAGTTATTATTATACTGGCATCATAGATTCAACCAAAAACACTATGGATACTAGTACCAGCGAAATGAACCCATATTTAAAGCCAACCCCATGGGATTGGAGGGTTGACCCTTTAGGTTTTTACAACTGTATTTCACAATACTGGGATCGTTACCAAGTACCTATACTAATTGGCGAAAATGGCTATGGAGCCTTGGATGTGATTGAAGAAGATGGTATCATCCATGATGATTACCGGATTGAGTACTATCGTGATCATATTAATCAACTAAAGAAGTGCGTAATTGATGGTGTCGATATTATTGCTTATTGTGCTTGGGCACCAATTGATATTGTTTCTTCTTCAAGCAATGAAATGAGTAAACGTTATGGTTTCATTTATGTTGATCGTGATGATGAAGGCAATGGTACCCAAAAGCGCAGTAAAAAAGAATCATTCGCTTGGATGCAACAATTAATTAAAACAAATGGCGAGGAAATCTAAATAACAAGGTCAGTCAGTAGATTGGCCTTTCATTTTATCCAGCGCATAAGCTTCCACTTGTTTTAGCCTTTCAACCATCTTTCTTTTTGCTTGATGTTTTAAGCCAAACATAACGGATATTTCTTTACCATTTGGACGAAAATTTTCACTAGCAAACCTTATTTCCGAACCGTCATCATGTGGTAGAAAAGTATAGGTAATAACACTTAGCATTTTATCATTTTTGTATTGAATACTAATGATTTCGTCTTTTTTAAATTCTAGAATGGTACATGAGGCTTTCTGATTAGAAACGAGCGTTTTGCTAAATTTGAATCCTTTCTTTAGTAATTCAGGGCTAATATTTTTATTAGTATTTTGATTAATGTCATCCACAATAGAATCTGATATTACTTGAAAAAACACTTCCCTAGTTACTTTACTTGTTAGTGATACTTCCATATTTTTCCTCCTTATGCTTCATCTATAAATGATACTAAGGTATCAATAAATTGCTGGTAGTTTAGACAATTTAGTACTGCCTTAATATTCTCTTTGTTCGTTAACATCATAGTAAGCGGTTCAAATATCTCATTAAAAATGTAGCGCTCATTTTTGTTGAACGATAGCATCATGACAAGATTGACGAATTTGCCATCCCAATCAGTGCTTTCATCTAAAACTACCACATTCATCCCCGTTTTAATAGCATTCATTTTCATAGCATGGGGAATAGCAAAATTGCCAAATGCTGTTGATGACATTTGTTCACGTTCCAAAATCTCCTCTTCGAAGGTTTCACTTACATACCCATATCGTTGCATTTTCTCGCACATGTGATTGATTAATTCTTCTTTACTGGCACAGTAATGTAAGCGTTCAAAAAAGTTTGGATTTATCAAATACTTCAAGTGTTCGGAGAAAATTCTTCTGCTTTTGTTGACCTTTATTTCATTTATTTTAAGTTGAATTGCGTTTATATCTTTATCAGTTAAGAAAGGATTAACGACTAATAATGGGGTGGTTAAAACAGTATCCAATTGCAATGTTGAAATGACTAAGTCGCTTTGAGTATTAACTAATTGTGCTTCTTCAGTAACAACATCAGTTATTAGGATGCTATCTTGGAAAAGGCGATTAATGTTATCTGTTAAGCGAACATTTAGGTCATAATAATTTGGGCAGTAAATACAAACAGTAATCCTGCTTAGCAAGCGTTTTTGAATCTCCAAGGCACCACCTAGGTGAAAAGCAATATAGGCGATTTCATCATCATTAATGCGTACGCCATGTTTTTTGTAGATTGTGCTTGAAATATGTACAGCAACATCATATATCAATGGACAAGACTGTTTTATAGATTCTGTTAAGGGGTTTTTACTAAAATAATTAGACTTACAACGCACTAATAGATTTTTAATATGTAAGGCAAAACGAACAAAAAACTCTGGTTCACTTAAGTCCATATAATAATAAGCACCAGTTTGATTAATCAGTTCCACTACTAAATCAAAACAGTCAGTGCCAATAATTTCCGCAAGGTTGTTTTCGTTTATGCTTTTATAATTTAGGTTAGTTGCTCGAGAGATAATTAGCAGGGTTAGTTCGTCAACTTCGCTGGTGTTGAATTCGATGGCATATTGACTTTCTAGTTTTTTTACTATTGACTTAGCAAGTTGATGCTCATGTAAACGAATGAAACTTTGAATAAACTTATTTTCTTCGCCATCAATATAACCATTCAAGATTCTATCTACAGCAATGGTAACATGTAAAACTAGATTAGCAAGTGAATAGTCGTTAATGAAGTATCGAAATTCTTCGAAGGTTTGTAAAATAGTATTTCTAACAAAATCAACGTCAACTTCAGAAAAACTTGTCGATATCGTATTGAAATTTATGAAGTTAATGTTTGATTCAGAATACAAAAGATTACTCAGCAATTTTCGTTTGTTTTTTTCTAGCCCCTTAATAATCAGCAAATCAGCTTGGGCGACAAGTTCTAAATCAGTTGTAGCAATTTTCTTTCTAACCTTTGAAAGCTCATTCTTAAGAGTTGAATAAGAAATGAACATTTCATCACAAAGGTCATAAGCATTGGTGGCTGCATCATTAATTAGTCTATTAATTATGTAAGTTATTCTTTCATTAGATGTTTGAGGAATACTTGATTCTGATTTTTCTAACAAGGTGATAGCCTTTTCTTTATCTACTAAATACCCTCTGTTTGATGAAACAACAGTTTGAGGCAATTGCTCGTTAATTTCTTGAATATAGTTTTTAATACTCCGCGGTGAAACATCCAGTTCATTCGCTAGAAAACTTGCGGTGCATGGTCTGGTTTTCTCTTGCAGGATACGTATCAATTTAATAAGTTTTACCTTCATGTTTCATCACCCACATTTATTTCATTATACTACATCAAGCATAATATGCTGCCTAGAATTTGTTTTTAAAATACACCTACTATGTGCAAATTGTTATTTTCACGTATGGAGTGCAAATATCAAGTGGAGAAATAGTTTTTGAAAAGCGATAATATAATTAACTATTAAATGAAAGGAGGAACTAATGGACAAATTACGAGTTTTATTGGTATGTGGTTCGGGAGCAAGTTCAGGTTTTATGGCTGCTAATATCAGGAAAGCGGCAAAAATAAGGAATCTTGATTGGCAAGTAAATGCTAGAAGTGACTCTGAAATTGCTAACTACATTGATGAAACAGACCTAATAATGGTAGGTCCCCATTTAGCAATGTTAATGGATGAAGTATCTGAATGGACAGAGGAATTTCCTGATGTCAAAGTAGTTTTAATGAAGCCAGAGTACTATGCTCACCTAGATGGTGATATGGCTTTGGATCACATTTTATCGGTTTACGATGAGAAAAAGGAGAACTAATAATTTATGAAAAAGTTTATAGGATGGTTAGAAACGAGTTTTGCGCCAAGATTGAACAAGATTAGCCACCTTAGTTGGGTAGTAATCTTGAAAGATTCGATTATGCAAATATTACCGTTTATCTTACTGGGATCAGTATTTTGCTGTTTTGCGATTTTAAATGATTACATTCCGGGTTTGCCAAGTTTCTGGGAGCCATTTGGTTGGACCATGGGAAAACTATCGCTGTTTGTAGCTTTTTTGGTTCCATTTAACTATTGTGAAAAGAAGAAGCTACGTCGTCAACGCCTTATTGCTGGTTTGACGGGATTAGTATTCTTCTTAATCTGTGTTACACCTATTACAATTGTTGAGGGTGAAATTGGTTTTGGAGCAAGCGCATTGGGCGCTGGTGGTATGTTTGTAGCAATTATTACAGGTATTTTCACATCATTAGTATTTGGATTATTTGGCAAGTTCTCTTTCTTTAAACAAGATTCAGCTATTCCTGAATTCGTAAGAACTTGGTTTGACCAAATGCTTCCAATCTTCATAGTAGTTGTATTTGGTTGGTTAGTAGTACTAGTAAATAGTATCGATTTCTATACCATTATTGTTAATATTTTTATGCCATTGCAGAATATTCTTAACACTTGGTATGGATTTACATTCATGTGTTTCATTGTGTGTTTCATCTATTCAATGGGAATTTCAAGTTGGGTATTGACTCCAGTTACACAACCAGTAGAGTTAGCAAGTATTACTGCAAACTTAGCGATGGTAGCAGCAGGAACAGCGACTGTAGCAAGCATGAATATGTTTACATCAGGTGTTGTCTATGTAACATACATGTGGGTTGGAGGTATCGCAAGTACTCTACCTTTAGTCGTAATGTTATGTTTCTCAAAGGTTAAGAAACTAAAAGCACTTGGACGTGCAAGTCTAGTGCCAGGACTTTTCAATATTAATGAACCAGTGGTGTTTGGGTGCATTGCTTGGAATCCACTACTAATGCTACCAATGTGGTTACAAGGTATCATTATTCCACTATACACTTGGTTTATGTGTAAAGTAGTTGCTATTGCACCTATTCCAAAGATTCAATTTGAAATGTGGTATTTACCATATCCACTAGGGACATGGATTTCCACAGGTTCATTTATTGCCGTACTTTGCTTGCTATCATCAGTGGTACTATCAGCGCTAATATGGTATCCTTTCTTTAAGGCGTATGAAAAACAAGAATTAGAAGCTGAAAAAAGCGGAGTAACGGAATAATATACTTATAGAAGGAGCGAATAACTTTATGACTGAAGAAACAATTCAAAGTTCAATGAAAATCATCTTGTGTGCAGGAGATGCTCGAGTGGCGACAAAAAAAGCACTAGATGCTTTGGCAGACTTTGATATTGAAAAAGCAAAAGAACATATGAAAGAAGCGCAGGTTAAAATTACTGAAGCGCATAAAGTTCAAACTGATGCTATCCAAGATGAAACAAGAGGAGAGCATTGTGAATATTCATTGTTATTTGCTCATGCTCAAGATACATTGATGACTATTTACAGCGAAATTAACATTGCTAAACAACTTATAAAATTAATGGCTAATGTTGATAAGCGGATTAGTGAATTAGAAAAGAAATGAGTAAGGGGCCATATCACATGGCCTCTATTTCATAGGAGGAAATGATGAAACAAATACCAAAAGGTTTCCCTAGTAACTTCTTGTGGGGAGGCGCGTTTGCCGCAAACCAAATGGAAGGTGCATATGATGAGGGTGGCAAAGGTTTATGTGTGGCAGATATTAATGAGTTTAGAGATGATATTGCTGTTAACGAAAAACACAATGAAGAAACTACTGCCAAGTTCGTGAGCGAGGCCTTAAAAAGTACAGACCGTATTTTTCCAAAACGTTGGGCAATTGACTTTTATCATACCTATAAAGAGGACTTGAAACTATTAGGAAAAGATGGCTTAGGAATGAAAACATATCGTACCTCAATCAATTGGTCCCGTATTTTTCCTAATGGTGATGAGGAAAAACCTAATGAAGAAGGTTTGAAATTTTATGACGACTTAATTGATGAAATAATAAAGAATGGTATGGTACCAATGATTACCATGTCACACTATGAAATGCCATTGCATTTAACCACAACTTACAAAGGTTGGTATTCAAAAAAAGTAATAGATTTCTTTACTCGCTATGGCCAAGTATTGCTAGATCGTTATCATGATAGAGTTAAGTTATGGATTGTCGTAAATCAAATTAACTTAGTGGTTCAAGAATCCTTCAATCATTTAGGAATTCCTATTGATATGGTTAGTAATATTAAAGAAGCAAAGTATCAAGGTGTTATCAATGAAATGATTGCCAGTGCCAAGATAACTGAGTATGCTCACAAGCACTACCCTGATGTTCAAGTAGGAATGATGTTATGTGGGGGACCAGCCTATGCAGCTAGTTGTAAACCAGATGATGTACTTGCTACGTTAAGGCATAACCAAATGGAATATTTCTATAGCGATGTTTTGTTAAGAGGAGTGGTTCCGGGCTATGCTTATCGCTTCTTCGAGGAGAATGACTTAAATATTGATATCACAGATTTAGAAATTGAGGTACTAAAAAACAGTGGTGATTTTTTCTCATTCTCATACTATTACACGGAATTGTGCAGCAAAGAGAGTTTTGAGAATAATAACACTGCCTTTAAAAATCCTGAATTACCAGCTAATCCTTGGGGATGGTCAGTTGATCCAGTCGGTTTGCGTATTTTGTTAAACGAGTTTTATGACCGTTACCAAAAACCAATTTACATTACCGAAAATGGCATTGGTTTATACGATAAACTAGAAGATGGTAAAGTTCATGATGACTATCGTCCTGATTATTATCGTAAACATATTGAACAGATGAAGGAAGCAATCAAGGATGGAGTAGATTTGCGTGGTTATTATGCATGGGCTCCACTAGATATTGTTAGTTGTTCATCTAGTGAGATGAGTAAGCGTTATGGCTTTATTTATGTGGATATTGGTGATTATGGTCAAGGAAGTGGGGATAGAATTTTAAAAGATAGTTTTGAGTGGTACAAAAAAGTTATTGAATCGAACGGGGAAGTTTTATAGAAAAAAGAAGAAAGGTTACTCAATTGTAACCTTTCTTCTATTTAAGGGGATAGAAATTTACGAATCTTTAATAATAGGGGGAATATTATTATGGGAGTAGATTCGTCAATATAAGTAAGCTATTATTTGCTTACACTGATAGTATATTGTACATAGGTGGTTAAATTATCAAACCTTATTGGGAAATTGTGTGAATTATTAGAAAGAGTAAAAAGAAAAAAAGGCAGAGCCTTTTTTCTTTATTACATTGTTTTAGGGATTCAAATTCTTAAATTATATTTTTAAAAAAGGAGAAATTTTGCACAAGCGGGATTTTCCTGCGCAAATACATATTAACAAACAATGTTAATGATATTATCAAAGTATTGTGGAAAAATGTGTGAATTATTTAACTGAGTAAAGTCTGATAGTTGCCAACAATGCCTTATTATTGAAGGATAATAAAAGAGCGACAGCGTCGCTCAGTATTATTATTCTACACTAAATGATTTATTTTAGTTCAAATCTTGAGAGGAGTTCAGTGTATTTCTTTGAAAATTCTTCTCCTTGTTGTCCTTTTCTTAAGTCGCGCAAGTACTTGTGGTTATTCAATTCACCATATTGTTCCATCTCAATTACACTGATGGCTATATTAGAACAATGGTCTGCTACGCGCTCCAAGTTCGTCAATAAATCAGATAGGATCATTCCAAGTTCAATAGTACATAAGCCACTTTGAAGACGGGCAATATGGCGACTATTAATATTAGCTTTTAAAGTATCTACCACTTGCTCTAGTGGTTCTACTTCTGATGCGAGAACTAAATCGTTAGTTGTAAAACAATTTACTGCGATATCAATGATTTCTAGTACTGCTCTTGATATTACTTCAAGATCATCTTTTGCAGCAGTAGAAAAGTGAAGTTTTTTATCACTTTTTTCTTGAGCACATTCCACTATATTACGAGCGTGGTCTGAGATTCTTTCAAAGTCTCCGATACAATGCAATAGTTTAGAAACTTCCCTACTGTCTTGTTCAGATAGATTGCGCATGCTAATTTTGACTAGGTATGATCCAATTTTATCTTCATACACATCAACTTTTCTCTCTGCGTCAATAATCGCAGTGGCTTTTTTATCATTATAATTTGTTAACATTTCTAGGGAATCTAACAAAGATTGTCTGGTGATTTCAGCCATCTCACAAGTAGTTTTCCTGCTTTGTTCAATTGCGATTGAAGGTGTAATAAGCAAACGCTCATCCAATATTGAATCAACAACAGTATCTTTGCCATCATCATGGATAGTCTTGATAGCAAGTTTCTCTAGTTGCCCAATAAATGGGAACATAATAATCGTTGAAGCTATGTTGAATATACTATGGAAGATTGCTATTCCAAAAGCGCTAATTGGTGTAGCTAATAGAGCGTCATTAATAAAGGATCTTAAAATATAGTATATAACTAAGAAAAGTACAGTACCAATCACATTAAAGTACAAGTGAGCAATAGCCACTCGCTTGGCGTTTTTATTTGCTCCAACTGACGAGATTAACGCTGTAACACAAGTTCCGATATTTTGTCCCATAATAATTGGAATAGCTGAGGCATATGTCACCAATCCAGAATTTGCTAGTGCTTGCAAAATACCTACAGACGCTGAGGAACTCTGGATAATTCCTGTTACTATGGTACCCGCAAGAACCCCTAGTAATGGATTAGAAAAAGTAGTAAATAAATTAACGAAGGCTGGCACATCCGCAAGACCCTTGACTGAATCAGACATTATTTCCATACCAAACATTAGAATCGCAAAGCCAATACAGATTGAACCAATATCCTTCTTTTTCGGCGAGGTAAATAGAATAATAATACCTACAAAGGCCAAAATTGGTGCAAATGAGGTTGGTTTCAGCAACAATACCCAGAAATTAGAGCTTTCGATTCCGGATAGACTTAAAATCCAAGCTGTAACTGTAGTTCCGATGTTTGCTCCAAAAACCACACTAATTGCTTGGTTAAGTTGCATAATGCCAGAATTCACAAAACTAACAAGCATTACAGTAGTAGCTGATGACGATTGAATAATTCCAGTGACAACTGCTCCTACTAAAACTCCCTTTAGTTTACTATTGGTTAAACTTTCGAGTATTGGCTTTAGCCTGCTTCCAGCACGTTGTTCAAGAGATTCGCCTAGCAGTTGCATACCATACAGAAAGAATGCAAGGCCGCCAACAAGCGAAAAGATATCAAAGATTGTCATAATAAATCCCTTCTAGACTTTTACAAAATCTAAACATACATGTATACATGTAACTAATGAAGTATAACATGTAGACTTTATGCTATCAACATTAACAATAGTGAAAATGAATGCTATTGCCACAAAGAAACTAATCGAAGAAACACTTATGTTTTAGATTTGAAGTGATTAGCAGGTTGAGGATCAATTGATATAATTATTGCTGTTTTCGATGAGGGAAAAAGTGAAGCAATCAATAATACATGATATAATGACTTAGGTGATAAGATGAACGTCTATGATTTTGATAAGACTATTTATAAAAGAGATAGCACTGTTGATTTCTATTTCTATTGTATGAAGAAGTATCCAAAGATGCTGCTGGAGGTAGTTAGGTTGTTGATGGCATTTATTCGTTACCAATTAAATACAATTACTAAGACTCAGGCTAAAGAAGTTTTCTATCGGTTTCTAAGATATATTCCTGATGTTGACAAAGAAATAGCTATCTTTTGGGAAACCAAAATAGTTGACATAAAAGGTTGGTATTTGAAACAGCAAAAGGAAGATGATGTAATTATTTCAGCTAGCCCAGAGTTTTTACTAAAGCCAATTTGTGATAGATTAGGTATCAAATACTTGATCGCTTCTAGAATTGATAAGAAAACAGGAATTACCACGGGTAATAATTGTTATGGCGAGGAAAAAGTGGTCAGGTTTAAGCAAGCCGATTATTATGGAAAGGTTGCGGAATTTTATTCTGATTCCTATTCTGATGACCCACTTGCAAAACTAGCCAGCAAGAGTTTTTTAGTGAAGGGTGATAATCTTAGCGATTGGTGATTGGTGTTTCTAGTCATATTGAACAAAATGTTGTATACTAACAATAAAGGTGAGCACAATGAAAGTACTATTATATTTTGAAGGTGAATCGATTATTTCGAATTCAGGTATTGGTAGGGCACTAAGGCATCAACAAACTGCACTAGATAGTGTGGGAATCGAATGGACTACCGATCCTTGGGATGAAGATTATGATATTCTTCACATTAATACGGTTGCTTTTAACAGCGCTAATATTATTAATAATGCACGAAAAAATGGTAAGAAGGTCATTTATCATGCTCATTCAACGGAGGAAGACTTTAGGGATTCCTTTGTTTTATCTAACCAAATTGCTCCAATATTTAAAAAACATATTATCAGTTTATATTCCCAAGCCGATTATATTTTAACGCCTACACCATATTCAAAGAGTTTATTGGAAGGCTATGGCATTGAAGTTCCGATACAGCCCATTTCTAATGGTATTGATTTATCGCGTTTTATTTACGATGAGGAAAAAGTTAAAGCCTTTAGGCGCTATTTCTCCTTTAAACCAGAAGATAAGATTGTATTAAGCGTGGGTTTATTTTTTGAACGCAAGGGAATTTTGGATTTTGTTGAAGTTGCTAGAAGACTACCAGAGTATAAGTTTGTTTGGTTTGGTTATACTTCAATGTTGCTTATTCCTCAAAAGATTAGAGATGTAATTCAAGAGGAGCATCCAAGCAATGTTATCTTCCCCGGCTATATCAAAGGTTCTATTATTGAAGGTGCATTTGCATCAGCTAATACTTTTTTCTTCCCATCTAATGAGGAGACAGAAGGGATTGTGGTGCTAGAAGCTTTGGCATCTCATCAACAGGTTGTGTTAAGGGATATAGGTGTTTATAACGAATGGTTATTTGACAAGATGAATTGTTATATGGGAAATACGATTGAAGATTTCGTAGAACTAGTAAAAGGGGTAGTGGAAAAGAAACTACCAAGTGTTAGTGAAGAAGGTTATAAAACGGCTGAAGCTAGAAGTATTAGCAAAATTGGTCTTCAACTAAAAGAAGTTTATGAAAAAGTGTTAAGTCAATAAAGTGAGGTAAAAACATGAGAATCGGAATGTTCGCAGATGCTTATACCCCAGATATTAATGGAGTGGTAACATCAATTGTAACATTGAAAACAGCCTTAGAAAGAATGGGGCATGAAGTCTTTGTTATAACTACTAAACCATCAACTGTAAAAGAAGAAACGGACCCCCATATTTATCGTTTAGCGGGGATTGAGATTAAGAGTCTATACGGTTATGTGTTGACCAGTCCAATTCATTTTGCTGCTTTGGAAGAGATTCGAAAAATGGAGTTGGATATTTTGCATGTGCATACTGAATTTGGAGTAGGGATATTTGCTCGAATCGTTAGCAATCAACTATCACTTCCACTAGTAAGCACTTATCATACTTTGTATGAAGATTATACTCATTATGTTAATCTGTTTAATTTGAAAACGATTGAAAAAGTTGCCAAAAAAGCGACTTATTCCTTAAGTAAACTATATGGTGATAAGTGCACTGCCTTAATTGTTCCTAGTGAAAAAACCAAAGAGCGGATGGAGTTTTATGGAATAAAGAAGAAAGTGCATGTAATTCCTACGGGTTTAGATTTAGTGCGTTTTAAACCAGAGAGTACTAGTAAGGAAACAAAGAGTATCTTGAGAAAAGAAATTGGAATAAGTGAAGATGATTTCATGTTGACTTATGTTGGAAGAATAGCGGAAGAAAAGAGTGTAGATTTTGTAATTGACGGTTTTGTAGAAATTAAGAAAAGGAAAGAGAATATTCGTTTGGTTGTTATTGGTGGGGGACCACAATTAGATGATTTGCGCCAGCAAGCCAAAGATTTACAACTAGAAGATTATGTTTTCTTTACTGATCGCATACCTCATGAAGAAATTCCCAAGTATTACCATACATCTGATGCTTTTGTATCGGCATCCTTAACCGAAACTCAAGGGATGACATTTATTGAAGCCATGGCTAGTGGTCTTATCGTGTTTGCTAGGCCGGATGAGGTTTTAACTGATCTGGTTATAGAAAATGAGACAGGGTATTTATTTAAGACTACTGCAGAATTTGCTGAGAAATTAGTAACTTACTCCAAGAAAACTAAAAAGGAACAAACTGTATTAGTAAAAAATGCTCTTGAAATGGCTAATGAATATGATAGTGTAGTATTCGGTGAAAAGGTATATGAAGTCTATAAGTATGCCATAGAGATTTATCAGAGGAATTATTTAATTAATAGAGTCAAAGTGAAAAATGATATGGTTGACCTTTTCTTGACTAGCAAAGATGAAGAAATAAAAATCACGATTACTTTGGATAAGTATATTGTTGGTAAGTATCATAAAGATAAAGTAGTGTATCAAGATGAATTTGAACAATTACAAGAGCATGAGAAATACGCGTTAGCTTATGTTGCGTGTATTAGAAAGATTGCTGCAAAAGATCGCACGCGGAAAGAAATGTATGACTACTTGACTAAAGAAAGCGATCTAGATATTAAGACTATCAATCAGATTATTGAAAACCTAGAGAAATCTGGTTACATTAATGATTACCGCTATATGGTAACTCAAATTGGTAGTATGCAATTACTCAAATTTGGTCATAAACAAATTATTCGTACCTTAGTAAAAAAGGGCATACCATATGATGAAGTTGCCGAAATCTTGGATCAGGAGAGTATGGAAACAGAGATAATCAGAGGTCTAAAATGGGCTGAGAAAATGCAGTCGAAGATTAAAGATGGCTCCTTACGAATGAAGAAACAAGAAGTGTATCGAAAACTATTGACGCAAGGTTATGAAACAGAAGTGGCGATGCAAATTATGAGTCGCATGAGTTTTACGATGGACGAAGAAATTGAGAAACAAAACCTAGAGAAGTTGGCTAGAAAAGCCATGACTAGATATTCACATAAATATGAAGGTTCTAAATTGCATAATGCGGTATTTAGATTTCTAGTTTCCAAGGGTTTTGAATATGATGATATTAATGAAGTATTAAATAGAATGGGAGATGAAATGAATGCTGATTAATGAATTTAAAGAAAACCAATCACTAGAATTACCACTATTAGTTGCGATGGTAAAAGAAGGGGTTACTACCAATGGTTCACCTTATGTATCTGTAACTTTTCAAGATAAGTCCGGAACTATTGAAGGTAAACTTTGGGATGTAAAACCGACTCAAAAAGAAATACTTAAGCAAGGAGAAATTGTTCAAGTAAAATTTGAAGTTTTGAAATATCGTGGTTCTCTACAATTGAAAATCACTGATGCTAAAACAGTAGACATGAGCACAATTGATGTTAATGATTATTTACCGTCAGGAAATATTGATGTTGAGCAACTTAAGAAAGAGGTATATGAAGCAATTGACTCTATTGAAAGTTCTTCGCTTCACAAGTTGGTTAAGGCGCTAATGGAAAGCGTGGAGAAAAGCTTTTTTGAGTATCCAGCGGCTACAAGAAACCATCATGAGTACACTGGAGGTTTAGCGACTCACGTGGTTGGAATGTTAAGAGTTGGCAAAGCCATTTCCCAATTGTATCCAATGTTAAATCGAGATTTAGTAATAGCAGGTATTCTAGTACACGATATGGGGAAAATCGAAGAATTAACGAATTCAATTGTCCCCGATTATTCAACAGAAGGGCGTTTGTTAGGCCATATTTCAATTATGCAAGCGAAAGTATTCGAAACAGCAAACCAATTAGGGTTGAGTGATGAAGATATACTTTTACTTAGGCATATGATTTTATCTCATCATGGTGAATATGAGTTTGGATCACCAGTATTACCAATGATACCTGAAGCAGAGGTATTACACATGATTGACAATCTTGATGCGAGAATGGAAATGATGAGAAAAACGCTAGAGATTGTAGAAGAGGGTTCCTTTAGTCAACGAATATTTTCGCTAGAGAATAGAAGTATCTATAAAGCGAGTAAAAAGTAACTATTCACGATTTTGCTTGTGCAGTAAGTGAGGAAGTAATATGAAAAAAACACGGATATTTATCTTATCTTTTCTTGTTTTAGTGATTAGTACAATCGGTGTTTTTTGGTTCTTAAATAGGGATGTTAGTTATGGAGTCGCAACTGTCAACCAATATGAAGATAAAACAGTCAAGAATGTCATTTTTGTTATTGGAGATGGCATGGGCGAAAACCATATTAAGTTAACTAGCCTTTACTATGACGTTGAGTTGGAAATAAACAAAACTGAGAAGACATATTACATTACTACACATTCTGCTAACAAAGAAATAACAGATAGTGCAGCAGCTGGGACTGCGTTAGCTACAGGTCATAAAACCAACAATAAAATGGTTGGTATTGCTAGTAATGGAAGTGAAATTCAAAACCTAAGTGAGTATGCCAGAAGTATGAAAAAAAGTGTAGGCATCGTAACTACTGCATTGATAACTGATGCCACACCTGCTGCTTTTACAGCCCATAGTTTTGATAGAAGTAACACTGAGGAAATAATCAAGGGACAGATTGCATTTAAACCAGAAGTAATTTTAGGTGGTTACAACAAGAATTTCTCAAAAGATTTGTTTGTTGGTACGAATATAAAAGTGGTGACAGATAAAAGAGATTTTCTAGACTTTGAAAATGAAGAATCAATCTTCGGATTATTTGATTATGATGATATTGCCAACAATATTGTAAATGAAAAAAGCCCCTCACTATTAGAGATGACTAAAATGGCGCTTGAAGTTTTAGAGCAAAATGATAATGGTTATTTCTTAATGGTAGAAGGAGCACAAGTAGATAAAAAAAGCCACGATAATGATATTATGAGTATGATAGTGCATATGAAGGAACTAGATGATACCATTAAATTCTTAAAAGAGTATGTAGCTAATAATGGAGATATATTGCTAGTCATCACAGCTGATCATGAAACAGGTGGTCTTGAATTCAATGATAAATTAACAAAGGAAGATATTTCCGATCAACTATACTCTACAACATCGCATACTAGCACACCAGTACCACTGTATGCCTATGGAAAAGGGAAGGAACTGTTTTATCGTAATATGGATAATACTGATGTTCATGCTCTAATCATAGGTATATTTAACAGACGTGACTAGTTAGAAGCAAACTAATGGGTTGTTTCGAAAGGAATACCAAAGCAAATAGACGGAAAAACAGAAGCGATAAAGGATAAATAAGCCTATCTGAAAATGAAAACAAGCGAGGTATTACAATGGCAAATGAATTACAGTCTTTATCAGTCCTGTTTCAAAACAGGCTTTTTAGAATACCGGACTATCAGCGTGGCTACGCGTGGAAACACGAACAGCTTGCTGATTTTTGGGAAGATTTACTTAATCTACACGAGGATAGGTATCACTATACCGGCCTGCTTTCTTTGAAAGCAGTTAATCGCAACGAGGCGAGAACATGGCAGGGTGATGAGTGGTTACTGGATATAGGGTATAAGCCTTTTCATGTGGTCGACGGGCAGCAGCGCTTAACGACTTTTTCAATTCTTATGTATGAAATCGTATCGTTTGTAAATGGTTTGACCGAAAATCAAGACAAAGCTGACGAGGATATCTTCCTCGGTTTTGAATCTCTGAAGGACATTAAATCTAAATATATCGTGAGAAAACGCCCCCCGCAAAACCTTGTAGCAACATACCTTTTCGGGTATGAAACCGATAATCCAAGTGCAGATTATTTGCGTTACAAAGTATTCAATGAGTCTTTCGGCGGGACAGTATTTGAAACCTACTACACTAAGAACTTGAAATATGCAAAGTCGTTTTTTGCGGAAAACCTTTCTGCAATTTTTGATGCAGAGGGGCTTCAAGGTATAGAGCGACTATATCGAAAACTAACATTACGGTTCATGTTCAACCTGCACGAAATAGAGGATGATTACGATGTATTCGTTGCCTTTGAAACAATGAATAATCGTGGCAAGAAGCTGACAAACCTCGAATTACTTAAAAACCGCTTAATCTATCTCGCGACACTTTTTGACGATAAGCAAATAGATAAACGCGATAAAGAGCAGTTGCGAAAGAATATCAATGACGCATGGAAGGAAGTATATCATCAGCTTGGGCGCAACAAAGACTTACCATTATCCGATGACGATTTTTTACGCGCACACTGGATTACCTATTTCAGATATTCCAGAAAAGGTGGAGACGACTACATTCGTTTCCTACTTGGNAAATTTTCTGCAAAAAATGTTTTTGAAAAACACGCCGCCACACAAGAAGCAGAGGGCGATGAGGTAATATCGGATTATGAACATAACGGTGATGATGAAGTTGCTGAAATTGAAAATGAGGCTGAAACTTTATTAGTCAGTAAACTTGTCCCCTTAGAAATCAGTGATTATGTGAATAGTCTTAAGGCATTAGCGGAATATTGGTATTATAGTTGGTTTCCATCGGATAGCGAATTTGAAACAGAGGAAAAGAATTGGCTTGACAAGTTGAATCGTGTAGGTATTGGATACTTCCGTCCTCTTGTTGTTGCGGCTTTTGCGACAAAAGAATCGACATCTGAAGAGCGCATAACATTGTTGCAAGCTATTGAGCGTTTCATATTCGTATGTTTTAGGGTTGGTGGTTTCCAAGCGAATTATCAAAGTAGCGTTTACTACAATAAATCACGTGATGTTTTGAGCGGTAATGCTTCGCTAACTTCAATAACTGACGATTTGGATAACACGGTTGATAGAGTTATGGCCTCCGCAATCTCATCTTTTATTGCTCGCACCGATAGAAGGTTTGATTCAGGCGATGGTTTCTATAGTTGGCGGGATTTGCGATATTTCCTATATGAATATGAGTTTGAGAAATCTATTGTAAACAAAATTCAGAAAGTGGATTGGAACTTGTTTACAAGAGTTGAAAAAGAGAAAATCACCATTGAACACATCTTGCCGCGAACACCTACAAAGTGGTATTGGCGCAATACTTTCAGAGTATATAGCGCTGACGAGATAAAACTACTGTCGGCATCTCTTGGGAACTTATTGCCACTATCTCAAAGTATTAACTCGTCCTTGCAAAATGATGGTTTCCCAGATAAAAAGAATCCGTCAACCGTAGGTCGTCGTGGTTATATCAACGGTTCACACTCCGAAATAGAGGTGGCGCAAGAAACTGACTGGACAGCAAAAAATATATTGGAACGTGGATTATTATTGCTTGGCTTTATGGAACAAAGATGGGGTATTGAGTTTACTGAGGAGCAGAAATCAGAATTGTTACATATCAATTTTGTAAATGATATTCGTAATGAATTACCTGAACTTTCTGTAATGGAAATTGCTCCACTTGATAATGAGTAAGTCCATATTACAAGAGAATTATCGGATAGACATTTTAGGCGCATAGATTTTGGAGTAACTTTGTCGAGTATTGCAAAATGAACGGGCGCAGAAAAGATATTGCGCTACGAAAAGAGCACAGCCAAGCGAATCTTGCATTCGGTTGCGCTGTTTGTTAGCCGTTTGATAATAAGTTTTGGATACTTCCTTATTACCATTCAGCCAATATAAAGGAGGTTTTTTTAGAGTACATACTTGTTTTTGCAGAATAATATCGGTAATATTATGTTAGAGTGTCAACCTAATAAGGGTAATTATTGAAAGGTGATAACAATATGACATATGTCAACCGACTTGATTCCAAGTGTTTTTTCTATACGGATAAGCAAAAAGAAATACTAGGGAGGATTTTCAAATATCATCGAAAAAACGATGGCATAACTCCTTGGGACTATATCAGAGAAAATAATATTTGTGCCAATGATACCTATAGCAAAATTGAAAAAGGAATAGTGAAAACTAGTTATGACTTTTATGATGGGTTATTGAAACTGTATTGCCTAGAGTTTGTAAGTAATCCGCAACTAGAACAGTGGTTACCAGAATTCATTACCCAACTATATCAAGCATGTATATTGATGGATAAGGCAATGATTGCTGAACTTAAGGCAGAAATGAATAGAATTATGACTCCTTTTACTGAATATGTTATTTATCATGAATATAGTATGGCACTTAAATTGGTGTTTATTTACTATAGTGATGATGAATATCTAGATGATAGTAAGATTATTGAAGCAATGAATTTGCTGGATATTTTTAGCGATGAAACAAAGATATTATTGCTAGAAGTTATTGCTATTTCAAACACAAATTTCGTTATGGATTACAAGCTAGAAAAGAAGATTGAAACACTTTTAGTAGCTAATAAAGATAACCCCATAATCGGTTTCTATCATGCATTATCGTTAGCGAAGCAATTACAAGGAGCAAGGGCTCTAAAGATACATAGATATTTAGTAGATTACTGGAATAAGAAAGGTGTTAAGTATCGGTCTTGTAAAAGTTTAATGGGGGAGTTAATGATTTACCGAAACTTAGACAAAGAACAAGCTCAAAAAACGATTACTACTTTGCTTGATGAAATGAAAGATTTCCAAACAAATACTTCCTTTATAAATAGCGTTCATTACAATATTGGTGTTTTCTACTACACGATAGGAGAATTCACAAAAGCAATGAAACACTTTCAACTAGCACTAGAAAGTGATATTGATTATTCAACACTATTCATGCTTTGTCTATGTAGTTCTCATACTAATAACTCATTGCCAACAGTCCTTGATGAATGCATCTTTGATGACTCCGCTTTGTCTTGTTATTTGGAGTATTTCGCTAAAAAGAGAAGTGGAGTTGATATAAGTGTTCTTGAAGATTTTCTAGTATCAAATATCTTAGTGCACTTAAAAAACGAGAGATATTTATATCCTATTTGGCAGTTTTTTGAGCATGAAGTATTTGCGATAGCCAAAATAACAAGGAATTATAGTAAACATCGCAAGTATTTAACTGAAATGGAAAAAAACGGGATAATGTTTCGTTAATATGCCGCTATTCAATTTTTTTCAAATCAACTAGGAAATATTTCCTCCAGTTATAATTTATGTAAAGGAGGGATTCATGGAATTTAAGCAAGTGTTTGGCTTGTGTTTAGCATTAGCGATGGCGGCTCTAGTTGTGTCAAACAGTGCTAAACCACAAAGGTATGCCCAAAGGGTTTATCCTTGTGATAGTATTATTTGTTATAAAGCATAAAAGCAGGCACTAATGCTAGTTAAAAACAATCAATCGACACTCTACAGCAAACCCCAACTGGCATTTGAAATATCGAGATAACAATAATCGTAAAACATCGTGCGTAAAAACATGATGTTTTATCTTTAAATATTGAAACTTTATACCTCATATGATATTATATATTGGCTTGTGATAGGGGCGTAGTACAATGGTAGTATAACGGTCTCCAAAACCGCTGATGGGGGTTCGATCCCCTCCGCCCCTGCCAAATGATACTTACACGAACTTTTATTACTTTGTAGGAGGGTTTGTTAGCTATAAGTAATGGGTTTAAGAATTAAGGAGTCACTGTATCTAGGTGATTCCTTTTATATAATAGTGGAGTTGTTTTCTAGTTTTTGGTAGAAAAATGCATATGAATAACGTAAAATAAAACAGTAAAGATTAGTTAAGTTTAATTCTAGCTATTGGGAATAACAAAAGAAAGCAAGGAACATTCATGGGTATCACAAAAAGTCGCTTTGATATGGCAAAAGAATATATCTCGCAGTTAATAGAATTAGATGATGATGTTATAAAATGGCTTGATAAGTATAGCGATAATCAAGAGAAATTGCATGAAGTTTATTATTGGGTAGTAAGAAAAGATGTAGAAGTTTATGAAGATAAAGAGTCAGAAGTAAAGTATGGTTGTGATAATAAGAAAGTTACAGTAAGTAATGAAGATTTTGAATTTGAATGTGAGGAAGAAGTATTTAAGGATTTAGTATCAGGAGTAGTAGACATCTTAATGGAACTATTACCACTAGGAACGGTAGTAGACTTGAAGAAAGAGCATTTTGCAGAGTATTTTCCAGTTAATGAAATAGACAATTTAAGGTTTGTGGTAGAAAGCAGATATAGTTATGTAGAAAAGAGTAACTTATTTTTTCCATATGGAGGAATAATATATCCAATAGGCAGAGTAATAGAACAAAGTGTGATGTACTTTACACCACCGTTGATTGAAAGAGTGGTATATAAAGGATATGTAGATGAAGTGGAAGAAGCATATGAATTTGAGATGAAGAAGGAATTGATTGTTGAGAAAAGGAAGAAATCAGTAGGATTTGGAAGTGACAAGGAGAAGTTTGAGTTTCAGACTGAGTTAAAAAGGAGGGGTAATTAAGATGGCAGAAGACAATATTTTAATAGATATCGAGCAAGCAACTGAAGCACTGATGGAATTGAATAGAGCAATAGAAACGTTTGAGCCATATACAGATGGCTTTTTGAAGAACAGTTATGATAAGTTGGAGGGATTCAATTCAGATTTTATCGAGTCATATAAAAGGCTGTTTAAGATATTGAGAAGTGATAGTGGGAAGAAGTTAATTAAGAATCTTAAGGGTTATCATGAAGGAATGACAGAAGTAGTGAAAGGGTTTAAGGAACTGGACGAGGAAATGGCAAGCAAACTGGAGGAACAATCATAATGGGATGGTACTATAGTGTGAATGATGGTAATACCTACAAGAAAAGGTGTAATAAAGAGTTGGATAGATTGAAATATGTGATTGAGAAGAACTTTAGCCAGATGGACTTGGGTAACGTAGACATCCACGATGAGATGGGCGAAATAGTAGTAGAAATGTTGAATATGATAGGGCAAACAAGAAGGGTAGTAGAAGGGAAAAGTTTTAGGTATTTGAAAGAGTTAGAAAAGTAAGAGAAATGTAAAAAGATGTTTAAGCGGGATATAAGAATAAACTATGAAATCTTAGATGATATACTCAATGATTTGAGGATGTTTTATGCATCGTTAAATGAAATGGAAGAAGCGATGAAAAGATTGGACAGTTTATTGTTGGAATCTGAAGGTAAGTCAATAGAAGCATTGAGGAAAAAGAAAGTAGAATCGTTAGAAGTAATAGGAAAGTATAAGGAGCAGATATTAGAAACAAGCAACTTGTTGAATGGTTATATCTGGGAGATGACAGGAATAATCAAACCAATCAATAGGGCGATGATGACACAAGTTGATAGGAATGATATTTGGTGGAATATCAACTCAATACAAGGAGGAGTAATAGGGTTTAATATTCAGGGAGGATCAACAGGGCCATCAAGACCATATCGAGATTATGTAGATGATAAGAAAGCAGAGTATAATCGAGAAGTAATAAGACATAATGAATGGTGTATGGATGAGATGGAAAATGCAATGCTATTGTTGTATAAGAAGTTAACCAGAAAAGCAGATGAACTTCTGAGTATCCATAAGAGTAAGGTTATTCCATATGAGGACAAAGATGATGAGTATGACTATAAGGCAAAGAAGTTAGGAGACAGATATCAGGACTTCTGGGGAGGAGTACAGGAGTTTCTCTTTGGAGGCTTTGAGTTTATAGGTCATTCAGTAGCAGGGTTATTACATGGCGCATGGAATGTAGTAAGTGGATTGTTTATGCTAGTAATAGGAGTTATATATACATCAGTAGCGGGAGTATCATGGTTAGTATGTAAAGTGTTTGGTTGGGATGTGCCAAAGTGGATAAGTGACCCTTTGGATAGTATTAATAGCATTTTAAAGGACCCAACGTTAATACTAGAAGGAATGTTACAGAGGTATTCAGATGTAGGTGATGTTAAGGGCTATGATTACTTAGCTTTTATGATAGGTGGAGAAATCATCACTGCCTCATATATTGGTAAGTTGTTGGAAAAGTTGAAAAACAGTGAAAAAATTGATTGGAAAACTCAGTGGGACAAGTTGAATAATCATACAAATCTAAATGGGAGAAGTGGTGATTTGCCAAAAACTTCAGCACCTAATTCAAGCATGGATTTGTATGTTAATGGCAATTTATGGCAGAGAAGATTTTATGATGCTGCTGGTAACATGATTAAAGATATTGACTTTTATCATACTGGAAATAACCATATATTTCCACACGAACATTTCTGGGAATGGATTAACGGAATACCTAAGAGAAAATAGGAGGGATTGTTATGTGCATAGATATGATTGTATCTGAAAGGGAAGAACTTGAATTTAACGATAAGAGAGTTTTTTATACGGAAATTGAAGATGTATTGACCGCTAGTGAAGTCAAAATCTCTCAGTATAACTGGTTGATTGTAGATTATGAATGCAATTATTACCCAAATAATGAATGGGAGAATGAAAGGCATGATTATATATGGGTTTCTGGAAATGAGCTTTCAGCAATATTGAGTTCCAATGAGCAGTTGCAGTTTATATGGGGTGTTATAATTGCATATGAACATGATGTCGAATTCGAAGATGTTAGGGCAAAAGAATTACCAGCGATTGACATTAGTAAATTTAATAGAGAAAATTTAGAAATGCAAAGTGAATTGGGCACATTAGAAATTGTAGCAGCAGATTCTTCAATGTTTTCAATGATAAGCAAAAAAGTGGAATACATTGAAAATTTAAGGATGAATATTAAGGGGTTTGGAAGTGGGATAAATGTAGCCCTGAATGATAATTATTAGCTTATATGTGGCTGAAAAACAATTATAGGGAATGCGAAAATAAAGGAAACATGGGAGTTGTTTCAGGAGGTGCTGAGATGATTGAGTTTGACAACATTAGGTGTTTGATTTGGAATTATGTTAGTGAAAGCAATATTTAGATAAAACGGAAAGATTTTGTAATGAGTATATGGATGTGTATTTCGACTTATCGGATAAATTTGAGATAGAACTTTGCAGGTCAATTTTTGAGTTGTTAGACGACATAAATTTAGTTTGCGATTCTTATGAAAAAGATGAAGCAATTAGAGAAATGGATAAGTACTGCCTTGATGAAAAAGGAGTGCATGAAAAGGTGAGTGTTATTGCGACTAGAATTGAGGAACAAATTTGCAAGTATTGTGCCTAAATTGGTTACTTCAATTCCAATAAGGAAATAGAGGAAAGAATGATAGGTACCGTTGTATATGCCGGAGAAGTAATAGATTACGAAGTTGAGTTTTTGGATTCTGAGGGATATACAATTGACTTGGTTACAGGAGGGGAAGAATGTTTGTGCTTAATAATTCATGTTGGAGTCTCTGAATAAAAGGGCTTCGAAAAAATTAGTAGTTTAGTCATAGAAAAGTTTGAAACCCATTATAGTTTCGTGCCAAAAAATATTTACACGAACTTTTACCACTTTGTGAAAGAAGTTATTGCTAATTGTATATGATAGGTTTCATTGAATTGAAGGAGTTGCGAAGATTAGGTAATTCCTTTTTTGGTAATCAAAAAGCGGCATGGTGGCAGTAGAAAAATAGTGCTAATTATTGTAAAATATGAACATAAAAGATAGTTAAGAAAAGGCGATTAAGAAGAGTTTGATTCAACATAAAGCAGGGAACAATTATGAATATCCTGAAAATTCGTATTCATCTGGCAAAAGGGTATGTCTCGCAACAAATTGAACTAAATGAGAGTACTAATGGATAGGCAACACTTGACTGAACAAATTATAACCGCACCAATATGTGTCCTCTTCTTTTTATCTAATTTAGTGTAACCGATCCAATTAAGTGTTCTGAAATTGAGAAAACACTAGAAGATAACCCATTTGCAGATGATATAAATTAGTGTAGATTTACAAGCATAACTCTGTACTCCGATTTGATTGAGAGAATAGTAAAGCACAGACGCAATCAAAAAAAAATGTGATTTTTGGCTTATTTTGCTTGATGCATAAAAAAGTTCAATGATAAACGATATAAGGAAAACAGAGCAAAGGGGAAATAAATTGCCCTGCTTCATATTCACTACAAATAAGTGTGATAATCTCATTTGAGGGAGGTGCTATAATGCGGAAAATTTTAGTTGTCGAAGATGATTTATCAATACAAGCCTTGTTGCACGATTTTTTACAAGATGCCGGTTATGATATTACATTAGCAGCTGACGGTGTTGAAGCCATAGCGGTGTTTTCGGCGAATACATTTGACCTTGTTCTATTGGATATTATGTTACCTAAAATTGACGGGTACGGCGTTTGCGAAGTAATCAGGAAACAATCAAATATTCCTGTTGTTATGCTGACTGCACTAGATGGCGAAGCCGAGCAAATAAAAGGTTTTGATTTCCAGATTGACGACTATATTACAAAACCTTTTTCCATGCCAGTACTTCTGAGAAAAATCGCTGCCGTTTTGCGTCGAGCAGTAACGAAGGACATAGAGGTAGAAACGTTACAATATAAAAACGTAACGTTGGATTTTCCTGCATATAAGGCTTATGTGGATGGCGAAGATATTGACCTTACACCACGAGAATTTGAAATATTGCGCGAGTTATTATTACATCAAGGAAGAATATTAACGCGGGAAAACCTAATAAATTTGTTGTGGAAATATGAGTTTTACGGTGACGAGCGTATCATTGATACCCACATTAAGAACTTGCGTAAAAAGTTGGATACAGAATTTATTGATACCGTTAGAGGGGTGGGATATAGAGTTGATAAAGAAACTAAGAAGCAGTCTGACAACTAAGATCTTTTTCCTAACGACTTTGCTGCTGACGGTATGCTGTATAGCTACTTACAGTTTCATTGTATGGGCAGTACCAAATACATATCCTAATCAACCAGATTTGGATGAAGCGGAATCTGCTGCCTATGAGCTAGCGCAAGCATTTCAATATTATGATATTGAGGAATATTCCAGCCGTATGGAGGAACTGCAAACCGTCGATGACTTTACTTTGTCTGGTGATTTAGAAATGCATATATTTGATGGTAACGGTAATGAAATTAGCCAAAAAAGCATTTCAGAATTGACCGGGAAAACTCTGTCTGATTATCCTGCGAACAAAAGGACAAATGAATACAGTTTTTACTTTGCAGACAGTGACAACGAATATAGTTTGGTTTATGTGGACAGCTCCCAAGCAGTTAATCAGGCATTGGTGGCATTAGAAAGCGTGTTTCCACTTTTAGTCATAGCGATATTGTGCATTTCTCTATTAACATCATTGGTTTATTCAAGATACATCACAGCACCTATCAAAAAAATAAATAGCGCCTCGCAAAAAATGGCGGCATTGGATTTCAATGTGAAGTCAAAAACAGGGCGAACAGATGAATTGGGTAGCGTTGCAAACGCTATGAATTTGTTGGCTGAAAAGCTTTCCGCAGCCTTAAGCGACCTTGAAAAAGCCAACGCTAAATTAGCAGCGGATTATAACCAAGAAAAGCAGCTAGAACAGCAACGTACGGAGTTTTTTTCTTCTGTATCTCATGAACTGAAAACTCCGATCACCATTGTAAAGGGGCAGCTTCAAGGAATGATAGGCGGTGTAGGCAGATACAAGGATAGAGATACATATTTAGTGCAGTCGTTGGAAGCAGTTACAGAATTAGAAAAAATGGTGCAAGAGATTATTTTGGTCGCCCGAATGGAAGCCCCAGACTATGCTTGTATCCGAGAACCTTTTGATTTGTCTTTGTTGGTTAAGCAATGCCTAGCGGCACAGGAAGATTTATTCATGCAGAAAGAAATGGAATTGATAATCAATCTTCCGAAAGGTTTGATATATGTGGGTGATATGCAATTACTGAAACGGGTTATTGATAACCTTATTGCCAATGCCTTAACGTATTCCCCACAGAAACAATCTATCTATGTTGATTTGACAGAAGATGTTACAGGCGTGAAGTTTCGCATAGAAAATACGGGGGTTCACATTGACGAAGAGGATTTAGCGAAGGTTTTTGAAGCGTTTTACCGCACAGAGCAATCCCGTAATAAGCAGACTGGTGGCAGTGGGTTAGGCTTGCATATCGTTAGGAAAATTTTAGACTTGCACGGTGCAACATATAGCATAGCTAACACGGGCGAAGGCGTTGCATTTTCAGCAATTCTATAGTGAATATTTGAATAGGGCTATCAAGCGTTTACACTTGATAGTTCTATTTTTTTGCTCCATATTAACTCCATATTCACTACAATACTGATACAATCTGGCTTGGTAATCTTATCTTGCACATAACGAGTGCAGAAAGGAGTGCCAAAATGAAAAAATCAATTCGAACTATTCTCTTATTAGTATCACTATGCGCTGTCTTAATTTTTGCTGTAACTGGTTGTTCAGGTACAGTTGACGTACAAGCGTCAACGCACGGACTTGTCAATACTACTGTAGACACATTACCAGAAAACTACAAAACCATTTTGGAATTAAAAAGTGAAGGCTATCAATCCCTATCTCTTAAGGATTTCAATGCGGCAGTAAGTGCAAAAATAGACGGAGATAGTGACTTCCTTAGCACGTTCAGTGAGTTTATGAGTAGCCTGGTAGTCTTAGACAGCGAGGAAGAAGACACGAATGAAACCTTAAAAGTTGAAGATGATGTATACGAATTTATTTACGAAACACTGAATTACTCCATATCTGAGATACTCTTGTCACAGATTAGTGAGCCTGTATTTTTTTCAAGATACCTTGAAAAGCATACTGACAAATACACTTCCGGTGTAAACGAAGATGAAGTATTTTATGGGTTTTCGTTTTATTCATTTTACTTCGTGGAATATCGCGTTATTGATGAAGCTGCTTTGAGCGTTCAAGAACGCGACAATCTTTTACACAAGTATCAAAATGCTCTACAGAATGCTATTAATGGAATGGATAAAGAACAACTATTGGGTGACGGAATAAAAGATGAGTTGCAAAAAATCGCAGATTATTTGGCAATCACTTTATCTACAGACGTCTTTGTTTTTGAAAACGCTGAGATTTGTTCCATAGAACTAAGTTACATCAACGACGTGGGCGAATATGTCAGTGACAATGAATACTCCTGTCAATAGTACCAAATATGAGAATATTTTAATTCTGAGATGATTCAGAGGTGAACTAGCGAAGCATTGACATTAAGTAAATCGATGCTATAGCAAATTCAAGAAAAGCCGTTCAAGGGTCTAGATAAACGACTGGTTGCCCTTGCGGTTTTTCATGTCTATGATATTTGGCAATTAAGAGGGAAAGAAGTCTTTTGTTTTTGCCCTCAAAATGATTATAGGTAAAAATGCTGTTTTGCAAAACAAACACATATTTTGGATGGTCTGCTGACAGGGTACTTTTTACTTTAGCAAAACGCGAATGTATCTGCCGAAAGGGATATGATACAATGGAAGAGATAAAATAAGAAATGTTTGAATACATCGAGTTATTTTGTAACCGAAAACGTATGAATAAGACGTAGGGGTATAGAAGTCCAGTTGAATATTTACAGAAACAGCTTATAAGTTGAATGAACAGAAGCAGATGATTAAGTAATTTCTTTTTTGATAATCAAAAAGTAGCATGGTGATAGTAGAAAAATAGTGTTGATTATTGTAAAATATGAACATAAAAGATAGTTAAGAAAAGGCGATTAAGAATAGTTTGATTCAACAGAAAGCAGGGAGCAATTATGGATATCCTGAAAATTCGTATTGATCTGGCAAAAGAGTATGTCTCGCAACTAATTGAACTGAATGAGAGTATTAGTAAGTGGCTTGATAAGTATGCATATAATCAAGGAAAATTGTACGACGTGTATTATTGGGCAGTAAAAAAAGACATGGAAGTCTTTGAAGACAAAGAAACCGAAGTAAGATATAGTCACAATAATAAAAATATAATAGTAGAAAATGAAGCATTTAGTTTTGAGTGTAAGGAAGAAGTATTTAAGAATGTAATATCAGGAGTAGTGGATATCTTAATGGAACTATTACCACTAGGAACAGTAATTGACTTAAAGAAAGAACACTTTTCGGAGTATTTTCCGGTTGATGAGATTGATAACTTAAGGTTTGTGATAGAAAGTCGCTATAGTTATGTGGACAAGAGTAACTTATTTTTTCCATATGGAGGAATAATATATCCAGTAGGGAGAATAATAGAACAAAGTGTGATGTACTTTACACCACCATTGATAGAAAGAGTAGTATATAAAGGATATACAGATGAAGTAGAAGAAGCATACGAAATAGAGATTAAAAAAGAATTGGTGATTGAAAAGAGGAAGAAATCAATTGCTTTTGGAAGTGAGAAGGAGAAAGTTGATTTTCAAAAGGAGATAAAAAGAAGGGGAGGTAAGAGATAATGGCGGAGAACATTAAGGTAAATATTGAACAAGCAAATGAAGCGCTATCAGATTTAAAGAAAGCAATAGAAACATTTGAACCATATACAGGAAGTTTTTTAAAGAATAGTAGTGATAAGTTTAAAGGGTTCAATTCGGATTTCATAGAGTCATATAAGAGGTTATTTGATGTGTTAAGAAATGATAGTGGGAAGAAGTTAATAGCGAATTTGAATGAGTATCATACCAAGATGGCAGAGAGTTTTAGAGGGATAGAAGAATTAGATGAAGAAATTTCAAGCAAGATGGAGGAATAAGAGATGGGCTGGTACTATAGCGAAGGTGATGGCAATACTTACAAAAAGAGGTGTAAGAAAGAGTTAGACAGAATGAAGTATGTAATCGAGAAGAACTTTAGTCAGATGGATTTGAGTAATGTAGATATCCAGGATGAGATGGCAGAAATAATTGAGGAAATGTTGAGGATGTTAAGTAATACAAGGCGAAGGATAGATAGAACAAGTTTTAGGAGTTTAAAAGAGGTAGAAAGAAGAGGCCGGTAAGAAACGAAATGTTCAAGAGGGACATAAGAGTAAACTATGAAATCTTAGATGACATCCTCAATGATATGAGGGTATTTTATGCATCGCTAGAAGATATGGAAGAAGCGATGAAAAGGTTAGATAGTTTATTGTTAGAATCCTCAGGAGAGACGATAGAAGCGCTGAAGAAAAAGAAGGATGAATCGCTAGAGGTTATTGGAAAGTATAAGGAGCAGATAGAAGAAGTAAGCAACTTGTTGAATGGGTATATTTGGAATATGACAGGGATAATCAAACCAATTAATAGGTCAATGATGACACAAGTAGATAGGAATGATATCTGGTGGAATATAATGTCAATATATGGTGGGGTAGAAGGACATAACTCGCAAGGAAGATCAATGGTACCACAACGACCATATCGAGATTATGTGGATGATAAGAAAGCGGAGTATAATCGAGACGTAATTAACCATAACGAGATATCAATGGAAAGTATGGAAGATGCGATGTTATCATTGTATAAGGCATTGACAACAAAAGCAGATGAACTAATAAGTATCCACAATAAAAAGGTGATACCCTATGAAGATAAAGATGATGAGTACGATTATAAGGCAAAGATAATGGGAGATAGGTATCAGGACTTCTGGGGAGCAATAAAAGAAGGGCTAACAGCACCATTTGAGTTTATATGGAAATCAGCAACGGGTTTATTACATGGGGCATGGAATGTAGTAAGTGGATTGTTTATGTTAGTGGTAGGAGTAGTGTATACTACAGTAGCAGGGGTATCATGGTTGGTATGTAAGATGTTTAGTTGGGATATACCTGAATGGGTAAGTATGCCTTTGGATAGTATTAATAGCATCTTGAAAGACCCGATGTTGATTATAGAGGGAATGTTACAGAGGTATTCGGATGTAGGAGATGTTAAAGGATATGATTATCTTGCCTTTATGATAGGTGGAGAGGTACTTACAACAAAGGCTATAAGTGAACTGATTAAACTACTTAAGAATGTTAGTGGATTTAAAGGCACAAGAAACCCAGATGCAGACTTTGTAAATGGTAGTAAGTTAACTGACCATTCGGGTAGACATGGTCCAGCTTTTGGATATACTACAGAGCAACAATATTTAAAAGGAGCAAGAGATTTCTTTAACAATCCACCCAAAGGTATCGAAAGCTTTACTTCGAATGGAGGAACATATTTCCAATATGATGCTGCGACAAACACTTTTGGAATCATTAACGAATATGGAGGAATCTCAACATATATGAAGCCATATACAGGTATAACATACTGGTTAGAACAAATGGCAAAGTATATGCCGAAATGATAAAAGGAGAAAAAATGGAGAAAATAATTAGAAAAATTAAGTGTCCATGCTGTGGAAACTATTCTATAGAGGATAGGGGCGAGGAGGTTGTTGTCGATATTTGCCCAATTTGTTTTTGGCAATTTGATATAGTGGGACATGAAAAAGAAACAATTTCCATTGGACCAAATAAGGTATCTTTAATTGAAGCAAGAGAAAACTATAAGGACTTTGGAGCTAGTGAAGCTCGTTTCATAGAATATGTCAGAAAGCCAGAATCGGATGAATAGCCCGATGGGAATGAGGATAATGTTATTTTGTGAAAAAGATTGCAATATCAGTTCTTTTGATTTTTAACTGCAAAACAGATTATTTGAATAATAAGAGGAAACTAATTATTTTTCTTCAAACTAGAATCTAGACCCAGCCCAAAGAGTACCAGTGGACCCAAGGAAGCGTGGAAATCATCAGATCCGCTAGTTGGAGATTTAGTTAATAATATAGATGATGCAATTCCAGTCAAAGTAAAAGAAGTCAATAAAATAGTAAAAAACGATGCCGGCAAAATTGTTACAGAGTTGGACATTGAACCGGATAATGCGGTTATCCAAGTTAAAAGCGGTGGTGGAAAAGGTTTGACTAGACAGTTAAAAAATACTAGCACGATAACAATGAAAGAAGTTATTGTATATGTTCCAGATGCGAAACCATCAATTATTAAGGCAGCACTAGAAAATGGCTATAATTTTTTTACCAATGTAAGCGATTTGATAAATTATTCGAAATGGAAATAGACGATATGCAATCGATAATTTTAATTTGTAGCAACGAAGAATTCTTGAAGGATATATTCGAGCAATATAATGATACTGATGTTTATAAACTTTATGAGAACAATAGATTCAATATAGAATCTGATGAAGGGAGAATTTATATTACGTTGGACAACAGTATTATAAATGATTATGCTGATGGAGAGGTTGAGTTAATAAAAAATATATTTGATAGTGAAATGTTTTTCTATTTAATTAACTACTCAGATAATCAAGCATTATTTACTATGATTATGAAAACGCAATTAGAGAGCTTAAAGTATATTGATGATGATAAAGGAAGTATAGTACCTTTCTTCGAATATAAAATGATGTTAGTGGAAGAAAGGGAAAATAGTAGGTTTTCCTCTTTCTAATGACGGAGCCTGGCAATACATATAAAAAGAGGTGTAAGAAAGAGTGGGTAAGTAACCCTTTGGATAGCATTAATAGCATCTTAAAAGACCCGATGTTGATTATAGAGGGGATGTTACAGAGGTATTCGGATGTAGGAGATGTAAAGGGATATGATTATCTTGCCTTTATGATAGGTGGAGAGGTACTTACAACAAAGGATGTAAGTGAGTTGATTAAACTACTTAAGAATGTTAGTGGACCTAAAATACCAAAATCAAGTGATTTGGAGTTAAGTGATACTGTTTTGAAGCATGGTGATGACATTATTACACATGGGAAATACAAGGGTGAATTAGCTCGACCATATCTGAATTCAAAGTACCCAGCAAGAGATACGCTAATTCAGGAAATAATGGATGCTGGAAAACCGGTTAAGGACACTTTTTTGCCTAATGGATTGAGATGGGATATTCCGGGGTCGTTCAATGGAAGAGGCCAGGGAATTTGGGAACTAGTAATTGCCTTGATACTAATACAATAGTACATTTTAATTTTACACAATAGGAGGGTTTCGATGTTTAAAATAAACAGTATTGCAAGAGGCAATATGGGAAAATTAACTTATAA